>Ga0210051_1001061_pt1 | contig 27572 bp, 26 predicted proteins | sample CryGey092014_all_FD_185464 | JGI IMG/M metagenome (GOLD analysis project Ga0210051, IMG submission 185464) | Groundwater microbial communities from aquifer - Crystal Geyser CG23_combo_of_CG06-09_8/20/14_all (SPAdes) (version 2) | ecosystem: Environmental > Aquatic > Deep subsurface > Groundwater...
GGAAAATCCTGAAGAAGATTCCTCCCCCAAAGATACTCCGTACTCCTGTACTCGTAGCCCCGAATCCCAAAGCCGTGATACAATAGCGACGTAGACATGCGTTGACTCCTCGAACAATGGATTCCTGCCCAGTGAGTCAAACATGTCTACCCTTATTCTGCAATCCAATCCCGAAAGTATGCATTAGTCGGATGAACCAAAATCTCTGTGTTCTCCGCGTCTCTGTGGCAACTGAAAATTAGTCCTAGTCCAGTTCCCCAACAACCGCGCGGTATTTCGTATACTCCTTGCGGGAGGATGAAATGCCACGACAGTATCCCTTCGGTCCACCGGAAGATGAAAGCGAACTGCGCAAGCTGTGCTTGTGGGAGATCGTGCGTCTTGCGCGGCGCAGACCCTTGGCGATGGGCGTCTTCTACGAGCAGATGGAATTGCCGGCGGGGACCACGAGCCGGTGTCTCAATCATCTATACTCGTTACGGGTGAAAACACCCCCTCACCCTCGAACCCTTTGGGTTCGCGCCCTCTCCCCATCGGGCTGACTCTTACCCACACCTGACACCGCACATCAAGGGCTGGCTCGGGCGGGGTGCATGGTCTGGTAGAGTTGCCACCCTTCGACCGTGGCGGACAGACGTTCCAGACCGCGTCACGTCGTAGTAGTGCCGGGGTCCCCGTCCCCCTTGCGCCCAAGAAACCCTCCCGGAGAAGCAATCCACCGGACGGCTTCCCGCAGCGGCGGCGGCTTGTCCGGTGGCGGCGCCTTCTTCTTCCAGGCGTACAGCACCTTCCACTCCTCTTCCGCCAGATACACGTCACACGGCAAGTCCGGCGTTTCCCGCCCCTGCTTGACCAAGGCGTAAATCCGCCAGGCCGCGAACCCAAAGGGTTCGAGGGTGAGGGGGTGTTTTCACCCGTAACGAATATAACCGCGAAGCCAACAAAGGCCGCAAAGAGCCTTTGCGTTCTTTGCGTCTTTGCGGTTTATTTTTGGAGGAGCCTTCCCCGGCTACAGCGAGCGGCGCATCCAGGAGAGCATCCTCTCAACGTACCTTGATGTAGTCCACGGGGGTATCGCAGCCCGGGCAACGGCCGTCATTCAGGTTGAGGGAGAGTGCGCGATTCGCGCTACGATCCACCAGGACATGTCTGCACTCACGGCAGAGCGTCTGTTCGCCACCCCTTCCCAACAAGGCATCCGTGTACACGTGGTGGAGACCTTCCTCCAGCCCGATCTCCCACGCCCGAACGAGGGTGCGGTTCGGGGTGACAGGAATATTCTCCATCTCGAAACTGGGATAGAAGCGGTTGATGTGCCAAGGGATTCCGTCATCCAACTCGACGAGAAACCGAGTGAGATCACGCAACTCCTGCTCAGAATCATTCAGCGATGGGATCACCGTCGTGGTCACTTCCAGCCATATCCCGGCAGCCTTTATCGACCTGAGGGTGTCGATCACGGGTTGTAGCTTCGCGTTGCTGTTCCGTCGGTACGTTACATCGCGGAAGGACTTCAAATCGACGCTTGCGGCAGCGATATGGGGCAGCAGTTCCAATAGAGGAGTTTCCCGAATATACCCGTTGGTATTCATTACGCAATCAATGCCTGCCTGCTGGGCCGTCCTTGCAATGTTAAGAGCGTATTCATAGAAGACCGTGGGCTCCGTGTAGGCAAAGGCAATCGTCCGCCAACCACCAACTTGCGCAACCGTCACCACCTCTTCGGGCGAGAGTGACTTCCCCCAGTCGATGGACTCCCCCCGGTCCCGGGAAACGAAAGCCATGTCGTGGTTGGTGCAATACGCGCAATGGAAATTGCACCCAGGCGTCGCCACACAGAGCAGCGTGCTCCCCGGGCGATAGTGGTAGATTCGCAACTTCTCTACCGCCGACGGCTGGCAGGCAATCACATGACCGTAGGCGTGGGTTAGCAGCCTTCCATCGGCATTTACCCGAACTCCACAGATGCCGACCTCGCCCTCGTCCAGTTCGCACCCGTGAGCGCAGAGCAGGCACACAGCTCGTCCATCCCCCAGCGACTGCCAGTGTGCCGCAGCATGCAGACCAGGCGCAGCGTCTTGCAGTAGAAAGGAGAAATCCGTCGATGGGTTGCGCAGACTACTGCTCATGTTCCACGCCCGTCAATCACGGCTTCCAGTTCCTGCAGGGAGTGGATTATTCGCACACCCGTCCCGGTGAACTCCGCCTCGTTCCGCTGCAGCAACACTGGTTGAATGCCGGCGTTCTGCGCTCCCACAACGTCAACATCCCACCTGTCCCCCACGTGAATGACCTCACTGGGAAGCAAATCCAGGGAATCAAGGGCCGACTCGAAGAGACGGCGATCCGGTTTGGAGCCTCCGCAAACCGCCGACGTGTAGACATGGTCGAAACAATCGACAACGCCCAGTTCGCCCAGCACCGAAGTCAACTCGCAGTCCCAGTTGCTTACCACGACCCGCCGCAACCCGCGATCATCAAGTGCAATCAAAGTTGGCAGCACGTCTGGGTAGGCAACAAACCGCAGACTTCCCATCAGTATTTCGTAAAACCCCGCCTCGTCCAGTCCGCTGTCAATCCCGTGCTCACAAAAGGCCGACATCAGCACACCTGCGCACTTGCAGCGAAGGTTCCACAATCGATCCGGATGTGTGGCTTCTTCACAGTGTCTGGTGTAGTAATCCATTTCGGCCAGGCAGCAGACTTCGACAATCTCCGACGAGGCCGATACCCCGCGCAATGCGAGTTCATCGCGAACCCGTCCCGAGAAATTGTCCAAGTGGACAAGCGTACCGTACGCGTCAAAAGAAACAGCCCGGATCGTTGAAGCGGATCTTTCGGGATCATTCATAGTTCAGAAAAACGGAAAGGGTATGGACATGAAATAACGGTTCGCGCCATACCCTTTTTGTTTTCACTCCGAATACGTGCTCAGCGCACGCCAAGCTACTAACCCTTGAGGGCAGCCTCGTACTTCGCGGCCACTGCTTCCCAGTTAATCAGATTCCACCAGGCGGCGATGTAATCGGGCCGTCGGTTCTGGTACTTCAAGTAATAAGCGTGCTCCCACACGTCGAGTGTCAGGATGGGTCTCGCCGAACACTCCGCAACACCCGTCATCAACGGGGAATCCTGATTGGGCGATGAGCAAACACACAGGGCGCCATCGTCACGCAGGCCAAGCCACGCCCATCCAGAGCCGAACCGGGTCGCCGCAGCGTTGCTGAACTGCTCTCGGAAAGCGTCGAAGCTGCCGAAGGTAGTAGCAATCGCTTCCGAAAGGTCACCGCTGGGCTCGCCGCCTCCGTTGGGCCCCATGATTTCCCAGAAGAGATTATGGTTGACGTAGCCGCCTCCGTGGTTGCGGACCGCGTTTCGGATGTTCTCCGGCACCGCGCTCAGGTCGGCGATGAGTTCGACCGCACACTTCCCGTCAAGTTCGGTCCCGGCGACGGCCTTACTCAGATTGGCAGCATAGGCTGCATGGTGCTTGTCGTGGTGGATCTCCATCGTTTGCGCATCGATGTAAGGTTCCAGTGCGTCAAACGCGTAGGGCAGGTCAGGTACTTCATAGGCCATTGAAATCACTTCCTTCGTTCGTTTTGGACTCGATGTCCAGGGATTGGCTGTCTTCCCGCGGCGCTACCTTCATCATCCCGACGGTAATGCCAACGGATTAGACTGAGGGGATTATGGCGTGATGCCCCGGAAGCGTAAAGGGCGGGGGAGGACTGAAGCAAAACGCGCCTGGCGCCTCACTCAGCGCTCGCCAATCATCAGAGCCATCCACCGTTCACGGCGATGGTCTGTCCGCTCACGAAGCTGGACTTGTCCGATGCGAGGAAAACAATGACGTTGGCGATCTCTTCCGGACGGGCGAGGCGGCCCATTGGGATTTGCTCGATCATCTTACAGAGGTGGTCTTCGGGAATGGTCTGCGTCATGTCGGTAGCAACGAGTCCGGGAGCGACAGCGTTGACACGAATGTTCTTGCGCGCAACTTCTTTCGCCAGGACGCGAGTAAAGGCAACAATGCCTCCTTTGGCTGCCGCGTAGTTCGCCTGACCAAAGAAACCCATCTGCGCGCTGATGGAGGAGATGCTGACAATCGCGCCGCGTCCCGAGATTTCCAGTGGATCAAGGAACGCGCGGCTGCAGAGGTACACACTGGTCAGGTTGGTGCCAATGACCGCATCCCAGTCTTCGAGGGACATCTTCTTCACCGTCTTGTCGCGCAGTATGGCGGCATTGTTGATGAGAACATCCACCCCGCCACACTGCTTCACGGCTTCGTCGGTCATGGCGTACACGTCATCCTCATTGGAGACGTCTGCCGGAATGGCGACAGCCTTCCCGCCTGCGTTAACAATCTCCTTGACAACGTTCTCAGCGTCGTTTCTGTTAACCCCGATGCCTTCCTCAAGATAGTTCACGACAACCGATGCCCCCGCTTCCGCTACCGCGATGCACGTCGCCTTGCCAATCCCCCGCGATCCACCCGTCACCACCGCCACGCGGCCTTCCAGCTCTCTGCTCATGTTGTGATCCTCCCTCAATTGTGGGGCTATTGTAGTCAGGACAGGCAATGACGTCAATGAGCGCGCTTCCCCGAGGTGCATATTGCTGCGTGATTCCTTTGATAGAGCGGCAACTTCTCAGCCTTGGGCTTGAGGCTGACCACGGTATTGCCCAACCAGGTTACCGTGATCTGCCGGTCCACTCTGTCTGGGAAATGCGTCAGCGTCTGCTTCTGCCTTCGGTGTGCCGTCCTGACAAAGGGACGGTGGGGAAAGATTCAGCCTGCACACAACGGCACAGGAGCACGTGCCGCGCTCCCGGCTTTGGATCAGTTTGCCGCATGACGCGTTGAAAGGGGTTCGCCGTCTGTTCCGTATGACTGAATCTCAACTGGATAAGGCAGAGGGACATCAAGAAAGCCTCGCATACCCTTGAAGATACCGATTTTACCGAAGGTTTGGGAAACTTTTGTAATACGGTGTGGGAGGAAGTGCTGCCGGCGTGACGAGGTGAGTCGCTCGGGAAGGGATCGCCTTTCGCAAGGCGGGAATCCCCACCGCAATACTCGGATTGAGCTGGAGGCCTTCTGGGAACGCACGGAGACGACGCGACGGCGTGCTGCAATTGCAGGCACGCACCAGCGCCCGCAAGACCGTCGCGGGCACGATCCCAACCACATGGTCTCACCACTCCGTCCTCAGCGACGGCGCGGCGCGGTGTTTCATCCGCGTCAATACCTCAATCCCCAGATCCAGATGCTGATCGGCGTAAGCGGTCAGGACGCTCTGGCCGGACTCTTTCGTCTTGATGCCTCCGCGCTTGAGTGGCAGGTCGGAGACGAGCATCAGGGCGCCGGTGGGAATGGCCTTGGCGTAACCCACGGCGAAGAGCGTGGCGATTTCCATGTCGATGGCAATCACGCGCTCGGATTCCAGTTGGTCTCTGAACTCCTCATCGAACTCCCACATTCAGTAGTCGGTAGTTTTCATGATCCCCGACCGGTAAGCGACCTGCTTTTCTTCGAGTACCTGGCAGATGGCGGCGTTCACGTTGAGGCTTGGAAGAGCGGGAACGGTGGGAGGCAGGTAGTGGACCGATGTTCCTTCATCACGAATACTTGCCGTGGGCACAACGTAACCGCCTACGTCCAGGTAAGCATCCAAACCTCCGCACAGTCCCAGCATGATGACGGCTTTGGGATCGGTGTAGGAGAGGACATCCATCACGAGACCAGCCATGGGTGACCCGATGCCGTAGTCAATGATGGTCATGTCCTCCGCCGAGGAATGTGCGGCTGCCCATGTGCCGGATGCGGTCTCACCCCTAAACTTCTCAGAGAACGAGTGCACATAGTGGCGGAAGTTGGCGAGGAGGATATAGTTGCCAAAGTCTTGGACAGGACTGCTGGTGTAACGTTCAAGGGTATTTTGGGCAATGCTGTCTGGTCGCTGGAGCATGATTCAGCGGTCCTCCCCTTTGATGCACATTTCTACAGCGGGGCGCGTTGGCTGTGCCACTCGGTCGCTTGCTCGTAGGCATACGCGGTTCTGAAAATGGTCCCCTCATCCAGTGGTTTGCCGATGATTTGCAGCCCGATGGGCAGTCCCTCATGAAACCCGCAGGGCAGCGATATCCCCGGCAGTCCTGCGATGTTCACCGGAATGGTGCAGACATCGGACAGTTTCATCTGCAGAGGATCGCCCGTCTTCTCTCCCAGCGTGAATGCCACGGTGGGGCAGGTGGGGCAGATGAGAACATCGTGTTTCTGGAAGGCCCGCTCGAAGTCCTGCTTGATGAGCGTGCGGACCCTGGAGGCTTTCAGGTAGTAGGCATCGTAGTACCCGCTGCTGAGAGCGTACGTGCCCAACATGATGCGGTGCTTTACTTCGTGCCCGAAACCTTCCTTGCGGGTCTTCTGGTAAAGCCCGACGACATCTACATCCTCGGCAGTACGGTGTCCGTATTGGACGCCGTCGTAGCGTGCCAGGTTAGAGCTGGCTTCCGCTGGGGCGATGATATAGTACACAGGAAGACCGTACTCCGCACACGGGGTTGAGCACTCCTCCACCACCGCACCCTTTTCCTCGAGCAGTCGAATGGCTTTCCACACCGCATCGGCGACCGGCGGCTCGACACCTTGCGCGAAGAACTCCCTGGGAACGCCCACGCGCAAGCCCTTGACCTCCGGTATGAGGAAGGCACCGTAATCTGGCACTGGCTGGTCGATGGAAGTGGAGTCCATTGGATCGTGTCCCGAAATCACATTGAGCAGATGGGCGCAGTCAGTCACGTCGTGAGTGATCGGGCCAATCTGGTCGAGGGACGAAGCGAAGGCAATGAGACCATACCGAGACACACGTCCGTAGGTGGGTTTCATCCCGACGACGCCGCAGAACGACGCTGGTTGGCGGATGGACCCCCCCGTGTCCGATCCCAGCGCGGCAATCGCTGCTCCCGCCGCAACGGCCGCCGTTGATCCTCCACTAGAGCCACCGGGCACGGTCGAGGTGTTCCACGGATTTCGGGTAGGAAAAAACGCAGAATTCTCCGTTGACGATCCCATCGCAAACTCGTCGAGGTTGGTCTTCCCGACAAAAATTGCGTTGGTTTTCCTCAACTTGTGGACAACCGTGGCATCGTACGGCGGACGAAATCCCTTAAGAATCCTGGAGGCGCAGGTGGTCTCAATCCCGTCGGTGCAGAGATTGTCCTTCAGTGCCAGTGGAATGCCCATGAAGGGAGTGATCGCTTCTCCCGCCGCAATCCGCTCGTCGATCGCGTCGGCCTGTTCCAGCGCCTGGTCGTTGAGGCGAGTCAGGTAGGCGCAAACCGACGAATCCACCGCATCCGCACGTCTGAGGACGGATTCCGTCAACTCACGACAGGAAATGTCTTTCCGCTGGAGTAACCTCTGCAACTCATGGGCCGGCCGATTGTAAAGCTCCAAAGCAACAGTCTCCTCGCTCTTCACGTCTCCACCACTCGCGGAACCCGGAAGCCGCCTCCCACAGATTCGGGCGCATTTGCCAATACCTTGTCCCGCGGGAGGGATGGTTTCAGTCTATCGTCGCGGAGGACGTTGACCATTGAGATGGCGTGGGAGGTAGGCTCAATCGCTTCCGTGTTCAACTCCTCCAGCCTCTCGAAATGCTCGAGAATCTGGTTCAGTTCCCCCATCGATTTCTCAAGTTCCCGTTCTTCCAATTCGAGGCGCGCCAGCAACGCCACGCGCTCAACTTGTTCTCTCGTCAGGAACATGTATGTCCGCCCTTCTTCCACCAGACTCGACGACGTATTATAGCAGCTTGATTGCGGAAGGAACAACGCCCGATGGGGTGCAAGTCAGATTTGTGATGCGTGGCGGTAATCAGCCCCCTGGGGCCGGCCAGGCATAAACGAAAGGTTGGGAAGACTTACGCGAGTGAAAGGGGACAGTAACAACCCCCATCCGGTCTTCGACCACTTTCCCCCGTTATCGAACCGAAACGGTTCGATAACGGGGGAAAGTGCGAACCCTTTGGGTTCGAGGATGGGGGTTGTTGCATGAACTCACTCAGGACCGACGAACCGCGAACTGCGTTACACAATCACTGTCGGTTTCCAGATGATAGGCGCCGATGGTTCCGGCTGGGATGGATAGTGCTGATTATCACAAATCTGACTTGGACCCCGCCGAGCCCCGGGTGTTTCCTTTCCAGCGGCCTTCGTGATATAATCTGTCCTTCTCAAATTCCGGGAAACGGATTGTGGGCGGAAGGTCATGGTAGACGAATTACTGTTGAAACGGGCAGGCATCCTGATTGAGGCGCTGCCCTATATCCAGCAGTTTTACGGGAAGACGATTGTCATTAAATACGGCGGAGCGGCGATGGTGGATCCGTCGCTCAAGGAAGCCGTGATGACCGACATAGTCCTGCTTCGGTATGTCGGCATCCATCCCGTCGTCGTGCACGGCGGCGGAGCCGAAATCTCGGAGCTGATGAAGCGCCTCGGGAAGGAAGCGACGTTTGTCAACGGGATGCGCGTCACCGATGCGGAGACCATGGAAATTGCCGAGATGGTGCTGGTGGGCAAGATCGGTAAAGAGATTGTGCAATTAATCAACCAGCACGGCGGCAAGGCAGTCGGTCTCTGCGGGAAGGACGCCGCTTTTATGATTGCAAGGAAGATGCGGAGCGAACCCGACATAGGTCTCGTGGGCGAAGTGGAGAGAATTGATCCAGCAATGACCGATTTGCTGGCGACACACGGTTTCATTCCAGTTATATCCTCGGTCGCGGGCGACGAGAAGGGAAACACTTACAACATTAATGCCGATATCGTTGCAGGGCAGGTTGCGTCGGCGCTGGGTGCGGTGAAGTTGATCGCGCTGACGGACGTACAGGGAGTTCTGAAGGACATTGGCGACCCCGAAAGCTTGATCCCTTCCTTGTCTGCATCGGAGGTGGAAGACCAACTATCCCGGGGCGTTTATGAGAAGGGGATGATCCCCAAGTTGCAGTCCTGTCTGATTGCAGTGCGAGGAGGCGTGGAGCGTGCGCATATTATCGATGGACGAATCCCGCACGCCATCCTGATGGAGGTATTTACCGACGCTGGCATCGGAACGATGATCACGCAGTGAACCCACGGGTCCCGATGTCTGAGACATGTAATCCGATATGTGAGGTCGTGAGAAGCGCCATGGAGCTGCAAGAGATTGTCGAGAACACGGATAAGTACATCATACACACCTACGGAAGGCTTCCCATGGCGTTTGTTCGCGGGGAGGGAACTCGCCTGTGGGATACCGAGGGGAAGGAATACCTGGACCTTCTCGGGGGTATCGCGGTCGTCGGGCTGGGACACTGTCATCCGAAAGTGGTTGCGGCCATCCAGAAGCAGGCCGCAACGTTGATGCACACGTCGAATCTCTATCACATCCCGCTCCAGGCACAACTGGCGGAAAAACTTTACGAATTCTCCGGCGGGTACAGGTCCTTCTACTGCAACAGCGGCGCTGAGGCAAACGAGGCTGCAATCAAGCTCGCTCGGAAGTACTCGAAGAAGAAGCATGGTGAGCACAAGTACGAAATCATCGTAACGCAAAATTCGTTCCACGGACGGACGTTGACGACGGTGGCGGCTACCGGACAGCCCAAGTACCAGAAGGGCTTTGAGCCACTTCCGGCCGGATTTCGGTTTGTCCCTTTCAACGACCTCGCCGCGGCGAGGGATGCAGTGACCGAGAACACCTGCGCGGTCATGATTGAGCCGATCCAGGGAGAGAGTGGTATCTACCCGGCAACCGACTCGTTCATGGTCGGATTGCGAGCGCTTTGTGACGAGAAGGGCATGCTGCTTGTTCTCGATGAAGTCCAGACTGGCATCGCGCGCACGGGAAGAATGTTCGCTCACGAATACTATGGCATTCAGCCGGATATCTTCACCTTGGCAAAATCGATTGCAGGCGGTTTCCCAATGGGTGTCATGCTTGCAACGGAGGGAGTGGCCAGCGGATTCCAACCGGGAGATCACGCCTCCACGTTTGGCGGGAATCCTCTTGCCTGCGCCGCGGGACTTGCCGCGTGTGAGGTTGTGGTGGAAGAGAACCTGGTTGGGAACGCCGCTGAGATGGGCAAGTATTTCATCGGTCAACTCTCCGGCCTGCGGCACGAATTCACTGCGATTGGAGATGTGCGCGGGAAGGGACTGATGATCGGCGTAGAGTTGACAGAGCCCAAGGCGAAGGACGTTCAGACCGCGTGTTTCAGCAACGGGCTTATCCTGAATGCCATCGGCGACACTGTATTGCGGCTCGTGCCTCCGTTGACGATCACGCGCGGCAACATTGACGAGGCAATCTGCAAACTCCGACGAAGCATGACAGCAGCAGGACTGGCGTAGCAACCACAAAGCCCCCCGCAAACGCGTCCCTTCGGATCTGTATGGAGCAGTTCCAGATCTCGTGACAAGGAAAAGCCATTGAATGCAAGAGACCTGATATCGATCGCAGACCTCAGCGCGGGCGACATTGAGGAAATCCTCGCCTTGGCTGCAAAGCTGAAGTCCGACAGGAAGGCTGGCAGAGACCATCCTCTGTTGCGCGGCAAGTCACTGGCAATGATCTTTGAGAAGCCTTCCCTGCGTACGCGCGTCACCTTTGAGGTGGGAATGCAGCAACTGGGCGGTCATGCTGTCTACCTTGCTCCAGGCGATATTCGGATGGGGGAACGCGAGTCGGTTGCTGATGTCGCGCGCAACCTTGAGCGATGGGTCGATGGCATCATGGCGAGGACCTTCGCTCACAACACGGTGGCGGGACTGGCAGAATATGCAACGATCCCGGTAATCAACGGTCTCAGTGATCTTGAGCACCCCTGTCAGGCGCTTGCGGATTTCTTGACCATCCGCGAACACAAAGGAGAATTGCAGGGGCTGAAGATGACCTTCGTGGGAGATGGCAACAATGTAGCGCATTCACTCGTGCTGCTTGCCGCAAAGGTTGGGGTTGACTTCACACTGGCCTGCCCTGAGGGTTTCGAAGCGGACGCCGGAGTGTGGGAACTCGCTGGCCGCCTGGCAGCAGACAGTGGCGCGTCGTTGGAGGTCGTTGCAGATCCCGCCGAGGGCGTCAGGAATGCTGACGTTGTCTACACGGACGTGTGGGTCAGCATGGGTCAGGAAGAAGAAACTGCAAAGCGAATGGAGGTTTTCAGGTCGTTTCAGGTAGATAGCAGACTACTGGGCAACGCAAAGCGCGACGCCATCGTTCTGCACTGCCTTCCCGCACATCGAGGTCTGGAGATCGCCGATGAGGTTATCGACGGGAGGCAGTCTGTGGTTCTCGATGAGGCGGAGAACAGGCTGCACGCGCAAAAAGCGGCCCTGACATTGCTGATGGCCGGGTGAGGAATGGCATGAAAATGTTTCGCTACAAGAAGAGCGCGCTGCACATACGGATCGTTCTAATCGGCCTTTGGCTGGCTTTGGTGGTCGTTCCGGTTCTGCTCAACGACTACCCGTTTGACGTCCAAGAGAAGCTCGACACCATGGTACTCCTTTTCCTGTACAGTTTCTTGCCGATGGTCTATTGCTTCTACCTGGTGCAGGTTGCACAGACGGCGGTGATTACGCTGGATGGCATGTCCATCGGTTACCACGACAAATACACCCGCGTCGTTGCCCGATGGAACGACATCAAGGAGTTGACCCGCGATACCATTCGTCTGACGAATGGCAAGGCCATCTACATCAAGCTGGGGATGCCCGCGCTGGAGAACTGGAAGGACTTCGAGGACGCGGTGATTCACAAGGCCAGCCTCGAGCCGGCGCGTCGGAGGGGAAACCACGTCTGCCGATGGGTGCGCCCGGCCCCGCAGAATTGAGATCATGGACATGTTTGATTGGGGACAACTCAACTCGTCCGTGTGGGTGGCTGTCGTTGCGTTCGTTCTCACCTCGGTTGCCCTGTTTGTTCACCAAACCCACGTGAGCAAACGGCTGGGGAAGCTCCGGGACGAACTGGAGGCCAACGACGAGAAGTTGGCGCGGCTCTTCTCGAAAGTGCAGCAGTTGAATTCCTCCAATGGCAATTCCCTGCGGAGGCGTGGGGAGTAGTCCGCCCGTCCATTCCGCTCTCACCGCGCAATCCATTCTCGGGCATACACGACTGGAGAAGATCATGAAGAAGAAAGTAGTGCTTGCTTATTCCGGCGGACTCGATACGTCCGTCGCAGTCCAATGGGTTCGGGAGAGTTATGATGCAGACGTCATCGCCGTTGCGGTGGACATAGGAGAAGAGAAGGATTATGCCGCCATCCAGAAGAAGGCGACCGATGTGGGTGCGGTTGCCTCCCGCCTGATCGACGCCAAAGAGGAATTCGTTCGGGATTTTGTGTTTCCTTCGCTCAAGGCAAACGCCGTGTATGAGAACAAGTATTTCCTGGCGACGGCGATCGCCCGTCCGCTGATCTCGAAGATCATCGCTCAGGTCGCCGAAGAAGAAGGAGCGGGTGCGGTGTCGCACGGGTCTACCGGGAAAGGGAACGATCAGGTGCGGTTTGAGGCGTCATTCGGTGCATTGAATCCGGACCTCGAAGTGATTGCGCCCGCTCGAGAGTGGGGAATGACACGTGAACAGGAAATCGACTACGCGCAGCAGAACGGCATCCCTATCCCGATCGATCTCGACAACCCCTACAGCATGGATGTGAACCTGTGGGGGAAGAGCATCGAGTGTGGCGTATTGGAGGATCCGTCGAAGGAGCCTCCGGAGGAAATCTATGAGTGGACCGTGTCCCCGCAAGCGGCACCCGACACTCCGACCTACATAGAGATTGGGTTTGATCAGGGCGTCCCCATTAGCTTGAATGGCGACGCGATGGATGGCGTGTCTCTCATCGAAGAACTCAACCAGCTTGGAGGGAGCAATGGCGTGGGACGAGTCGATATGATGGAGAACCGTCTTGTTGGCATCAAGTCCCGTGAAATATACGAGTGCCCCGCGGGAACCATTCTCACGACGGCGCACCGTGAGCTGGAGGCCATGACCATTGATCGGGAGACGATGCACTTCAAACAACAGGTTGAGCTGAAATACAGTGAGCTTGTTTACTACGGGCTATGGTTCTCAGATCTTAAGAAGGCGATTGATGCCTTTGTAAACTCGACCCAGGAGAATGTCACCGGCACTGTGACCATGAAGCTGTACAAGGGAAGCTGTGTGGTGGCCGGGCGAACGTCGAATCGGTCTCTGTATAGCTATGAGATGGCAACATACGATAAGGCCGATGCCTTCGACCATGCATCCGGAAAAGGTTTCTGCGAGGTCTTTGGGCTGCCACTGAAGGTCGCAGCGCGGCTGAGGATGAGGTAATCTCCCTTCGCGCAGTACTCCGGCAGTAGAGGAATGTCATGAAGCTCTGGGGCGGTAGATTCGAGAATGATCCTGACGCGGCCGCACAGGAACTGACGCGTTCGTTTCTCTTCGATCGTCGGCTGTACCGGCATGACATTGTGGGAAGCATCGCCCACGCGCGAATGCTGGGGCAGTGCGGGATCATCGAGAAGACCGACTCGGACCGGATCATCGATGGTCTCCAATCCATCTTGAGTGACATCGAGTCGGGCGTCCTTCCCCTGGATGGTGATGATGAGGATATCCATTCCTTTGTCGAACGCGTTCTGACGGAACGGATTGGGGAATCGGGTGGCAGGCTTCACACCGCCCGCAGTCGGAACGACCAGGTTGTTCTGGACGCAAGGTTGTATGTTCTCGAACAGGTTTCAGTCTGCTCGTCCCGCGTCGCGGACCTGCAACGCACTCTCCTCAATCACGCCCGGACAAACGTTGAGACCATCCTCCCCGGGTTCACTCACCTGCAACACGCTCAACCAGTTTCGCTTGCGCACCACCTCCTCGCTTATTTCTGGATGTTTCAGCGTGATCGGGAGCGACTACGGGAGACCCACTCCCGGACCAACGTCCTTCCGCTGGGCGCCGCGGCGCTGGCAGGAACTTCCTTTCCCATCGACCGACAGATGGTTGCCCGGGAACTGGGATTCGCCAAAGTCTCGGAAAACAGCATGGACGCTGTTTCCGATCGCGATTTCGTCCTGGAGACACTGTTTGATCTCTCGATGGTGATGTTGCACGTGAGTCGACTTTGTGAAGAGTTGGTTCTATGGAGCGCGACCGAATTTGGGTTTGTGGAATTCGACGACCGATTTAGCACAGGCAGCAGCATCATGCCGCAAAAGAAGAACCCCGACGTTGCCGAGATTTCGCGCGGCAAGGTTGGGCGAGTTGTTGGGGACCTGATGACCGTCCTGACAATAATGAAAGGGCTTCCTCTGGCATATCACAGTGACATGCAGGAAGACAAGGAAGCGCTGTTCGATGCCGTCGATACCGTATTGCTGGTGCTCACGGTGCTCAACGGCGCTCTGGGAAGCCTTACCTTCCAGGCAAACGTGATGCGGGACGCGTCGGGACAGAACTATGCGCTGGCAACCGACCTTGCGGACTACCTCGTGCAGCGCGGGGTCCCATTTCGTGAAGCGCACGGGGTTGTTGGCAAGGCTGTCCGAATGGGAATCGCATCCGGGAGAGACTTGGCGGAATTCCGCCTCGAGGAGCTGCGTGCATTCCACCCGGGAATCGAGGACGATGTATTCGCTCTGCTTACCGTTGAGTCGAGTGTCGCCACGAGGAGAAGTGAAGGAGGTACCTCACCCGAACGCGTGGTGCAGCAGATCAAGAAGGCAGAGCTCGCCCTGACTGGCATCGCAGACCCTTGAGAGAAGGGATTGCCCCGTCGGGAAGGACGGTCCTGCGTTTAGGACATCTCCTGGATTGCCACTTCGGTTGTGTCCGCGATAGGAAGGATGCGGTCGAAGGCGGCCATCGTGAAAACTTTGCGGATCGGCCCCTGCATTGCAGCGAGAACGATCTTGCCATCCAGAGGTTTCAGTTTTTTGGCGGCGAGAAGGAACACTCTCAACCCAACGCTGCTGATATAGTCTACTTCAGCCATATCGACGACCAGCCGGGTGTTACCCTCGTCGATTGAGCGTATCAGCGATTCCTCAAAACTGTCCGCCGTCGACGCGTCGATCTTTCCTTGGACCTGAAATACCTGGATCCCTTCTCGTGTCTCCTGAGCGATCTCCATCGTCTTGCCTCCCGCGGTTTGTCGCGCCAAACGTAGGTGGGTGATTATGTTTGTTTCAGTTGAGAAATCACCGTTTGCACCTTTTCGCAGGGGCGGTTTCCGACGTGCCCACGTATGCATAAGACCTCTCCGTGGTGGGCACACCGGCAACCGCCCCTGCGAAGAAACACCGAAAGCAGATTCCCAACGTAAACGAGTACACACCGTGGGCTGGTGTTACAGATGTTTCGCCATGGTCAAGAGGTTTTTCCCGTCCCTGCGCTGGTATTCAAGACTGTCCATGTGCCCCTTCACCAAGTGGAACCCCAACCCCCCCACCGGTCTTTCGTCCAACGAGCCATACAGATTCGGAGCGGGAATTTCGCGCAGAGGGTCAAATGGTTTGCCGTCGTCCTCCACCGTGACGACGATCTTGCGTTCCGGATGCACACGCACTCGGACATCCACAAGATGCTCATCTTCGTCTTCATGGGCGTATGAGAGGATATCGGTCACTACTTCCTCAAGTGAAAGCCTGACGGCAAAGACGACCTCCGGTGATAGCCCGTGCTCCCGGCCAAAATCCTCGACCGCCTGGTTCAACCTCTCGATTTCAGCGAGGTCGTTTTTCAGCGTTAGTTGCATTGGTGTGCTCATGGAGGGTCGGAGTCAATCCCATCCCATCATCGCTGGTTTCCGCCGTGGTACTGCAGCGCCAGCGTCGTGATATCGTCTGCCTGTGGCGCGCCTTCAGTAAACCGATTGACCTCCTCAACGATGCCAGTAAGTATCTTGTCCACGGGGTATCCCATTGCTTGTGCCAGCTCGGATTCCAGTCGGCGGCTGGTGAATTCCTTCCCTTCAGTGTTCATCGCTTCAGTAACACCGTCGGAGTAGATGAGAAGCGTGTCCCCCGGTTTGAGGAGTACCTCTCCTTCTTCGTAGTCGAAGCTCTCCATGACGCCCAGAGGAAGGCCATGAACGTCATCCAGAGTCTCCACTGTCCGATCCTGCCTCAAGATGTATGGGGGATTGTGTCCACCATTGGTGTACCTGATGATCCCTGTGCGTGTTTCGAGAATCCCCACGACCAGAGTCACAAACATGCATGAATCATTGTCGGGCGCAATCTGATTGTTGACCCATGTCAAGATGCCACTCGCTGAAAGCTCCCGGCTCGCCGTCGCACGAATGAGCGCACTTGTGCGCGCCATCAGCAATGCCGCAGGAACGCCTTTCCCGGATACGTCGCCGAGGACAAAACCGAGGTGCTCCTCATCGACCAGAAAGAAATCGTAGAAGTCGCCGCCGACCTCCACAGCCGGTCGGCTTGTCGCGTAAATATCGAAATCGTTCCGATGCGGGAAAGGCGGAAACCGCATAGGGAGAGTACTCGTCTGGATATCGCGCGCCAGTCGCAACGATTCCTCAATTCTCTGCTTCTGGATGTGATCCTCGACGAGTTTGGCCCGCTCCAGCGCCACCGCGGCATGGGAGGCCAGGGCCGCGAGCAGCAGTTCGTCTTCAGTGGTGAAAACGCCGCCGTCCCCCTTGTTGAGTACCTGGATCACCCCGATGAGTTTGTTGCGGTTGGTGATCATCGGGACGCAGAGAATGGCCTTTGTGCGGAATCCGGTCGACTTGTCAAACGACGGGTTGAATCGGTCGTCATCGTAAGCGTCGGGGATGTTGGCCCAAGTGCGAGTCTGTGCCACATCTCCCGCGACACCCGTGCCCAGTGGAATGCGAATCTCCTGAATCTCCAGGTCCTGGGCAATCTTGCTCCATAGCTCGTTCGTGGTCTCGTCATACAGGAACAGGCTGCTGCGTTCCGCGTCCATGACCTCCGTAGTTCGGTCGAGAATGATCTGGAGGAGCTTGTCAAGCTGAATCTCACTCCCCAGCGCCTCCGATACGGCGAGCAGCGCATTCATGTTCCGGATGTGGCGATCGGTTTCGGCCTTGGCGTGGACAATGCGTTCCACGGCCCGAAGGCGGGCGTTAAGTTCGCTCAGGTCGTAGGGTTTGGGGATGAAGTCGTCGGCCCCCGCCTCCATCGCGGCCATGAGGTCTTCTCTTTCCGTTTTCGCCGTGAGCAGGATGGCAAACACGTAATGGGGAAGATGTGCGTCTCTGATATGTCGGCAAAGCTCAATGCCGTCCATGTTGGGCATCATCCAGTCGGTGATGACGAGGTCGGCAGGGTCTGCTTGTAGTTTCGCCCACGCGTCCACACCATCGTCGGCAACGGTTACCTCATGCCCCCAAATTTGCAGGGCACGCTCAAGCACCTTCTGGGCCTTCTCATCGTCGTCTACAACAAGGATGCGCATATCTTTACCCCACCTCGCTTGCCGGTTGGAAGCAGTCAGTCTGCCGACGGAGCACGTGGATTGGCGTGAACCCGTAGAGGACGCCGGCAGGTCTGCCTGCCGCAAAGCACATCCGACAAGCCGCTTTCATAACGAAGCGCGGGACAGGATACAGCATCGGGTCAACAAACGGGAATCCTGCGCACCTGTGCGATCAAGTCGTTCTCGGCACTCGTCTATCAGTAACCCACAACCCCCGCATCCGTTCAGTGACATCTCCGCTGGGCGATGATTCGCGTCCTCCCGCCACAACTCGCAGGTAATGTTACCAGAAATGGATCACTGCCACAACACGGAGTCCGACCTGAATTTCCAGCAAAGGAATGACCTACGGTTGAGATGCTCCCGACATGGAGTCGAGAGCGTCCATCGCTATGCTGACATCTCAGCACCCGAGCGAGTGTAAATAAGATTTGTAATGCGTGGAGGTAATCAGCGCCCTGGGGTCGGCCAGGCATAAACGAAAGGTTGGGGAAACCTACGCGAGTGAAAGGGGACAGTAACAACCCCCATCCGAGCTCGGATGTTGGACTTGCACGCCGGAGGTGCTATAATGACCGCCGTCTCGTCGCATGCGGCTCGCGGTTAGCTGTGCAGGTTGTTGTGTCTGCACGTAGCAGCGGTTATACTTCTCCGCACATGGAACCTGCTTGCGCCGCATTGTTCGGTGACGAGGACAGGTACCGCGGACAGTATGGGTGGGGGTGAAATGGAACTCAAATTCTGGGGAACGTGCGGTTCTCTGCCCGCCCCGATCAATGCCCAGAGCGTGAACAGGAAGATCATTGCCGCTCTGCAGGCAGCGCAGGGGCAGACACTCGATACCCGCGAAGCGATGGACAAGTTCATTGCCAACCTGCCGTTCTGGGTTCGTGGAACTTATGGTGGCAACACCCCGTGCGTTGAGATTGTCGGAGGGGACGACTTCGTCATCATTGACGCCGGAACGGGTCTGCGCGACTTGGGGACACACCTCATGGCACAGGGCACAGACAGGCTCCCCGGGCGGTTCCACATCCTGATGTCCCATCTGCACTGGGATCACATTCAAGGGTTCCCTTTCTTTCCCCCTGCATACATCCCTGGCAACAAGATCATCATCTACGGTTGCCATGATGAAATCGAGATCGCCTTTCGGCATCAACAGGGCAGTCCCGTGTTTCCCGTCGCGTTCGACCATCTCGGGGCAGATATTCAGTTCGTGGTCTTTGAGTCAAACAAGCCGCATGAAATAGCCGGCTTCAACGTGACGACCATGCAGCAGGACCATCCCAATGTCTCCTACGGCTATCGCATTGAGAAGGACGGGAAAGTGGCTGTTTACTCCAGTGATTCGGAGCATCGTGACGACATGCACCGCCCGAATTACCGTTTTCTCGATTTCTACCGAGACGCAGACGTCCTGGTCTTTGACGCCCAGTACACTTTGGCGGACGCAGTTCACCACAAGGAAGATTGGGGCCACTCCAGCAACATTATTGCGGTGGAGTTGGCCGTGCAGTCGGGGGTGAAGCACCTGTGTCTGTTCCACCTCGAACACACCCACAGTGACGAGACGCTGCATCAGATGTTCGAGGACACGAAGGGATATGCGGAGTTCTTCTCTGGCGATTCCACGATGAAGATATCGCTGGCCTACGACGGGCTTGAAGTCCCGCTCTGAGACCTCTCACCCTCTGCATCTCCGCTCGCGTTCGTTTCTCGCAGCAGACACGCTCGATCGCGTCCGAGTTCCTGTGCATATTCGGGTCTCGATGTGATTTCTTCGTCACTGAGTTCCAGGATTTCCGCCAGCACTCTCGCTCCGTCGCTGTCGGGACATGAACGGATGATTAGCCGCGCCCGTTGCTGCGCCGATTGGAGATGAGGGAGCGCATCGATTGCTTCATCGATGATACCCAACAACTGCGACGGTTCCTGTATGTCGGGTGCGATGCCCCGCCAATCGCGGAAGGCGCGGTACTTGCGAGTGGAGTTTACGAGGTCACGTACGGTCTCTGAGAAGCTGCGCGCGATGGAAGGCTCCGCATGCGGGGGGAAGAGACCACGCTCCACATCGTAACGCGGTTGTCGTGAGTCGTCGGCCCGGAATGCCTCCCTGTCTTGCCGGCTGCGAAAGTCGGGAACGACGTGGGGGATCCCTCCATCCACTTGTGAACGATACCCCAGAATACCGGGTAGCGTGCAATCACAGGCAGTGTAGATATCGAAGGGAGCCGGAACGCCTTCGAGAATCTCACGGGCAAAGAAGTACATGACCCAGAAGTCCGCGCCGTGGTGTCCGGTGCCCTCCGCGAGGGATGTGTGCTTCTCCCACCGTGGCTGGACTCTCAGCTTGGGCGATCCGCCGCCCGTACCCAGTCGAAGGCGCAGTTCCCCATCGACCTGTTCCGCGGAGCCAAGAGTGCCCCATATCCGGTGGATGTGAGAGTCGTTGGTTGTCGCCCCCATCAAGTTGCGAATCACCGCGCCGTTGGACATGCTGATAAGGGAGGGCGCTACTCCGCCCATGCCGTCAATTCCCTTCATCAGGTACCCCGGAAGACGTTGCCGGCCGGGCAGGGAAACGACACGTGTGGGGCGCAGTCCGGTGATATACATCATGGGGCCAAGTGAATGAGTGTTGTAGTAGTGGTAATTGATCCAACTGCGCCACGAATGAGGCTTGTTGCCCGGATCGATCGGCGTCCCGTCGATGTACGTGTACGAGAGGGTCAGCACCTCGTGGACATACTCGTACTCCGCGTACATCAGCTCCCCGAACAGGCCCTCCTCCCACTTGCGTTTGAGATACATGTTGGGCGCGGTAAAGGGGCAGTTCTCCGCCATGTTGTAGACGAGTCCGCTCTTCTCCACCGCCTCCACCAGGCGAACCCCCTCCGCCATTGTATGGAATGCCGTTACCTCAGACAGAACGTGCTTCCCGGCGTTGAGGCACGCGATGGCGTCATCGGCATGAGCCGGACAGTAAGTTGCCAGCAGGACGGCATCGAAATCCCGCGCCAGGAATTCCTCCGCGTCTCCGGTTGCGAACGCGTCGGAGTTGCATTCCAGGAACCGTTGGCGCATGTGCTCGTTGTAGTCACACCCCGCAACCACGTCCATGTTCAGGGCTTCGCACATTTTGTAAAACGAGAGACCCCTCCCCAGCCCCCAGATACCCAGACGAATTCTCTCGTCGTTCTCAAATACTCGTTCGTCAGTTCCACTCGACAACGCGTTGTCACACTCCTTCCGTGAACTCCACTGCAACGCCGATTCACAGCGAATCATCCACCAATAGTGTCTGGTTGTCAACGCACATCTTTTCGCGTTTCCCTTTTCCCCATTGCTGAAACCGTAGTATAATCATCCACAATCCATGGAGAGCGGCGGATGCGTCATGCTCCTCAAGTTGTTGACATCATCCGGAGCCTTGGCCCCTCCGGTGCTGGCGTCGAGGAAGACTTTTGCGGCCGTTCTCCCATCGCTTGCCAAGGAGAATAATGATGCGACCTCCATCTACCCCTGCGAAAGTCACCCGCTACGCCCTTCTGACGGCCCTCGCTATCGTGGTCCAAGCCCCCAACGGTGACGCTGCCACCGGGACCGTTACGTGGACCGGCCCCTCCGTTGGCGGAGACTGGAACACTCCCTCCAACTGGAGTTCAGGCGCAATTCCCGGCTCAACGGACGACGTTAGTATTCCTGTCGGAGTCGAGGTCGCGCACAGCGGAGGTTCACACTCCATTCTCAGCATCGCCTGTAATGGAAAACTCATTATCAGCGGCGGGAGCCTGGACATCGCCTCCAATTCCCAATGCAGCGACCTCGACCTTACCGGTGGGACATTGTCCGGCGTCGGCTTGCTTGACGTCTCGGGCACCCTCACCTGGACGAGCGGCACGATGTCGGGTTCAGGAGTGACGACGATCCCGGCTGGCGCTACCCTGAATATCAGCGGAAACACGGACCGGCTCTTTCAGTCTCGCACAATCAACAACCTGGGAACGACGACGTGGACGGGAACGGGTCGCATCCTGGGCGAATATGGCGCAGTCTTCAACAACCAGTCGGGTGGCGTGTTCGACATACAGAACGACGTGGAATTCCAGAGCAACTACAGCACCCAACCGACGTTCAACAACGCGGGAACGTTGAAGAAGTCGGCTGGTACAGGCACGTCCACGTTCAGTGTGAAAGTCAACAACACCGGCACGGTCGTCGCGCAAACGGGGACGCTTGAGTTCGCCGGCGGTTATTCGCAGACCCTCGGGGATACGCTCCTGAATGGTGGGAATATCGCCTCCTCCAATCCGATAAACATTCGTGGCGGCAACCTCAGCGGCACAGGAACCGTAACCGGTGACGTCGTCAGCAGCGCGCACGTCGCGCCTGGCGGATCGGCGGGTGCTCTGACGATATTGGGGAACTACACCCAGAACACCGCAGGCTATCTGGACATCCAGTTGGGGGGAACGGTGCCCGGATCCGAGTATGACCAGTTGATCGTTTCGGGGAGGGCAAATCTGGATGGAGATCTTGACGTGTCCGCGCTCGGAACCTATCTGCCCAACGACGGTGATACATTCCTGATCCTGACCTTCGCATCCCGGAACGGTGATTTCGCCTCCAAGAACGGGCTGCTGCTCGCTCCCGGAAAGCCGTTGGCTCCCAGCTATGGAGCGTCCGGACTGAGTCTCGTCATGAACAGCGATACCACTCCTCCCACGGTTTCCTCTTCTACGGCGGACGACAGCGAGAAGGCGACCATTACGTTCTCCGAGGCAGTGGAAGGAACCGACGCGACCAACTTGCCGAATTTTTCTGTCGAAAGCCCCACCGGCACGCCGGTCAGCATGGCCAACGTTTCCTTGTCGCACGACTCTGCTTCCTTCACAACGACAATCACCGGCCTCACGCTGGTTGCTGGTAACAGCTATAAAGTCGGCGCCGTTAATGTGAAGGACCTGCAGGGGAACTCCATTGTCGACAACAATTCCACGAACGTGTCGACCGGAATTGTTGCGGACGTGGTCGGACCGGTCATCGTTTCCTGTGAAGCCGACAATAACCACGTAGGCATCGTCTTTCAGTCGGACGAGTCGGGCTTCGATGCGGCGACTTTTTCAGACACCACGAATTACCGTCTACTGTCGCCGGCTGGGTCAGCCACGGAAATCGCTCTCTCCGGCACCGGCGCGTTATTCGACGCTACGACGGGGCGCCTGAATCTCGGCCCGGTTGCGCTTCACAACGGGGACTCCTACCAGATCGAGGTCAAGAACGTCAAAGATGCGGCAGGTAATGCCATCGCCAACGACGGGTCTGCCAATGTATGTTCGGGGACCGTCGCCCTGACGACCGGCGCTCTGCTCAGTTTCGCAGGTGGCGACGGGCAGACCGGCAACGCCGGTGAGCAATTGCCGGAACCTTTCAAGGTGCAGGTGCTCGCGCCGACGGGTGGAGCCACAGACAGCATCGCAGGCCGGGGACTGTTCGGCGTTCCGCAGGTGGACGTGACATTCACGGTGAATCAGGGAGGAGGGGGCTTGTCTCTTACACCATTGGGGCCCGTTGTCCAGGAACCACTCGCCGTCCGAACGAACGCCGATGGTCTGGCACAGGTGTTTCTCACGCTCGGCGCCCTCGGTGGAGAGAACACCGTTGAGTCCACCGCCTCGGCTATCCCCAACAGCGGTGTCCTTTTCACGGCGAAAGCGCGTTACCCCGAACCGTCCCTGATCTCGCTGGGAGCGGCTCCCGATCGCGCGCCCCAAGGAGGCAGGTCCACCATTACGGCGATAGTCACCGATCCCGGAGGGAACGCCTTTCCAGACGCGCCTCTGCTGTTTGAGGTCATCGCCGGTGATGGCGTTCTTGCCGGAGGAACGTCGCGAAGCACGGAATCTATCGGCCAGCGAGCCGTAGTGAGAACAGGTGAAAACGGCATCGCAGAGATCGACCTGACCAACGTCAGCTTCGGCAGCAACGTGGTGCGCGTTTCTCAGTTCGAACAGCCCAGGTCGGAGACGCGGTACGCCGAACCAGTGACCATCGAGATTATCGGTGTAATGGGACTACAACTGCTACCGGGGCTAAACCTCATTGGTCTGCCGTTCAGCTTCGAGAATCCGGATCCGGCGACGGTCCTGGGAGTGTCTGCTGGTCGGATTCCCATGGCAGGTTGGGATGAAACTGCCGGAAGCGGCGCTGGAGACTACGTGATCTACAACGGCGGCAATCTCCAATTTGCTCCGGGACGCGGATTCTGGATCAGGCAATCAGCCGCTTCGACGTTCGGTATCGACAGCGGTACGCCCGTTAACCCCAGCGAGCCGTTCCCCATCTGGATCGGGTACGGATACCAGCTCATCGCGAACCCCTACACCCGGGAGATGACCTGGAACCTCGACGATATCCGGGTTCGCGTCAACGGCGTCGACCAGGGCACATTGCGCCAGACCAGCTTGGACAGCGAGTTGCTGGAGCCCAATGGCTGGTTGTGGAACGCCAGCACGCAATCGTACAACCTCCTGTTTGACCGCAGCTTGATCTCACGCGTGCCGGCGCACTTGGCAGCCAACATGCAATCGGTTCTCCCGGTCACGGCCGGCGCGTGGTTCCTATCGAATACCGCGCACACAGAATTGGTGTTGCCAGCCATTCCGTCGACTTCTACCGCGGGCGATCTGACAAGCGCGTCCAACCGTTCCAGTGACATCGGGCCGGATAGCTGGTTTGTCGACCTCAACGCTTCGGTGTCGAGTGCCGGACGCAGCGCGGGCGCGGCAGTTCACCCCTCCTGCTCGAAAGTGTTTGGGGTGCTGGATTCGTCCTCCTTCGGTAAGCGTGGGTTGCGGGTGCGCAACGCGCCGCCGGTCGGGCCGCTGAGCACCCAGGAAGGCATGGTTGACCTCGCGTTCGTTGGTAGCCGGGGAGAAGCACTGGCGTGGGACGTGCGCTCCCCGCGCGATTTCAGAGGCGGACAGGAAGCAACAACATGGCGCTTCCTCATCACCACCGACATCCCCGATGCGGAAGTGACGCTTACCTACCCGAACCTCGCTGCGATCCCAAAGGAGTTTCGGCTGTACCTCATCGATGAGACGACCGGCACAAAGCGGGCGCTTCGCACGACGACTGCCTATGCTTTCCGCTCAAACCCCAACGGCGTCACCCGTCGGACCTTCCGCATCGACGCGACCCGCGCCGCCGGGGCGCGGTTGCGGATTGTAGACCTCTCGACATCCGATCAGGGAGCGCGCGGCTCGGGGTCAAGTATCCGCATCCGCTTCTCCCTGTCGCAGGTCGCGCAAGCTCAACTGCGCATCCGCACCGCCAGTGGACGCGTCATGTACGAGTTCCCCGTGGCGGAACTCAGAGCGGGACTCAATACGGCGCAATGGGATGGCAGAAACGCGCTGGGCGCCTACGTACCGCGCGGCGTGTACGTGATCGAGCTGATCGTCCGGAATGACCTCGGCGAAGAAGTGAAAGCCGTCCGCACAGTGAGGGTGCAGTAGCTCGGGGCCGGCCCGGCATTACGGTGAAGGTGGGGTCCAAAGGCAAGTGCGATGAGTTTGTATTTCGGGACGATGCCCCGCGCGGTGGACGGGTTCTGCCCCACACCAGAAGCCGCAGACGCGGGGTGACTGACGTCAAGTTGATCCATTCGGACGTTCCTCCGCAGATGATGACGTCGCGATCTCTTTTTCGGCGCCTAATAGATGGTCTCGGCGTGGTATGGTTGCGGGCATTCGGACAGTTGGAAGGGATGCAAACGCAAATGAAATCTCGACACGAATTCACCGGTGAATTCATTGGCACATGCATCCTGGTCTTCTTCGGGTGCGGGTCTGTGGCCGTAACGGTTCTGTTCTCGGCACACACAGGGGGTGCATCCCACACAGGTCTGTTCCGGGTCGCCATGGTGTGGGGGCTCGGTGTGGCGCTGGCCATCTACGCCACGCGTCACCTCTCCTGCGCACACCTGAATCCCGCGGTCAGCATCGCGATGGTTGTGGGTGAACGGATGACGGCGAAGAAGTTGCCGACCTATCTCAGCGCGCAATTTGCCGGGGCGTTCCTCGCCGAGATGGTCGGGACGTTCGCACTTGTATCCCCGATCTTCGCCCTCACGGAAGGCTGCAACGTCGGCAGACCGGATGATTCTCTGGCGCCGTTGTTCGTTGGCCTTACGGTTACCAGCATCATTTCAGTAATTGCTCCACTTACGCAAGCAGGAGTGAATCCTGCAAGAGATCTGTCGCCACGGTTATTCTCCATGCCCGCAGGCTGGGGAACGGCGGTCTTGCCCGACCGGTGCGGCGGATTCCTGACGGTCTACGTCTTGGGACGCATCGTCGGCGGGATACTCGCCGCGCTCGCTTTCAGCCGGGTCATCGGCCCGCTGATGGGGAACAAGGCAGACAACGCCTGCAAGTGCGGGTGAATAGGCAGCATGGGACAGACGCAAAAAAGGCCCCGACACGATGCCGCGTCGGGGCCTGATTGTTTCCGTTTGCCGTGTTTACAGTATAACGACGTTGCAGGCCTTTAAGCCTCTGGGTTCCTCTTCGATGTCGAACTCAACAGACTGACCTTCAGCCAGGTTGCGAAATCCATCGCCGGAAATGGCGCTGAAATGGACGAACACGTCCTTTCCGCCAGCTTCCTGCTCGATGAAGCCAAAGCCCTTCGACTCGTTGAACCACTTAACGGTTCCTTTTGCCATGGTGTATTCCCCTTTCGTAAAGATTTGATTGTCTGTCTGTCAATAACCTGGGGAATAACCCACAACTCATTGGTCCAGCGAGACTACCATTCGGACTCACAGAGTCCGCAAACGACACCATGAAGCCTAACACGTCTGCGCGCAGAACACAATGGTAAACGAAAAAAAATCGCGTACCCCCTACCATCCTTTCGGTTGCTGGATGCCGCGAGAGACTTCAGTCAACGTCATAGTCTGCCTGCACCTCATGCAGAGTGAACTGCTGTTGTGCGGTGGCCCCGTGCGTTATGTCGTGGAGCTTACCCTCGGCGACGGCGCCACCCAGCCGATGGATGGTCTGCGCGACGCTGGGAAGACAGTACTCCGCCATCTCTTCACGAATCTGATGCTCGGTGAAGCGAAGGACATGCCATCCATCCACAGCCAGCGCATTGTTACGGCGGTTATCCTGTTCGGCATGTTCGGGGTTGGAATGGTAGAGATCTCCGTCTGCCTCAATATCCACCTTGCCGTCTTCACAGAACACGGCGAAATCGAGAGCATACCGTTTACTATTGACCCCCACCCACCATTGCCGTTCGGCTGAAATTTGCTCCCGTTTAAGTTCAGCCCACAACCGGTCTTCGAGCGAACTCTCATCAAAGAGGTCATTGATCTCTGCCGCGGCGCGCAGCTTCTCCCAAGTTGTGGGGATGAACACAATGCGCCGAAAACGTCTGCTGAGGATGGGTTGCGGGAGACGTTGCAGGCTGCCAATCTCGATTCGGTGATAGGTCCTGCCGGACTTGGGGTTCGGCGGATCGCCCGGGAACAATTCCTCCCGTGTCACGGGGCGAATATCCTTGACGCGTGCGTAATAGTTGACCGCATGGGCTTCCTCGCCAAAGATCTTTGTCTGGTAGAACGCCACCCACTTCGGCGGGAAGCGTCTGGGAGCGGTGTCGGTGGGAATGCGGTACCAGTGCTCTTCCTTGAGGCGAGCGAAGTCGCCCTTGTCGTTCACGATCGCGACAAGGACTTCACCGCGGCTCTTTGATTTCTTGGATGGTCTCTTCTTTGCCATCGGCGGTTGCCTTGTTCACGCGTTACCGACCTTCATTATACTCGTTAGCCCGGGTTATTCATGAGATTTCAGGTTCATCCGACTAATGCATACTTTCGGGATTGGATTGCAGAATAAGGGTAGACATGTTTGACTCACTGGGCAGGAATCCATTGTTCGAGGAGTCAACGCATGTCTACGTCGCTATTGTATCACGGCTTTGGGATTCGGGGCTACGAGTACAGGAGTACGGAGTATCTTTGGGGGAGGAATCTTCTTCAGGATTTTCC
>Ga0210051_1001062_pt1 | contig 27562 bp, 26 predicted proteins | sample CryGey092014_all_FD_185464 | JGI IMG/M metagenome (GOLD analysis project Ga0210051, IMG submission 185464) | Groundwater microbial communities from aquifer - Crystal Geyser CG23_combo_of_CG06-09_8/20/14_all (SPAdes) (version 2) | ecosystem: Environmental > Aquatic > Deep subsurface > Groundwater...
ATCACATTCCTTCTGAAGAATTCCGCCTCCAGTTTTTAAATGAGATAAAAAGGGTCTTGAAACCAGAAGGAAAGATAATTTTACTTGTTTGGAATTTAAGTATTTGGAAAAGCTTCTTCTTTTTTTGAAAAACTGGAAACTTGATTTTGGAGATGCTTTCATCCCCTGGGGAAAAGAAGTTTTGCGTTATGTCCATCGTTTTTCAAAAAATGAACTGAAAAAATTAGCAGAAAAAGTTGGGTTTAAAGTAAGAGAAACTAAAATTTTAAAAAGACCGAGGAGTAAAGAAAGCAATATCTTATTAATGGCTGAAAAATAAAGAAACCCCGCTACGGGGCCCCCAGCAAAGTTTCTGCTAAAATTATATAATAAAACATCTAAAAATCAAGCCCCCATAGCTTAACGGATAAAGTACAACCCTCCGGAGGTTGGGATCTCCGTTCGATTCGGAGTGGGGGCACCAAATTGTGGATAAGTCCAACTTGACAGAAACCTCTGAGAAATTATTATTAAAGTGAGGGGGTGCGAGATGTAATTCTCTAAGGACAAACGGTTCTTAATGAAGGAGGCTGATCGCAATTGCCTGGTTAATGTCCAGCCAGACCTGAAGGGAAGCCAAGCTCGTTGAGGCTGTTCCCCCTCACTAAAGAATCCCACTGCCTTCGGTGGGGTTTTTTAGTCTGGTAATTTATGTTAAAATAAAATTGTTATGCCAAAAGAAAGATACGAAATTGTGGTTTCGGGAGCGGCTCAAATTAGCCACTGCTGTAAAGATATTGAAGCAATTTCCAAAGAGGTTGGTCGGGAAATCGCTCGACAAAACTGTAATTTGGTTACTGGAGCAACAACCGGTGTTCCTTATCTTGTTGCTTTGGGTTGTAAGGAAGCTGGCGGGTTTAGTATTGGTTTTTCTCCAGCCACTTCGGAAGAGGCTCATTTAAAAACCTACAGACTTCCTTTAGAGCCTTTTGATGTGATGATTTATACTGGAGCTGATTATGCTGGAAGGAATGTGATAATGACTAAATCAGCAGATGGAGTAATTATTATTTGTGGCAGAATGGGAACCTTGCATGAATTTGCCACTGCTTTTGAGATTCAAAAACCAACCGGGGTTTTAGAGGGGACGGGTGGGACAGCAGATAAAATAAGGAAAATTGCCACCGGTCCTTACCGAGGAGTTAAAAAAATTATTTACGAAAAGAACCCTAAAAAATTAGTTAAAAAATTAATTGAACAAATTAAAAAAGAAAAAAAGAAAAATTCTAAATACTAAAGGTCGGCGCTTCGGCAAAATAATTAATAATCATTAATTAATATTTATGCCAAACGAAGAAACTCTTCCTGAAGAAGGAAAATTAATTGGCAAAGTCACTCACTACTTTGGGAACATCGGGGTAGCAGTTTTGGAACTCACCGACACCCTGAAAGTCGGCGATACGATTAGAATAGTAGGTGGCGAAACCGATTTTACCCAGACTATTGAATCAATGGAAATTGAACACCAAAAAGTTGAAGTCGCTAAGGCCGGCGATTCAGTAGGATTAAAAGTAGGCCAAAAGGTTAGAGAAGGCTACAAAGTTTACAAATTGTAAATTTCAAATTTTATGGAAATTGAAATTATTTGCCAGCTACTTTTGGCTACTTTTTTGGGCGCTTTGATTGGGTTAGAAAGGGAAATAAAGAGAAAAGGAGCTGGACTCCAAACTTATAGTTTGGTTTCTCTGGCCACCTGTCTCTTTGCTATAATTTTATTTCAATTCTTAAATCTATCTTCTGGGAAAGATACAATCTTTAATCTCGCCGGACTTATTCAGGCAGTTGCTATTGGCCTTGGTTTTATTGGGGCAGGGGTGATTTTCCGACAACCATCAGGAATTGTAGGATTAACTACCGCCGCCGGTTTGTGGGTGGTAGGAGCTATCGGAATAGCCACCGGAGCCAAACTCTATTTTCTGGCTATTTTTACCACCCTTCTAGCCCTCCTAATTCTATCTGGCTTTGGCTTATTAGAAGAGAAATTTTTTAAAAAATAGATATTGAGAGGAAAACTCTATGCTTTTCATTGCCGATTTCCATTTGCACTCAAAATACTCAAGGGCGACATCGAGCCAGATGAATCTGGAAAATCTGGATAGATGGGCAAAAATTAAGGGAATTAAAATTTTAGGAACAGGAGATTTCACTCATACCGAATGGTTTAAAAATCTAAAAGAAAAATTAGAGCCGGCAGAGACCGGGCTTTTTAAGTTGAAGAATTCTGATTCTCCAACTCGTTTTATTTTGACTACCGAAGTAAGTTGCGTTTATTCAAAAAAATTCAAAGTTCGAAAAATCCATATTATAATTTTTGCTCCTTCTTTTGAAATTGTTGATAAAATAAATGCTCACTTAGGCTGGATCGGCAATTTAAAAGCCGATGGCCGGCCAATTCTAGGTTTAGACGCCAAAGAATTAGCCAAAATTGTTTTAAATATTTCACCAGACTGTTTAATTGTCCCGGCTCATTGCTTGCTGCCTGACACTTTTTTGCATTGTAACCCCGGCTTAAAAATGATAAAAGATATTTCTATCGGTGATTTAATTTACACCCATAATGGGCGATATCAAAAAGTAAGAAAAGTTTATAGACGTCCTTATAAAGGAAAAATAATTAATATAAAGCCATATTATTTCCGAATTGGATTAAAAACCACTCCCGAGCATCCTTTTTTTGGAATTAAATCACATAAATATTGTCCCACTATGGGTTGCCAGATAATTTGCAAGAAAGACTGTGCTGCCATTAAACGTAGAAGATGTCCTCATAGATATTTTGAGAACTATCAACCCCAATGGATTCAAGCAAAAGATATTGAAAAAGGAGATGTTCTTATTTTTCCCAGATTTAATAATATTACAAAGGATATAAAGGAAATTAGATTCAGTGATTATCTCTCCAAAAAGCAATTTAAAGTTTTTGAAGATAAAATAGCTTGCACTCGAGGAAGGATAGATAAAAAATTGTCCAATACAGTAAAAGTTGATAAAGCTTTTTGTAGATTGATAGGGTATTACATCTCAGAAGGCTACACAGACAACAGGGATTCAATTTCATTTTGTTTTAAACATGATGAAAGAAAATATATTCGGGATTTGAAATTCCTTATGAAAAAAAGCTTTGGGCTTTCTTCACCGAGAATTTATAAAAGAAAAAATGCTGATAGTATAGAAATTATTTATTTTTCAAAAATTCTAGCAAAAATTTTTAGCCAACTTTTTTATAATAGCGCTAATCTCAGAAGAGCTCATACAAAATGTTTACCTTCTTGGATGTTAAATTTACCATTAGAAAAACAAGTCGAGATTTTTAAAGGTTGGTGGAGAGGAGATATGGGTTGTACTTCTTCTAGAGGATTAATGAATCAGATGAAAATAATTTTACTTCGATTAGGAATAATTCCTTCTATTAATGAACAGTCTAAAGAGGACTTTAATGAGAAATATATTCATAAAATAGGGAATAGAGTCATCCATGCTCAGCATGATCAGTTTATTTTTCATGGTCTTTCATTTTTCCAGGATTTGTTTGGATTATTAAAAGACCCTTGTTTTAATCAAAAAAGATTTAAGACTAAACTTGCTCGAAGACATGGATGGATTGATGAAAGATATATTTATATTCCAGTAAGAGATATTGAGATAGAGAATTATGAAGGAAAAGTTTATAATTTAGAAGTTGAAGGAGACAATTCTTATCTTAGTGAATTTGTCACAGTTCATAATTGCATGACTCCATGGTTTGCTATTTTTGGTTCAAAGTCAGGATTTAACTCAATTGAAGAATGCTTCGAAGATTTTTCAAAGTATATTTATGCAATGGAAACCGGTTTGAGTGCGGACCCTAAAATGGTTTGGCGAATTCCGGATGGCCGGAATGTGGCTTTAATTAGTAATTCAGATGCTCATTCGGCGCAGAAAATCGGCCGGGAAGCTAACGTTTTTGATACCGAAATTAGTTATCCGGCAATCTTTGAAGCAATAAAAACAAAAAATCCGCAGAAATTCTTATACACTATTGAGTTTTTCCCACAAGAAGGAAAATATCATTATGATGGCCACCGGATGTGTGGAATTTCTTTATCGCCTGCGGAATCTAAAAGATATAACAATATCTGTCCAAATTGTGGAAAACCCTTAACTATCGGCGTTTTAAATCGAGTTGATTCTCTAGCTGATAGACCAGAAGGTTTTAAACCAGAAAATGCCATTCCTTTCAAAAGTTTGGTTCCCTTAGCTGAAATAATTGCCGATGCCTTAGGCGTAATGGAAAGCACAAAGCAGGTTGAGGCAGAATACTGGAATTTGATTAAAATTTTTGGAAATGAGTTTAAAGTTTTACTTGATACTTCTCAGTCAGAATTAGAGGTAGCCACTTTGCCAGAAATTGCCGAAGGCATAATTCGGGTCAGAGAAGGAAAAGTCTTTATTGAGCCGGGCTATGATGGCGTTTATGGAAAAATCAGAATTTTCTCCAAAGGCGAACAAAAAATGGTCTCCCGCCAAAAAACCTTATTTTGATATGACAATTGGTATTCCCCAAGCTTTAATTTATTGGAAAAGACCTTATTTCTGGGAAACCTTTTTTAAAACGCTTGGTTTTAAGGTTTTGCTTTCTCCTTCAACTAATAAAGAAATTGTTGAAATGGGGGTGAAAGTGGCTGATCCTGAAACCTGTTTTTCAAATAAGGTTTACTGGGGTCATCTTTTGTGGCTTGATGAAAAATGCGATTTGATTTTTGTTCCGAGGTTAAAAGCTAACGAAGAAAAACTAGAATATTGTCCCAAATTTTTTGGATTACCAGATTTAGCCAAAATTTTAGTAAAAACACCTATTTTAACTGAAACTTTTGATGAAAGGAAAGAAAAATTTGAAAAAACTCTTGAAAAATTAGGAAAAAAATTGAAAAAAAATGGTAAAGAAATAAAAAGAGCAGCCGAAGCTGCGTTTTTAAAGGAAAGGGGACTGAGAGAAGAAGAAAGACAAGGTTTTTTTAAAAAAATTCAATCTAAGAAACCAAAAATTATTTTAGTTTCCCACCCCTACAATTTATATGATGATTATGTTAATTTAAGAATGAAAGAAAAATTGGAGAAATTGGGCGCAGAGCCAATATTCATTGACGAAATCCCAATCAGCATAAATCAGTCTAATCAGCATAAATCAGCGTCTAATATAAAGTTTCATTGGGAGTTTGGCAAAGAAATAATGGAGAAGATTTCTCAAGTTTTGAATTACGATATTACTGGAGCAATTGAGATTTCCTCCTTTGCTTGTGGCTGCGATGCGGTAATAAAAGAATTTGTCGAAAAAGAATTTAAACAAAATAAAATTCCCTTTTTATATCTAATGATTGATGAACAAACTGGCGAAGCCGGAATTCAAACCCGGTTAGAAGCCTTTATGGATACTATATGAAAAAACCAATTATTACCTTTGCTAGATGGGGGAATTATACCATTGCTTTTAAGACCCTTTTTGAACAGTTGGGTTTAGAAGTTATTCCTCCAGAAAAAACAAATTCTCAAACAATCGCCGAGGGAGCAAAAATTGCTCCAGAAATGTATTGCTTTCCAATGAAGGTAACCTTGGGTAATTATTTACCCGCTTTAAAAAAGGGAGCGAATACCATTTTTATGGTTCAAAATGTTGGAGGATCTTGTCGTCAAAGATATTATGGAGTAATTCAAGAAAAAGTTTTAAAAGAGGCAGGCCACGATATTAATTTTTTAGATTTCCGAGCTGCTCCAAAAGATATTTATTCTGCAATAAAGAAAATTTCCAATGCTTCTTTTTTGCAGATAGTAAAGGCAGCCAGATTCTTCTTCAAGAAATTAAGATTGATTGAAAAGATTGAAAAAATGGCCCAATATTATCGGCCGAGGGAAATTGAAAAGGGGATGACTGATAAAATCTTAACTGAGAGTTTTTCAAAACTCGAAGAGTTAAAAAAAGAAAAAGATTTCCCGAAGCTAAAAAGAGAAATTTTGAAAAAACTCTCTGAAATTAAGATTGAAAAAAACAAAGATATGCCCAAAGTTGCTTTGGTTGGTGAAATTTATACGGTTTGCGATCCGACAATAAACTTTGAAGTCGAAAGCAAATTAGGAAGAGAGGGAATCGAGGTTCACCGGGAAATGGATATCACCTATCATCTAAAGAAATTGATTTTTCCCTGGAAAGATTGGATAATCCAAAGAAAAATAAATCCTTATTTAAAATCAACTGTCGGTGGCCACGGAAGAGACGCCATTTACGAAATGCTCCACTATATAAAAGAAGATTTCGATGGAATAATTCATCTTCTTCCAATGTCATGTATGCCCGAGATTACGGTTCGGCCAATTTTGGAAAAAATTCATCAAGAATCGGGAATTCCTTTTTTATCTCTGTCCTTAGATGAACAAACCGCTGAAGCTGGGATCGACACTCGGCTCGAAGCTTTTATTGATGTAGTCAGAAATCATCATAAAAAGAAAAAACTATGAAAACTTATTTAGGCATTGATGTTGGCTCACTGACTTGCAAATTTGTTCTGATTAATGAAAAAAATGAAATAATATTTTCTAGTTATTTTCGAACTGAAGGAAATCCAATTGGGGCTATTCAAAAAGGCTTAAAAGAATTAAAAAAGGAAGTTGAGAAATGTAATCCCGGGGTTGAAATTGTCGGCGTAGGAACAACTGGATCAGCCAGGTATTTAGCCGGAGTAATTACCGGAGCTGATTTAATCAAGAATGAAATTACTGCCCATGCCAAAGGAGTTTTTTGTTTTATTCCCGATGCCAGAACAGTAATTGAAATTGGTGGTCAAGATTCGAAAATTATTATCTTAGAAAACGGAGTGGCAGTTGATTTTGCGATGCAAACTGTTTGTTTAAAAGGAAATACAAAAATAACTACTAATCCAAGTTATCTCCAGAAACCTATTCAAGAATTAAAAATTAGTGAGAAAGTCTTAACTCATAAAGGAGAATTTAAAGAAGTAGAAGAGCTATTTGAAAGAGATTATCAAGGCGAAATGATAAAAATAGAGACATCGAATTTGAAAAAGTTAGAAATTACTCCTGAGCATCCTATTTTAGGAATAAAAAGAGAGAATATTAAATGTTATCAAAGTTATTCAAGAAAAAATATTGCCATTTGTAAACCTCCAGAAGAAAGAACTTGTAAAAAGCAGTGTTTAAAATGGAAAAACTTTTCTTGGGAGCCAAGATTTATTTTAGCCAAAGATTTTAAAAAAGGTGATTTTATTGCTACTCCTTTACCTAATGAAATTAATAATTCTTCCTCAATCGATTATTCAGTGGTTAAAACAAAATCTTGGATAAGAACCCCTTTTAATTTTAAAAAAATAAATAAGTTTATTTTTAACCCGAACCTTTTGAGATTTTTAGGATATTATCTGGCTGAAGGAAATATTTCCTATTGCTCAGCTCGGTGGAATAAAAAAGTAAAATATCCTGCTGGAGTTGCATTTGTATTTAATATTAACGAAGAAAAATATTTAAGAGAGATTAGGCGAATTATTTCTCAAAATTTCAGTGAGCTTAATGTTAGAGTTACTAAAAAACCCGAGCTTCATTCTTTAATAATTGAGATAAGAAGCAGAAGTTTAGCTGAGTTCATGAAATATTTATGTGGAGCAGGGGTGGATAAAAAAAAGTTAAGCAGTGAATTAGTAAATTTAGAGCCGTCACTCCAAAAAGAAATTTTAAAAGGTTTTTTCCGAGGTGACGGGCAATTACGCAAGAGATTAAAAAATACTCCGGGTTCAGACAAAACAGGAAATAGATACGTTGCCTCAACTGTTTCTGAACCTCTGGCTTATCAATTATACTGGTTATTATTGAGAAATAAAATTAAATGTACTATAAGAAAATCTTATTCGAAAACTAAAGGCGGAAAATTTATTTATTTTATTTCTATCCATGGAAAAGAACTAAACAAATTAGAGGATAAATCATTAGTTAATCCTCAAAAACAGGGTTATAAATCTTTTATTCATTCTAATTGGTTATTTGATCCGATCAAAAAAATAAAAAAATATAATTTTAACGGAAAAGTTTATAATTTAAAAGTAAAAGAAGATAATTCTTATGTAGCAAATCTTTCAGCGGTTCATAATTGTGCAGCAGGAACCGGAAGTTTCTTAGATGCACAATCTTTTAGACTTGGGATTCCGATCGAAAAATTTGGAGAGCTTTCTTTAAAATCTAAGAAGCCGACTGTTGTGGCTAGCCGCTGCACGATTTTCGCTGAATCAGATATGATTCACAAACAACAAATAGGCCATCTGACAGAAGATATTGTGGCTGGGCTTTGTCAGGGGTTAGCTAGGAATTTCTTGAGCAATGTTGCCAGAGGGAAAAATATAAAGCCACCAATTATTTTTTTAGGAGGAGTTTCGGAAAATGTTGGAATGAGAAAAGCATTTGAAGAGGCCTTGGGCCAAAAAATCATTATTCCTCCTTATAATACGGTAATGGGAGCATTTGGAGCAGCCCTTTTAGTAAAAGAAAATCCGCCAGGAAAAACAAAATTTTTAGGATTTGAAATTTCAGATAAAGATATCAAATGTACATCTTTTCAATGCCAGGGTTGTCCCAATCACTGCGAAGTGATTGAAGCAAGAATGGAGGGGAAGGTGATGGCTCGTTGGGGAGACCGTTGCGGCAAGTGGTCAAATTTAAATGTAAATAGTATTTAATATGATAGAGGAGTATCAGTTCGGCTCAATTACTATTGATGGAAAAACCTACGATCACGATGTTGAGGTTCGCTGGACCAGCGAGATTTTAAAATGGTGGAGAGAAGAATCCCATGTTATTGACGTTGAAGATGTAAAAAGAGCGGTTGAGCAGAATCCCGAGACAATTGTCATTGGGACTGGTGAAAGCGGAATAGCTAGGGTAACGGAAGAAGCCAAAAAATTCATTCAAGAAAAAGGAATTAAATTAGTTATCGACAAAACCGAAGAAGCAACCAAAACCTTTAATGTTATTAATGAAGAATCTGTATTAGAGGAAGGGAAACAAAACAAAGTAATCGGTCTTTTCCACCTCACTTGTTAAATGTATCCTAGTTATTTGAATCTTTCAAAAAAGGAAATTGATTTTAGGATTGAAAAGCTTTTTAAAATTTTGGAAAATTGCGAAATTTGCCCGAGGAGATGCTGGGTTAATCGGTTGAAAGGAGAAATGGGGTTTTGTAAATTAGGAAGGTTACCAATGGTATCTGCCTACCATCCTCACTTTGGTGAAGAAGGTGTGTTAGTAGGAACGAGAGGATCAGGTACCGTTTTTCTATGCTCATGTAATTTAGCCTGCGTTTATTGTCAGAATTATGAGATTTCTCAACTAAGAATTGGCAAGGAGATTTCTTTCGAGAAATTGGCAGGAATAATGATAGAACTTCAAAACATGGGTTGCCATAATATCAATTTAGTTAGCCCCACTTCTCATGTTCCGGCAATTGTGAAATCGTTATCTATTGCAATAGAACAAGGTCTAAAAATTCCTCTTGTTTACAACACCAATGCCTATGATTCTGTTAAGACACTGAAATTATTAGACGGAACCATCGATATCTATATGCCCGATGCAAAATATTCCGATGATAAAATTGCCTTAAGATATTCCAATGACCCGAATTATTTTGAGATAATGAAAAAATCGATAAAGGAAATGCATCGGCAAGTTGGCGACCTGGTCATTAATGAAAAAGGAGTAGCGGTTAAAGGCTTATTAGTAAGACATTTAGTTTTACCAAATAATTTGACTGGGACAGAAAAAATCGTTGATTTTTTCGCTAAAGAAATTTCCAAAGATACTTTTCTTAATGTAATGGAACAGTATTTTCCCTATTTTCGTGCTAGAGAATTTCCTGAACTCAATCGCCCAATTACCAAAAAAGAATATCAAGAAGCAATCGAACTCGCTAAAAAAGCCGGTCTAAAACGACTCTATCTTCATTAATAAATGAAATACAAAATTTTTGATAAAGAAATTACAGGACCCTTTACCATTCCGGCAGGAATAGTAACTACCGAAGCATCGGCCGTTGAGAAAATTGCTAATGAAATTCCAGAGATAGGAATTCTAACCACAAAAAGTATTGGGCCAGAACCCAGAGAAGGATATAGAGAGCCTGTCATTGCGCAAGTCGCCCCTCTTTCTTTCATTAATGCGGTTGGTCTATCTAATCCAGGAGCCAAAGAGTTTAAAAAGAGAATTTCAAAAATAAAGATAGGAGCCAATAAATTTTTACTTATTTCAATTTTTGGAAGTAATGAGGAAGAATTTAGAGAGGTAGCCGAAACTTTAATAGATTTTGCCGATGGTTTTGAATTAAATATTTCTTGCCCTCATTCTGGAAAATATGGCCAAACGGTTGGCAGGGATACAGCGATTTTAGAAAAAATAGTAAAAAATATCAGTTCTCTCGGGAAACCAGTATTTGTGAAAGTTTCTCCAAATTTAAATGTGAAAGAAACAGTAAAAGCAGTGCTAAAAGGCGGAGCATCGGGTATAACTGCCATAAATACCAGAGGACCAGAATTGTATTTATATAATGGCTACCCCGTTCTTTCAAATAAAGTTGGGGGGATATCCGGAAAGGCAATTTTAGAATTAGGAATATCTACGGTGAAACAAATAAGAGAGTTAACTGATTTACCAATGATTGCCTGCGGCGGTATTTCAACTGCCAGAGAGGCGAGGGCTTATCAGGAAGCAGGAGCCAATTTTTTTGGTATCGGTTCAGCCCTATCCGGGATGGACACGGAGGAAATAAAACAATATTTTCATGCGTTATTTATTGATTTTGAAAAAGGGACAAACGAGGCCGCCAGCTTTTTAAAAGAGAAACTAAATACGGAATATCAAAAATACACAGTAAAGGAAAATGGATTTTTAGCCGAAGATTTGTTTCTTTTGAGACTGGATAGGGAAATAGAAGCAAAACCAGGACAGTTTGTTTTTGCCTGGCTCCCTGAAAAAGGAGAGAAGCCCTTTTCAGTATGCGACGATAGCCCTTTAACTTTATTAATAGGAAAAAAAGGTTATTTTACTGGTGAATTAGCGAAATTAAAGGAAGGCGATAATCTTTGTATTCGGGGACCTTATGGGAACTCACCGAAAATTGATGAAAAAATCTTGTTAGCAGGCGGTGGCACAGGAATCGCCGCGCTTTACCTTTTTGCCAAAAGATATAAAAATGTAATTTCCTTATTGGGAGCTAAAGATAAAAATCATTTGGTTTACGTAGAAGAATTTAAAAAGTTATCTCAAGAAACCTTTTTAATTACCGAAAGCGGCGAAACGGAATATAAAGGGCTAGTGACTGATATTCTTCCTGAAATTATCAAAAAAGCAAAGCCCGAATATTGTCTAAACTGTGGTCCGGAGCCAATGGTTAAAAAGGCAATTGAAATAGAGATGAAATTTGTAGACCCTGAGAAAATTTACTCCTCGATAGAATTTTTAACTAAATGCGGAATAGGTTTATGTGGTTCTTGCGCCACCTCAAAGGGATATAGAAGTTGCGTCGATGGAACTTTTTTAAAACCCGATCAAACTCAATAATGGCTTTCCAACTCCTTTTTAAATTCTTTGAGAATATCTTTTTCTTTACCCCTGTAAATAATTTTTCCATCCCTCATAATTAAAGCCAAATTATTTCCAGCCCCCACTATTGCCAAATCTGCCTCCCTCCCTTCTCCTAAGCCATTAACTGGACAACCCATTATAGCAACCGTTAATGGTTTTTTAATTTCCTGAGTTAAATTCTCAACTTTTCTGGTCAATCCTAAAACATCAATTTCAGATCTGGCGCAAGTGGGACAACTTATAATTTTTACTCCTCTTTCTCTTAGGCCCAAACTTTTCAAAATTTCCCATCCGACTTTTACTTCTTCAACTGGGTCGGCACTCAAGGAAATTCTAATAGTGTCTCCAATTCCTTTTAGCAAAAGATACCCGATTCCCATGGCTGATTTAATAGTTCCAGAAAATTCTGTTCCAGCTTCGGTTATTCCTAAATGAAGAGGATAGTTAACTTTTTTCGCCAACATTTCATAGGCTTTTACTGTCCTTAAAACATCAGGAGCTTTTAGAGAGATTACCAAATTATAAAATTCTAGTTTTTCCATTAATTTAATATTCCTTACAGCAGATTTGACCATCATTTCAGCCGTCACTCTTTTTTCTGGACCCAAGATATCCTTCTCTATTGAGCCGCTATTTATCCCGATTCTAATTGGAATTTTTTTCTTTTTAGCTGCTTTTACTATTTCTTTTAATCTATCTTTCGGAAAATTACCGGGGTTAATTCTTAGCTTATCTACGCCCTGATTTATTGCTTCTAAAGCCAAATCTGCTGAAAAATGAATGTCAGCTACTAAGGGAATATTAATTCTCTTTTTAATCTCTCTCAGGCCGCTTACCGATTTTAAATCAGGCACTCCTACTCTTATTATTTCACAACCAGCTTTTTCCAATTCTTTTATTTGTTTGGCAGTCCTTTCGATATCTGAGGTAGGAGTATTAGTCATCGATTGAACCAAAATGGGAAAATTTCCCCCAATTTTCTGACTGCCGATTTTTATTATTTTACTTTTTCTTCTAGCCATTCTTTTATTTTCTTAATCTCCCAATCTGGCGCCGATGTGCCAGAAGTTACCATTAAAGTAGAGAGATCTTTAAAATTTATTTTTTTAAATTCTCCTAAAGAATTTACCAACCAGACTGGTTTTTTAGAATGTTGGGCGATTTTTATCAAACGGAGAGTATTTGCTGAAGACTTTGAACCAATGACCAAAATTCCCTCAACCTTCCTTAAAGTTACTCTCAATTCTTTTTGGCGATTTGATACCTCGGGGCAGAGAGTGTTTAACCATTTTAGCTCTTTTGACTTCTGCTTTAAAACTCCTAAAATCATCTTTACCTTATTGCTATCCTGGGTAGTTTGAGCCACTACCCCTAATCTTTTAAATTTTTTTAGTTTTTTAGCCTCCAATTTATCTTCAACTATAATCCCTTTATCTTTAATGTGTCCCCTTATTCCTTTTACTTCAGGATGCCCCCTATCTCCAATAATGATTACTTTATATCCAGCCCGAGAAAGATTTTGGGCTGCCTTTTGAGCTCTTTTGACTAAGGGGCAGGTAGCGTCTCTGATTATTATTGATGCTTTTTTTCTAATTTTCTTTAGGTCGAGAATTTCTCCATGAGCTCTGAGAATTAACGTCCCAGATTTAATCTCTTTTAAATTGGTGATAATTTTCCCTCCTTTCTTTTTTAATTCTTCCACTACTTTCTCATTGTGTACCAATGGGCCTAAAAATTGAATTGGCTTTGGGTCTTCCTTTAATGACTTTTCTGAAATTTCTATTGCTCTTTTTACCCCTGAACAAAAGCCAATGTGTTTTGCAAAAATAATCTTCATTTATCGAGCTTCCGAAGGAAGCAAAGATGGAGATGAAGCTTTAGCTTCATCGACTCAGTAGATTTTCTACAAACTTTAAATCTTCAGAATAAGTTACTTTTATGTTTCTGGAACCAGCTGGGACAATTTTAGGTTTTATTCCCAATCTTTCAACTAAAGAAACATCATCTGTTCCATAAAATTTTTCCCGACGAGCTTTCTCAAAAGCCCTTTTGGCTAATTTATATTCAATAACTTGAGGAGTTTGAGCCAAAAAAATCTTTTTTCTATCGATAGTTCTAGTTACAATTCCATTTTTGTTTACTTCTTTTATTGTGTCTTTTGCGGACTGTCCAACCAATGCTGCCCTAAATTTTTTAGCTGCTCGAATTACATTTGTAATTTCATCTTGAGAAACAAGGGGATTTGCACCATTATGAAATAAAATTAAATCTCCAGATTTGACTCCTAATTTTTCAGCTGCTTTTAATCCATTAAAGGCCGAATCTTGACGCTCTTTCCCGCCTTTTACTATCAATTTAATTTTTTTAAGCCTATATTTTTTAATCAAAATAAAAAATTTCTTAGAATCCCATTCCCTTGCTACTAAAATTATTCCACCAACCAGGGGATGTTTTTCAAAAGCTTTGATTGTATAAAAAATCAGGGGTTTCTTTCCAATCCGATAAAAAATTTTATTAATCCCTTCCATTCTTTCACTATCTCCAGCAGCTAAAATAATAGTAAAATTCATATTTTTGTAATTTTTAATGCCGTTTTTTGAGGACGACAGATAAAAATATCTCCATTAAATTTGGGATAGTTTTCAGCAACTTTTTTGGCTAATTTATAACTATTTATTTTGCAAAACATCGTTGGACCCGAACCAGAAAGTTTAGCCTCTAATTTAAATTTGGCAAAGTATTTCTCTATTTCTTTTACTCCCGGACAAAGCTCCCGATTTATTTCTAAAAAACTTTTCCCAGTTTTATCATAAAGTTCATACATTTTTTTGGTTTCAATTCTTTTGTGAGGGCGAAAGAGAACAAAAAATTTTGGTGACTTTTGTTTAATCGGAGAGACTCGCTCCCCGATTCCCTCAATTTTGCATGTCCCGCCATAAAAGAAAAAGGGGATGTCAGCACCAATCTTCACGCCAATTTTAACCAGGTCATCTTTAGATAACCCTAAATTATAAAGTAAATTTAGACCCTGTAAAGTAGCGGCGGCGTCAACACTTCCTCCACCAAGCCCGGCGGCAATTGGAATAGTTTTTTGTAGATGAATCTGGCAAGGTAATTTTTTATTTAAAGTTTTTTCTAAAATTCGTTTAGCTTTAAAAATAATATTTTGGGATTCAGGACAAATAATAGCTCCAGTAAAATTATCCTTTTTTGACTTCTCAATCAATAAAAAATCAGAAAGATCAATCGATTGAAAGATGCTTTTAATTAAATGATAGCCGTCAAACCTCTTTCCTAAAATTTTTAAATCAAGATTTAGTTTGGCATTGGCTTGAATTAAGATGGTTGCCATATAATTAGATTGCCCTTTATTTCAAATTTTCCATCAATAAATTTTTCAATTACCCAGATATTTGTTTTACAGTGATTTGTGATTTCGGAAACTGAAACCCGAGACTTTTTTCCAGCTAAAGCCATAAAAACTAAGATTTGATCGGCCAGGTGCCTATCTAAGCAAGCGCCAGATTTTTGCTCTTTTAATAATTCTAAAGCTGCTTCTTTGCCAACGTCTTCGGCTCGCTTTCCTAATTTCCCTAAATTATCAACTCCAATTGTGGTGTTCTCGAACTCGGCGACTAAACAAATTTGGCTTCCCGGACAGCGGGTGTCATAATATTCAACTTTTTCTTCGGTTGGTAATTTCAATTTTCCCAGGATTTCTCTTACCCCAGCAATTTGTCTTTCAGCTACCTTTTTAATTTTCAATGCATTTGAGGCTCCAGAAATTACTAAAATCTTTTTTAATTCCCCTCTTTCAGTTAAATTAATTGGTTTCAATTTTGATGGAAAAACTTTTACCTCCACTCTCGCTCCGCCTTCTGGATAATAACCCCGTTTTATAACATTAACCTCATCAGGACGAGAAGTGTTCTTGTCCTCTCTCATTTTTCCTAAAACTTTCAAAAAAACATGTTGAAAATAATCAATTGTTGGACTAAAAAAGGTATCTGTCGCTCCACCATCAAAAACGATTTTCACTGGTTCCGGTCCCAATAAAGCCGGCGGAATTAAAGTTTGCAAAACTAAAGTAATACTTCCAGCCGTTCCAATTTTTACATTGATTGAGGTCCGACCTCGATCAATTTCGCCGGGATAGAATTTAATTTCTTCTGAACCAAGACAATCTCCTTCTAAGCGGCCGTTACAAAGTTGAGCCAGGGCTTGAATCCCTAGAAGATGCTGGGGCATCAGGCCTGGCTTTTCCCTACCGCGCCTTATATTAAAGACGCGGCAGGATTTTTTAGTCACTGCCGCCAAAGCCACCGCTGTCCTCATCAGCTGCCCACCGCCCTCTAAAGTTGCACCATCGAGCTCGATCATGCTTTGGAAATAGTTTCTAAAATTAAATCAGTTAGGTCAATATTTGATTCTTTTCTATTTATTGTATTTGTTAAATAAAGTTTTGAATATTTTTTCTTGATTTTTCTAACGCCAGAAGGTATCAGTCCGTGGGTAATTAGGGCAATAATTTTCTTTACTCCAGATTTTTTAGCAATTTCTCGAAACTTCACAAGGGTGCCACCAGTTTCAATCAAATCATCGACCACGGCTACGACTTTTCCTTTTAGATTTAAATTCGGAGAAAACATTTTTACATTAAAAGAATTTAATCTTTTCTTTTTGAGGCTTGAAATTTTGGTTCGTCTTTGGCCTCCTTTATCTGGTGATAAAAACAAAATATTCCCAGCAAAATCATCTTTAACTTTTTTGATTAAAAGGGGTACTGCCGAGATTGAAACTATTGGATATTTTTTGACCCATTTTCTTCCGCCAAAATGAGGGTCGATAATGTAAATTTTTTTAACTTTATAATAATTTATTAGTTTTTCAACTAAGTTTTCAGCAACATTGGTTTCACCTTTTTCAAAAACTTTATCTTGCATTCCGTAAGGGAAATAAGTAAAAAACATTTCAGGCTTCACATTATTATCCCTCAAAATTTGTAAAATTAATTCCAACTCCATTAACCCTTCATTTGGCTTTGGCGCTCCAGAATGTAGAACAATAACTTTTTTATCCTTTAACTTCTTAGCTTTTGATATTTTCATGTAAATCTCTCCGTCCGGAAAATATCTTTTTCCATCCCTGCCAAAATCAGGAAAAACAATTTCAAAATTGTCAGCTTTCTTTAAAATGTTTCTTGTCAAATGTTCAACCCAGGAAGTTAGAATAAGATAAGTTTTCATATAATTAAGCGTCTAATTTATTTTAGTTTAAAAACTTTACAAAATCAAAAACCGAGCCCCGCCCCCACGTGGGGCGGGGCGAAGGTGAAGATGAAAGTTTGTCTTTCATCGCCTAATATTGTAAAATTTATATTATGGAAGTGATTCCGGCCATTGATATAATTTCGGGGAAATGCGTTAGATTAACTAAGGGTAATTTTAAAACAAAAAAAGTTTATAGTTCAAATCCCTTAAAGATAGCTCAAATTTTTCAAAAAGTAGGAATAAAAAGATTACATTTAATCGATTTAGAAGGGGCAAAAGAAGGAAAAATAAAAAACTGGAAGACAATTGAGAAAATTGCTGAAAACACCAATTTAAAAATCGAATTTGGCGGAGGGATTAGAGATGAAAAAGATATTAAAAAACTTTTTGATTTGGGAATAGACAAAGTGATTTTAGGTAGTATAACTTTAGAGAAGCCAGAAAAATTTAAAAGAATTGCCCAAAAATTTCAAAATAAAATTATTGTCGCTGTGGATATTCTGGGGAAAAAGATTTGTTATCGAGGCTGGCAAAAAGAAGCCAAAAAGGAGCTAAGCTCCTTTTTGGAAGATTTAGCGAAATTGGGAACAAAAACTATAATCTGTACCGATATTGAAAGAGACGGCACATTAAAAGGTCCCAACTTCTCTCTTTATAAAAAACTTGTTTCAAATTTTCCAAAATTAGAAATAATTGCTTCTGGTGGAGTAAGAAATATTCAAGACCTGAAAAAACTTTCAAAAATTGGAGTTAATGGTGCCGTCGTCGGAATGGCAATTTATGAAAATAAAATTTCGTTAGATAATTTAAAAGTTATGACGCAAAAGAAGATTATACCCTGCCTTGATTGCAAAATCTGGAAAGGGAAATGGAGCGTGGTTAAAGGGATAAAGTTTGAAAAACTGAGATTAGCTGGCGATCCAGTAAAATTAGCCAAAAAATATTCTGATGAAGGAGCTGATGAATTGGCTATGCTTGATATCTCCGCCTCTTTAGAAAATCGAAAACCATTTTTTACTCTGGTTAAAAAAGTAGCCAAAGTTATTAAAATTCCCTTAACCGTCGGTGGGGGAATTGCCACTTTGTCTGATATTGAAAAATTATTAAAAGCTGGGGCGAGTAAAGTTTCTCTGAATACGGCTATTGTTAAAAATCCCAATTTTTTAGCTCAGGCAGTTAAAAAATTCGGCTCTGAAAAAATTGTGGTAGCAATTGACGCAAAAAAACGAGGCAAAAATTGGAAGGTTTGTATTTTAGGTGGTACAAAAATAACTAATTTAGATGCTATAAAATGGGCAAAAGAAGTTAAAAAGCGAGGGGCTGGAGAATTATTGCCTACTTCTAAAGATAGAGACGGAACAAAAGAGGGATATGATTTAGAACTTTTAAAAGAATTAAAAGAAGCGACTAATTTACCAGTGATTGCTTCTGGCGGAGCGGGAAAAAAGGAGCATTTTTTAGAAGCATTTCAAGAAGGCAAGGCCGACGCTGCTTTAACTGCCAGCTTATTTCATTTTAAAGAAATAAAAATTCCCGAACTTAAAAAATATTTAAAAGAAAAAGGAATTAATGTCAGGTAAAAAATTGCCAAAATTAAATTGGAAAAAGTTAAACGGCCTCATTCCGGTAATTGCTCAGGATTTTAAAACAAATAGAGTTTTGATGCTGGGCTTTATGAATAAAGAAGCCCTGAAAAAAACTTTAAAAGAGAAAAGGGTTACCTACTGGAGTCGAGTAAGAAAAAAACTTTGGACAAAAGGCGAGACCTCAGGTCATTTTCAATTGGTAAAACAAATCTGGCTCGATTGCGACAACGACACCCTTTTAGTAAAGGTCGACCAAATTGGCAACGTCTGCCACACAGGCCACAAAACCTGTTTTTACAGAAAAATAAAATAAAAGCAAGTCGCTATGCCAAAAGAAAAAGTAGTTTTAGCCTATAGCGGAGGACTTGATACTTCGGTTATTTTGCGCTGGTTGGTCGAAAAAGGATACGAAGTTATTGCGGTTACAGCCGACTTGGGACAAAAAGAAGATTTTGAAGCAGTAAAAGAAAAGGCATTAAAGACTGGTGCCTCCAGGGCTTATGTAATTGATGCGAAAGAAGAACTTATTAAAGATTTTATCTTCCCAGTCATAAGAGCAAATGCTATGTATGAAGGAAGATACTTAATGGGAACTTCTTTAGCCAGACCTTTACTTGCTAAAGTCCAAATAGAAGTAGCTAAAAAAGAGGGAGCGAATATTGTAGCTCATGGGGCCACTGGTAAAGGAAATGATCAGGTGAGGCTCGAACTTACTTATCAGGTTTTTTCTCCCGGGATTAAAGTTATCGCGCCCTGGAAAGATGATGGATTCTTAAATCAATTTCAGGGAAGATCAGATGAGATTGAATATGCAAAAAAACATGGAATCCCAATTAAGCAAACAGCAGAACAACCTTGGAGTTCGGATGACAATATTATGCATATTTCTTATGAAGCTGGAGAGTTGGAAGATCCAGCAAGGAGGCCGAGAGAGAGTATGTTCGAAATGACCGTCTCCCCAAAGGACGCACCGGATAAAGAAGCTTTAACCGAAATAGAATTTGAAAAAGGTAATCCAGTTAGGGTGAAAAATTTAGATGATGGAACCATCAAAGAGGGACCGTTAGCATTGTTTACTTATTTAAATGAACTGGCTGGCAAAAACGGTATTGGCCGGGAAGATATAGTTGAAAATAGATTTGTGGGAATAAAATCTCGGGGAGTTTATGAAACACCGGCTGGAACCATTTTAATGAAAGCTCATCGAGATTTAGAAGGTTTAACTATGGACAGGGAAGTAATGCATTTGAGAGATAGTTTAATTCCCAAATTTACCGAATTGGTTTATTATGGATTTTGGTATTCACCGGAAATGGAAGTTTTGAGAGCCTTTTTCGATAAAACTCAAGAATATGTTACAGGGAAAGTAAGAGCTGCTTTATATAAAGGTAATGTAATCATGGCGGGAAGAGAATCGTCCCTTTCTTTGTATGACCAGGCCCAGTCAAGTATGGATGTGCTTGGAGGATACGACCCAAAGAATGCCATCGGCTTCATAAAGATAAATGCCATCCGGCTGATAAATCATATCCTTCGAAAGAAAAAATTAGAAAATAAATAAAAGAAATAATTTCAAGACCTCGAGGAAGATTTTTGTTTAGTATATTTTACTTAGTTTTAGCGATGGGTTAAAATTAAATTTGTATGAAACTTTGGAATGTCTATAAATTGAATAAGGAAATCGAGGATTTTACGGTTGGAGAAGATTATATTTTGGACCAAAAACTGGTTAAATATGACTGCATTGGTTCTATGGCCCATGCCGAGATGCTTGGTAAAATCGGTGTCTTTAAGGAAGAAGAGGTAAAAAAAATTGTTAAAGAACTCAATAACATTATTCAACTTGCAAAAGTTGGTAAATTTAAGATTTTACAAGAGGAGGAAGATTGCCACACCGCCATTGAAAATTATCTAACAAAAAAATTGGGAGATTTAGGAAAGAAAATCCATACTGGAAGATCAAGAAATGATCAAGTACTGACTGCTTTGAGATTATGTTATAAAGATGATTTGGAAAATTGTATGAAATTGATACGAGATTTCATTGAAGCAATGAGAGAATTCGTTAAAAAATATGGGAAAATAAAACTACCTGGTTATACCCATACTAGAAAAGCAATGCCCTCCTCAATCGCGCTTTGGGGGGATTCTTTTATTGAGTCGATGGAGGATAATTTAACATTAATAAATTTCGTGTTTAAATTGGTAAACCAATCACCATTGGGAACAGGAGTGGGATATGAACTCCCCATAAAAGTTGATAGAAGATATGTTTCCAAATTGCTCGGGTTTAAAAAGATTCAAAAAAATCCTATTTATACTCAAAACAGTAGAGGTAAGTTTGAATCAACAATCTTACATAGTTTAAGTCAAGTAATGTTTGATTTAAACAAAATGGCTAATGATTTGATTACATTTACCATACCGGAATTAGGTTATTTTGAAATACCCCCAGAATTTTGTACCGGCAGCTCTATCATGCCCCAAAAGCAAAACCCCGATGTTTTAGAATTATTAAGGGCAAAATACTACACTATTCTTTCTTACGAATCTCAAATTAAAACGCTCATTGGTAATCTTTTATCAGGATATAATCGGGACTTACAACTTACCAAGGAGCCGACAATGAGGGCATTGGAGATAACAAAAAAAAGTTTATCAATTGCAAAATTGATAATTGAAAATCTAAAAGTTAATGAAGAAAAATGCAAAAAGGGTTTAACCGAAGAAATCTACGCCACCGAGAGAGTTTATAAATTAGTGGAAAAAGGGGTTCCATTTAGAAAAGCCTATCAAAAAATTTCAAAAAAATATGTCAAAGGAAAATGAACTAAAATTCGGCTTTCCAATCGGAGCCTGGCAAAAAGATTCCCTCGAACTTTTTGGAGCGGCAGGTTATGATATTAATTTTGATGAGAATTTCCAAAAAATTGAAATTGACGATCCAGAGATTGCATGTGTACTCATCAGACCAGTAGCAATGGTCTCATTTATTGAAAAGGGCTTTTTAGATGCCGGTATATCAACTGAAGCCTCGGTTTTAGAAGCCCAGGCCAAGATAGTCCAAATTTGTAATCTAGAATTTCTCAAACCGGTTCCGAGTAAAACAAAAATTGTGATAGCAGTACCTAAAGATTCAGCCATTAAATCAATAAAAGACCTTGATGGAAAGAAAATCGTCACCAGAGTTCCAAATATTGCTAGAAGATTCTTAGAAAAAAATATGGTTCCAGCTGAGATTATATATTCCGATGCTCTTAACGAACCATTAGCTGGCGTTGTGGCCGATGCCATTATTGAATTTTCAAGAACTGGAAATTATTTGAAAGCTTACAATTTAAGAATTATAGAGACCATTTTCGAAAGCTCAGTCATTTTAATTGCTAATGAAAAAGTCTTAAAAAATAAATGGAAAAAAGAGAAAATTGAGAGCTTGGGATATTTACTTAAAGGAGCAAGGTTGGCCCAGGAATACGCAGGTTTAATGCTTCATGCTTCAAATGAAATGATGGAAGTAGTTCTTAAAGTTTTGCCATCTTTAAAAAAGCCAACCGTCACTCATTTGCGAGGAGAAAATTGGTTTGATGTTCTTACGGTGGCAGATAAAAAAGAAATAAGAAATATTATTCCTAAACTGAAAAAAATTGGCTGCACTGATATTGTCGAATTCCCCCTGAATAAAGTTGTGCTCTAAAATGGAAAGCCAAAAAATAAAATTGGGCATTCCTAAAGGTTCTCTTCAAGAATATACTCTAAAAGTCTTTAAATCAGCCGGATTTGATATTGATGTCCCCGAAAGGGGATATTTTTTAAAGATTGATGACCCGGAAATTGAATGCTTTTTATTGAGACCCCAGGAAATTCCAAAATATGTAGAGAAAGGAAAATTAGATTTAGGTATTTCGGGTGATGATTGGATTTTTGAATCGAAGGCAAAAGTGATTGAGGTTTGTGATTTGAAATACGCCAAACAAAAGATAAAGGAAGTCAGGTGGGTTTTAGCGGTTCCTCAGGATTCAAAAATAAAATCAATAAAAAACCTCAAAGGAAAAATAATTTCAACTGAGGCAATTAATTTAGTAAAAGATTATTTAAAGAAAAATAAAGTTAAAGCCAGAGTTGAATTTTCTTGGGGCACAACCGAGGTGAAACCTCCAAGATTTGCCGATGCTATCGTTGATGTAACTGAAACCGGAGCTTCCCTAAGGGCTCATAATTTGAAAATTTTAGACACGGTTTTTTTAAGTTCAACAAAATTAATTACTAATAAGGCTGCTTGGCAGGATGAATGGAAAAGAGAAAAAATAAAAGACATCTCTCTCTTGCTTCAAGGAGCAGTTAGGGGCGAGGAAGTTGTAAATTTAATGATGCATATTCCCGGGGAGAAATTAAATAAAATTTTAAAAATCTTACCAAAATTGAAAGTGCCAACTATTCGAAAATTAGCTAGCGAGAACTGGTACGATGTGACAATAGGTTGCGAAGCAAAAAGCGTCAGAGAATTAATTCCAAAGTTAAAAAGAATGGGTTGCCAAGGGATAGTTGAATTTCCAGTAAGCAAAATAGTTTCTTAATTTAATGGACTCCAACCCACCCACCGAGTCTCAAGGTAAAAACATGGATTCAGTTAAACAAATAATTGACGCAGTTAAAAGAGAAGGTGATATGGCTGTTAGGAAATATACAGCCATTTTTGATAAGTTGAAATTAAAGAATTTTGGAGTCAGCAAAAAAGAAATAAAACAGGCCTATAGAGAAGTTGATAAAGACACAATTGGAGCAATTAAAACGGCAGCAACTAATATCAAAAGATTTGCCAAGCGGCAAATGGAGAATTTTAAAGATTTTGAATATGCAAAAAATGGCATAACAGTTGGCCAAAAGATAGTCCCAATTGAAAAAATAGGGGCTTATGTTCCGGGAGGGAGATATCCTTTACCCTCGACTGCTTTAATGTGTATAATTCCAGCTAAAGTGGCTGGGGTAAAAGAAGTTATTGTTTGTTCGCCAAAAATAAAACCAGTAACAATAGTGGCTGCCGACCTATCTGGGGCTGATTTAATTTTTAATGTGGGTGGAGTCCAGGCAATCACTGCCCTGGCTTATGGAACAGAAACCATTCCCAGGGTAGATAAAATTGTTGGTCCGGGAAATATCTATGTCACCCAAGCTAAAAAAGAAGTTTTTGGAGATTGTGGGATTGATCTCTTAGCTGGTCCAAGTGAAATTTTAGTTATTGCTGATAAGTTTGTTAACCCCGAATTTATTGTTGCCGATTTATTAGCCCAGGCAGAGCACGATGTAAATACTAAGATATTTTTAATTTCAGATTCAAAAGATTTAATAAAAGAAGTAAATAAAGAATTAAAAACTCAATTAGATAAAATAGCCACAAAAGAGGTTATTAGAGAATCTTTACGGAAAGAGAAAGAAATTTTAGTTAAAAATTTAAAAGAGGCAATTAAAATTGCTAATGAAATTGCACCAGAGCACCTGTCGCTTCAAGTGAAAAATCCAAGAAAATATCTCAATCAACTGAGAAATTATGGCTCCCTTTTCCTTGGCGCATATTCCGCCGTGGCCTTCGGCGATTATTGTTCAGGTCCAAACCATGTCCTTCCAACTGACAGAACTTCGAGGTACGCTGGAGGATTATCAGTAAAAGATTTTATTAAAATTCAAACCTATCAATACATTACGAGAGATGGAGCTGAAAAATTAGCTAAAATCGCTACAAAATTTGCCTCATTGGAAGGCTTAAATGCCCACAAAAAATCTATTGAAAAGAGGTTAAAAAATGGTTAATGATATTAAATTAATTCGCCGATTAAATAAAGATTGGCGACCAGAAAAGATAAGGGTTAAAAAAGCTGGGGGGCAGACAAACAGAAATTGGATAGTTGAATATGAGAACAAGAAGTTTTTTGTTCGACTTCCCTGGGAAAGAAAAGATATTGTTGATAGGGAGGTTGAAGCAAAGAATATTTTTGCCTTGAGTCGCGACCAAAAGTTGAGAAAAATTTTGCCAAAATATTATATTTATATATTACATAAGAAAAATATCCTCCAGCCAAAGAGCAAGAAGATTTTTATTTTGCCCGATGGCACAATGGTGACAGAATATATTGAAGGAAAATTATTTACAATGTCTTTATTCATTAGAAAGGGAGAATACCAAGAGAAATTAGCTCGGATGTTTCATATCTTTCATACCAGCGGGGTTAAATTTAAAAATAAATATAATGTCTTTCGAGACGAGATAGAGAAATATCGCTTAGCTACTAAAAAATATTCTCTTTGGCTGCTCATCGATAAAAAAACTGTTCTAAATTTTGAAAAACTTGAAAAAGAAGCCCAGAGAAAAATTTCCCCTCTTAAAAAAGGGATTTCTACTCACAATGATTTCATTTTCCAAAATTTTTTAATCGGAAAAAATAGTAGAATTTTTCTTTTAGATTTTGAATACGCCGGCCAGAATATCAAAGGAGGAATTTTTTATGACTTTGGGTTTTTGTTTGCTGACAATCTTTTTCGCAACCCTCCAATTACCCAAGAAATGTTTGAAAAATTTTTAAAAGTTGCAGATAAAATATATAAAAAACCCCTCGACAGGAAACAAATTTATTGGTCAGCAATAGCGGCAATCTTGGTGATGTTTTGGTGGGGGATAGTCCGTTATTTTAGTGTAAAAAACAAAAAAGAGAAAAAATACTTCAAAAATTATGTTTTAAAAAGAGCCAAGGGCATTCTGAAACTCTATTGTTTTCTTTCAAAAGAAAATAAAAAAGGAGTTAGGACCATCTAACTCCCGTGACACGATAAAGTATATCTGCAACACCTGCCGCGTATGGTTTATTGGAAATAATTCCACCCCTTCTTGTCACTTCTTCTTTGCACTTAAAGGTAGCATTAGCAGGACAACCAATATGCCCTACGGCAGCAAAAAGAGGGAAATCGCCCGGAGAATCTCCAATACCAAAAAGGTCGGCAGGATCTATTCCCTCTGTCTCGCAGAGAAACCTCACGCCAGATGCCTTATCGATATTAGCAGGGCTGAGATCAACTGCGATAGAGGAAGGGTGAATGGTTACTAACTTACCTTTCACCAAATCCCTAACCTCTTCTAAAATTTCTTCATAGGCTTGTTCAATGTTAAAGTTCGCCCCTTCTTTAAGCTCAATCGCTACACAAATTTGATTCCCAGGATAAAGGAAGAGATCGTTTGGATATCGGCTAAGAATTCTAGGGATTCTTAGTTGAGAGATTTCCTGAAAAACTTCTTTCACTTCCTGAGTAAGGGCTGGATTTTCCCGGACCTGTTTAGTCCACCGATTAAACAGGAATACTCCACTCTCGATGATCGACCACCAGTTGGGAATACCAATATCAAAGAGGGTGGACTCTGTTGAACCATACTCTCGGCCGGTACAGATTCCTATTTTCGGGAACTTGCCTCGATTTCCCATCTGGACATAATTGTAGACTCGGCGGCGGCCCAGCTCGTGTTGCCAGGGGATTTTTCCATCTGTGACGGTTAGAACCCCGTCTCTGTCGATAAGGAATCCTCGGATTTCTCCTTTCACGCGGCACCTCCTGCAGATTTCTTTAAATAGAATACCAAAGGACTATCTTCTTTACTCTAAGTATTCTTTGAGAGATTGTCAAATCGTGTTAAAATAATATATATGCCAAGGAAAGCTTCTCTTCAGAGAAAAACAAAAGAAACAGATATAAAAATAGAGTTAAATATCGACGGAAAGGGGAAAGCTGATATTTCAACTCCCATTCCGTTTTTGGATCATCTTTTAGACAACTTCGCCAGACATGGCCTTTTTGATTTAAAAATAAAAGCCACAGGCGATGTTGAAATAGACCAGCATCATACAGTGGAAGATATTGGAATTTCTCTCGGTGAAGCTTTTAAAGAGGCATTGGGCGACAAAAAAGGAATTAATCGGGCCGGTTATTTTGTCTTTCCTTTAGATGAAGCTCTTTCAGTGGTAGCTGTTGATGTTTCTGGCCGGGCTTTTTTGAGCTTTGATTGCAAGTTTAAAAAACAAAAAATTGGTGATTTAGAATCAGATTTAATTAAAGAATTTTTCTGGGGATTTGTTAGACATTTAGAAGCAACTTTACACATTAGAGTATTGTCTGGTGAAAATGAGCATCACAAAGCCGAATCAATTTTTAAAGCTTTTGGCAAGGCAATGAAAATTGCCTGCTCAAAAGAAAAAAGAATTTTAAAAGAATTACCTTCAACTAAAGGGTTAATTTAGTAGAGGACAGACCTCTGCCAACTTATGGTTAAAGAAAGAATTAAAAAAATGGGGCATTATAATCCGCCGATAGAAGGGAGATCTGAAAAAGATTATTTACTTTTAGATTTTAATGAAAGAACTATTGAGCCCTCTCCAAAAGTCAGAGAGGCCTTAAAAAAATTTATTGATTCGGGAAGATTACAGGTTTATCCAGAGTATGGGGATTTAGAAGAAAAAATCGCTCAATATGCTGAGGTGAAAGATGGGCAGGTTATGGTAACTAATGGCGCTGACCAAGGAATTGATGTTATTTGCCGGGCTCATTTAGACCCCGGGGATAAGGTTATCATTCCCTTTCCCTCTTTTGCCATGCATTATCAATCAGCCGGTATTCAGGGAGCAGAAGTTTTAGAACCTGTTTATGGAGTAGAGGATGGCATCTTTCCTCTTGAGCAAGTTCTCAATTTGCTTGAAGACAAGAAAGTAAAATTAGTTATAATTTGTAATCCCAATAATCCCTTGGGAGTTTTAACTTCCATTGAGGATGTAGAAAAAATTTTCAAAAAAGCCAGAGAAAAAGACGTCGCTGTTTTGCACGACGAGGCCTGTTTTGATTTTTCCGGGTTAACGGCTAAAAATTTAATTGATAGATACGACAATCTCTTTATTGTTCGAACCTTCGCTAAAGTTTTTGGTTTACCCTCTTTAAGGACGGGTTATGTTTTATCCCAAGAAGAAAATATCCAAGAGTTAAAAAAAATTCGGGGACCATATGATGTAAACATGTTTGCCAAAGCTG
>Ga0210051_1001063_pt1 | contig 27526 bp, 22 predicted proteins | sample CryGey092014_all_FD_185464 | JGI IMG/M metagenome (GOLD analysis project Ga0210051, IMG submission 185464) | Groundwater microbial communities from aquifer - Crystal Geyser CG23_combo_of_CG06-09_8/20/14_all (SPAdes) (version 2) | ecosystem: Environmental > Aquatic > Deep subsurface > Groundwater...
TTAAAAATTTGCTGTCTCTGAGAAGCAAAAAAAATGAAGTTGAAATAAGGGTGGTTATTCATAAATTAACCCTTCCCCACCTAAATGATGTTTATGATTTTGTTTTTGGCGATTTTTTCCAACCATATTCTAAGAAGTCAATTTCCGGAATTGAAAGATTAATTTTTATTTTTATGGAAATGGAAGGTAGGGCAGGGGATAATATTAAAGAAGTGGGAATTACCCACACCCAGGCAAAACCCTATCTTGAAGAGCTTTTCAGCAAAATAAAGAATGCTCCTTTTGAAATTCGGCTTTACCATTTTCCTTTATGCGCCCTTTCTCCCAAACTCTGGTCATTTATTTGGCGGACCTTGCCGGAGCGGGAAATTACCTTTCTTCCCCAATGCCAAACCTGCAGTTTTCAGAAGCACTGCCTTGGAATTCACAAAGATTATCTTAAATATATTGGGGATAAGGAATTTCAGCCAATAAAGGAGCAAATAAAAATTAAAGAAACAAATAACTTTTATCATCCCATTGCCAAAGCTATTTGAAAACTATCAAGACAGGGTCTTTATAGTTAAAGTCTGTTGAAGTCTGATTTCAACAGCAGCAACTTATTCTATTTTCTAAATCTTCTTAAATCGCAAGCCCAGTAAGACAACTTCCAGTAAGGCGCGTTTTAGACAAACGCCCTGGCATAACTTCTGGGGATGTAAATATAAAATTACTCGCATTAATTGACAGACAAAAGGCAAAACGCGCCTAACGGCGTTTGTCACTGGAAGTTGCTCTACTGGGCAAGCGGCTGCTTGCGATTTAAGAAGATTTATTTGTTGGCTTGTTGACTTATCGGCTTGTTGGCCTGTTGGCCCATTGGTTTATTGACAAGAGTTTTCAAGGGCCTAAAATAAAAATAGAAAGATGTCAAAGAAAAAGAAAAATAAAAGTAAAGAAATTTCGCTTGATGACTTAGCCGGAATGGTTCAGCGCGGTTTTGTGGATACCGAAAAAAGGATTAGGGGAGATATTGCGGAAGTCAGAAAGGAATTAAAAGGCGATATTGTAGGATTAGATGGAAAAATTGAGGGATTGGATGGGAAAATTGAAGGATTAAGAAAAGAATTAAAAGAAGATATTAAAGAGCTCTGGTATAAACTCGATAGTTTGGAAAGAAGAGTTGCCTTTATTGAAGAAGTAATTACCGGGCACAGCAAACAAATCAGCCAAATCCAGAAAGAATTAAAGGAAATTAAGGCATTGCTCCAAAAATATCAAAAGGACCGAGAAACCGACAAGGAAAAAATACTTTCCCTGGAAAAAAGAGTGGAGAGCCTTGAGTTGAGAGTCGGGATTTAGGGTTCAAGGTTCAGGGTTCAAGGCTTAGGGTTTAAGGTTTAAGGTTTAAGGTTCAAGGTTTTCTTATGCCCCCTATCAACTTTAATAAAAATTTATATAAATTATCGGCGATAAAATCAGCCATAGCCGCTTACAAGCATTTGGCGGATTTTGAATTAAAGCAGGATAAAAAATATATAAAGGTTTTTTTAAAAAATATTGATAAAGAAATAGAGTTTCTGATAGGGGATGAATTTTGCAACTATGCGCTTTGGGCAATGAGGGAATAGAATAAAAGAAGTTTATGAAGTCGGACTTCGTAAAAAATGAATAAACTAAATAACAAAATTTTATTTGTCATAATTTTGGTTCTGGTTCTGGCGCTTGCCGGTTTAATTTTGAGGCAGAAATTTTTGAGCAGTTCCTTTAGTTCCGAGAGATATTCAGCGGTTTATCTAACCTCCGGCGATTTATATTTTGGAAAATTAAGCCATTTTTCAAAATATACCCTTTCGGATGTTTGGTTGCTTCAGCGCAATCCTCAGGATGAAAAAAATCCCCTTAGCATTAATAGTTTTGAAAGGGTCTTCTGGGAGCCGGAAGGAAAAATCAAAATAAATCCGGATAATGTGCTCTGGGTTGCCAAATTAAAAAAAGACAGCCAAATTGTTCAATTTATTTTAGGCCAGAAAAATAGAGTTGGTCAGGAATCGTCTGTTCCGGCACCGGATATCGTCACTTCGCCAACTCCCGAAGCTTTCCTTCCAACCCCCTTAGATTAGCCATAAAGATGGCATCCACCGATAATAGAGTAGGAGGAGGACTGTCTCCTCCACTATATAATTGGTTCGCTCGCTTGTCCCATTAGATAGCGAGCTTGCGAGCTCTATCTAACCCGATAATAGAGTAGGAGGAGGACTGTCTCCTCCACTATATAATTGGTTCGCTCGCTTGTCCCATTAGATAGCGAGCTTGCGAGCTCTATCTAACGGGGCTCGCTCGCTGCCAATTATTAAAAACCCGCGAGCTCTACCGCGGATTTTTTCATCATCCAATATCCAATATCCAATATCCAATATCTAATATCTAATATACAAGGTATGGCAACAGGTTTTTTCCGGTCATTTCTTCTGGCACGGGAATTTTTAGCAAATTAAGAACGGTTGGGGCAATATCAGTCAAAAAACCAATGGGTTCGTGCTGCTCGCGGGAAATCTCTTCGGCCATTTTTTCTCGAAAAAATTCAGCTCCTATTAGATAAAAAGGAACCGGATTACTGGTATGTTCGGTTAAGACCTCGCCGGTATAAGGATTGAGCATCTCCTCGCAGTTTCCATGGTCTGAAGTAACCATTAGAATTCCGTTCATCTCCAGGACAACGTTTTTTATATCACCGAGGCAGGTATCAACCGCTTCAAGCCCCTTGATGCAGGCTCCAATGTTTCCAGTATGGCCCAGCATATCAGGGTTGGCAATGTTTATTAAAATAAAATCATAATACCCGCTTCCTATTGCCTCCTGGGCTCGCTTGCTGACTTCCTGAACTGACATTTCTGGATATTTTTCAAATTGGGTTTCGGTAATTGAAGGAACTAAAGTTCTGTCTTCTCCCAAAAATGGTTTTTCCCGCAGCCCATTAAAAAAGAAGGTTACATGAGCGTATTTTTCGGTTTCGGCAATTCTCAATTGTCTTTTCTGGGTTTCGGCCAAAACCAGTCCCAGAGGATGTTTCATTTCAAGCGGTTCAAAAGCAACTTGAGCCGGCAATCCTTCAAGGTATCTGGTCATTGTGCAAAAATAAAGATTTTTTAGGGACTTTCTTTCAAATTGATAGAATTGGGGGTCAACAAAGGCCAGGGAAAGCTGGCGAGTTGAATCTTCCCGGTAGTTAAAAAATATAACCGCATCATCGTCTTTAATTAAGCTTTCTTTTTCTGAATTTTGCGAAAGCAAAACCTGGACAGGTTCAAGATGTTCATCAAAAACTCCTTTTTTATAGGAACTTTCAATATAGGAAATCGGGTCTTTTGTTTTTTCCCCAGCGCCTTCGGTCAGAAGTTTATATGCTTTTTCTGTTTTTTCCCAATTATTGTTTCGGTCCATTGAAAAAGTTCTGCCCATAATTGTAGAAATTTCTCCCACTCCTGTTTTTTCCAACCTTTCAATTATTGCTCTTAAAAATTTAGCCGCTTCATTTGGCGGAGCGTCTCTTCCGTCGGTGAAAACATGGACTTTTGCTTTTATCCCCTCTCTTTTACAAAGCTCCAGCAGAGCGTAAAAATGGTCAATATAAGCATGGACCCCGCCCGAGGAAAGAAGACCCATTAAATGAAGGGTTGAATTATTTTTTTTTGTATGTTCAATTGCTCCGAGCAGAGCCGGGTTTTTAAAAAAGGATTCATCCCTGATGGCAAAAATAATCCTGGGAAGGTATTGATAGATAATTTTCCCCATTCCCATTGTAAGATGACCGGCTTCAGAATTCCCCGGTTCCCCCCAGGTTAAACCAACCGAAATTCCACTTGCCTGAAGAGCGCAGCCCGGATAATGATTTTTTATTTCTTCAAAATTGAGCATTTGGGCTCTGGAAACAGCGTTTCCGTCATGAGAGGGGCCGATTCCAAAGCCGTCAAGCACAGTTAATACTACCATATACCTACGAATCGAATTACGAATTTCCCCGAATTACGAATGGTTCAACAAGTTCACCATCCTGAGTTGACTGAAGGATTCGTAATTAGTTTAGATTCGTAATTCGAGAGGGAAGTTATATTGGGTTTATCAGAAAAGCGAAGTTAAAATAAGGGAATGAGAATGAAAATTTGACTGCCAAAATATTGAATTTATTCGCGTTTATTCGCAGGCCGCCTCAAACTTCGAGGTTGGAGCGCTCTTTTTTTAGGCGGCCCTATTCGCAAAAATTCGCGAAAAACTTCAGGGGTTAAGAAAAACTCGCTATGAGTTCAGGTTTTATTATTGTATCACCTTGAATTACAAAATGCAAATCTAACAGCTAAATTCAGGCAATTCAAAAACTTCTTTGGATTTCCCAAATTTAGTTAATAGCCCCGTTAGATATAACCTATCTAACGGGGTGAAGTTTCTTACGTCGCTCGGCTTTTGCTCGCTCCTAAGATTGGGGTCAAAGCCAATCTACTTGGCCTTGACGGGCTATGTTCTATTTAGCATCTTTGACCTAAGAAATTATGGCGCAATCTACCAGGGTATGAAATTTCTAAATTGCTCAACTATGACATTATCATGTTGCTGCGACAAAATTGGCAGACTGGTTGACAAAAATTTTTGGTGGTGATACCTTATAAAAGATGGGAGTACCTTAAAAATATTTAAAGATGTAGTGAATATTGAAGGAGGGAAAAATGGGATGGTTGTGGCTGATATGGCGATTGGTAAGACGTTTTATTTTTAGGCGGAGTGACCAAAAAACCGGGGAGCCGGAGCTCCGCAAAGATGGGTCAAAAAAGTTTTCCCAAATATTTCGTGAAAAGAAAGTTTTTATTATAACAGCTGTTCTGGTTTCTCTTTTGGTTTTGGGCGGCACCAGTTTCTGGATTCACTCTTCAATTGAGAATGCCAGGCGTCCGGAAAAGCAAACCGAACAATTTTTTGTTGATGAGGTCTTGCCAAATACTAAGGATGTTGTTTATTTAGAAGAGGTTAAAGAAAAATTGCAGTCAGACCAAATTGAATCTGTTTATATTCAAGGCGAACCAAGAGATCCTTACACCTTTATGAACTATTACCTAAAATATAAGGGAGAGGAGGATTATCATCTCCTTCAGGCTCGAATTGATGAGGTGATAGTTTTAAAAGGCAAGTCCCAAAAACTCTATCTTGTTTTCTCTCAGGCTTTAGAGTTTTTTGGTGTTCACCAGGTCATAGTAAGTTCTGATATCAAAAAAGAGGTTTTGCCAAATATAAGAGGAGAAATAACAATTGAATCCTTTGAAGAGGCTCTAAGAGCCGGCAAGATAGAAATTGTTTATCTGAAAGGCAAAAAGGATGAACAGCCAAAACTAACTGAATATGTTATTAAGCTTTCAGACGAGGAAAAAGGTTATTATCTTCTTACTATTCCCGCTGATTATATGATGGAATTTGAATATACTCCGTCGGAGAAATTAATGGAACTTAGAGTTGCTTTTGAGAGCCGCGGCGTTCTTAAACGGCCTGTGCCGCCAAATCCCAAAGGTCTTGGTGTTACCACTGAACCCTGGTTCCAGATAGCCATAATTTTGCTTGTTGTTTCGGGACTGACCGGCGGGTTTTATTTTATTTGGCGAAGACAAATGGGCGGCGGCGGATTCCTCAAGGCAAAAGGTCGGAAAATTACAATCCCGGTTACTTTTTCCGATGTTGCCGGAATAGACGAAGCAAAAGAAGAAACCTGGGAAATGATAGAATATCTAAAAGATCCTAAGCCCTATCAGGAACTTTGCGCCAAACTGATAAAAGGAGTTCTGCTTTACGGCCCTCCCGGAACCGGCAAAACCCTGCTTGCCAGGGCAATAGCCGGCGAGGCGAATATACCCTACAAAATAATAAGCGGCTCGGAGTTTCACGAAATGTTTGTTGGAGTTGGAGCCAGCCGGGCTCGGAAGCTTTTTGAGGAAGCAACAAAATTAGCTCCTTATTTAATAATAATAGATGAGTTGGATTCAGCCGCTCCGAAAAGAAGCGCCGGATTGGAGGTTCATCCCGAAGCAACAAGTTTAGTTAATCAATTATTAAGCCTATTGGACACACTTGAAAAAGAAGACATACCGGTTTTTGTCATCGGTATTACCAATCGGCCCGATATGCTTGACCCGGCTCTTCTTAGACCCGGCAGATTTGACCGTCATATTGAAATTCCCCTTCCAACTGCCGAAGGCAGAGCAGCGATTTTAAGGGTACACATTGAAAGACCCAAGCCGAGACCCGTGGATCCTGACCTTGATTTTACTACCGTTGTTAAAGAAACCCAGGGATTTTCCGGAGCTCATTTAGCCGCTTTGGTTAATGAAGCCTCTCTTAGAGCAGTCAGAGAAAAACGAAAAATAATAATCTTGGAAGATTTCCAACAATCAATTGAAAGAGTTTTAATGGGACCGGAAAAGAAACTTAAATTAACCGACAAAGAAAAAGAAATAATTGCCTGGCACGAGTCGGGTCATGCTTTAATCGGAAAGTCTTTGCCGGAAACCGACCCGCTTCAGTTCATAACCATTTTACCTCGCGGTAAAGCTTTGGGTCACACCAGATTTTTGCCCGCAGAATCTCATATTACAAGCGAGGACAAATTATTTAACGAAATTAAGATATTTATGGGAGGCAGAGCAGCAGAGGAAATTCGGTTTGGAAAAAGAAGCAGCGGGGCAGCCGGAGATATAGAAATAGCAACCAACCTTGCTCGTTCAGCGGTCTGTGTTCTCGGAATGTCAGAACTTGGGCCAATCAGAGTGGCTGATTCCGGCGGAGCTTTTTATTCACCTTTTCTTTGGAGCGAAAATTTCCGCCAGCAGGTTGACGAAGAAATAAAACGAATCCTTAATGATTGTTACAGGGGAGCGCTTGAGCTTTTGAGAGAAAATGAGAAAAAATTAAACACTTTAGCTCGAGCTTTGCTTGAGTCCCCCAAGAAAAGATTGGTTGAATCAGAAATTGATGAAATTATAAACAATGCCTAAATAGAGTAGGGGGAAGGTGATGCCCCCCGCTATATTAAAGTCCCTTGCCGAAAATTTTCGGACAAGGGCTTTTTATTACAAAAACCAGAGGGTATAATTAAAGGTATAATTATTGCTGTTTCCTTGCTTAAATATTAAATATGAAATATACTAAAAATAGTGTCTTATGGATAAAAAACTAATTGAAGAATTAAAATTAAAATTGTTGGAGGAAAAGAAGGATTTAGAAAAGATTCTAAAGGGTTTTGCCAAAAAAGACCCCCATGCGCCTGGCGGCTGGAGAGCTAATGTGCCGAAGTATGACGGAGGGCATATGGAAGAAGAGAGTGATGAAGTTGAGCATTATCAAAATCTCCTTTCTCAAGAAGCGAGTCTGGAAAACCGTCTTAAAGAAATTGAAGAAGCCCTGGATAAAATCCAAACCGGAAAATACGGAATTTGTGAAAATTGCGGAAAAGAAATTGAAATTGGAAGATTAAAAACTTACCCGGCGGCAAAAACCTGCCTTCGTTGCAAATAGCAAATCGCAAGTAGCAAATCGTTATTACGATAAGCGATTTGCGATAGGCGACTTGCCAAAAACGTGCCTTCTAAAGTATTTTCATCGGCCATCGTCGGGCTGGATGCTCAACCAGTAGAAGTGGAGGTTGATTTAATCGGCGGTCTTTATGCTTTTAGCATCGTTGGCTTGCCCGATAAAGCGGTAGGGGAAGCAAGGGAAAGGGTCTCGGCCGCTATTAAAAATAGCGGTTTTTTGCCGCCTCAAAAATCAAGGCAAAAACTTACAGTCAATCTTGCGCCAGCCGATTTAAAAAAGGAGGGGGCTGGTTATGATTTATCCATTGCCCTGGGATATCTTTTAGCTTCTGGTCAGACAATTTTTGAACCTAAAGCTAAAATTTTTGTCGGCGAACTTTCTTTGGACGGGAATTTACGGCCGGTCTGGGGAATAATATCCACGGCTTTAATGGCGAAGGAGCAAGGTTTTAAAACTTTCATTTTACCAAAAGAAAACGCTAAAGAAGCCTCTTTAATAAGGGGGATTGCGATTATCCCGGTAGAAAATCTGAAAGAAGCGGTGCTTTATCTTGAAGGAAAAAAAGCAATTAAACCCCAGGAAACCGACATTAATGAATTTTTAAGCGAGCTAAAATATGCTGTTGATATGGCATTTATCAAGGGTCAGGAATCAGCCAAAAGAGCCCTGGAAATCGCCGCAGCCGGCGGCCACAACATCCTGATGACCGGCCCGCCGGGCGGCGGAAAAACTCTTCTGGCTAAAGCCCTGCCCTCAATTTTGCCAAAAATGAATCTGAAAGAAGCTCTGGAAGTAACCAAAATTTACAGTGTTTCCGGTTTTTTAAAAAAAGACAGGCCTTTAATTTTGGAACGACCATTTCGTTCGCCCCACCACACCTCTTCCGAAGCCGCTATTATTGGCGGAGGCAATCCCCCGAAACCCGGGGAGATAAGCTTAGCCCACCGGGGAATTTTATTTTTAGACGAAGCCCCGGAATTTCACCGAGATGTTTTGGAAAGTTTAAGACAACCCCTGGAGGAAGGAGAAATTACTGTTGCCAGAACCAAGGGAGCTTATACTTTTCCGGCCGAGTTTATTTTAATAGCCGCTAAAAATCCCTGCCCTTGCGGATATTATGACGACCCCCAGCGCGAGTGCGCTTGCTCGCCTTCCCAAATTGCCAAATATCAGAAAAAACTTTCCGGTCCCCTGCTTGATAGGATTGACATCCATATTGAAGTTCCCAGAGTTGAAGCCGATATTTTATTGGGAGAAAAGGTTGCCGAGGAAAGCGAGAAAATTCGGGAAAGAATAAAAATTGCCCGAGAAATTCAGGAAAACAGATTTATGGCCGGAGGAGAAGAGATCTTTACCAATTCAGAAATGAATATCCCTAAAATCAAAAAATACTGCCAGATTGACAGTTTTTCTTTAGACCTTATCAGGAAATCCTTGAAAACTCGGGCCCTTTCAGCTCGAGCTTATCACCGAATTTTAAAGGTGGCTCGAACAATTGCCGACCTGGCTGACTCATCAGATATTAAATCTGATAATATCGCCGAAGCAATTCAGTACCGAACCAGAAAAGAAGAGTAGACGAAGGCAATAACTTCTTTGACACGCTCGCTCGCTTCCAGCGGCTCGCTCGCTAAGTCCTTGGCGAAATTCTCGCCTTCGGCGAGACCAAGCAATTTCGCCTGCGGATTGTCTCAGAAGCCATTGCCTTCATCTTGAAGGAAAAAAAAAGAGAAAGCGAAAACCTTACTCGACCGGAGTTTACCCCCTTCTTTCTGAAGAAAGGGGGAAGCGAGGCTTTTCTTAGCGGCAAGCCCGAGCCTCGAAAAAAGAAGTGGAAAAATAAAAGTGTGATAAAAATGGCTCGCTTTGGAAGTTGGAAGAAAGAAAAAATGGAATCCTGCCTGCTCGGCTTCCGATAGGTCTTTTTCGGGAACATTCCCAGGCCTTATAAAAGAAAAGAGAAATAGGAAATTGAAATTAAAAATGAAAAAGGAAAAACTAAAAACAACAACTGAAAAGTAAAAACTGAAGCAAAAAAATCGGAGGTTCAACTCCGATTTTTCTACGAAATCTTGCGAGGCTTAACCTCGTAAGAATTTTTCTGCCTTCAACAAGGCGACTTCCACCCTTTAGTTGAATAAAACTCCTGATTGAGAGTATGGGTTGCCCAATTCACAAGACCTATAAACGTTAGGAGGAAAAGCATTATTCCTATTCCTCCCCACCTCCCGTCTAAAAAACCAGCAATACCGCACATCACCCAAGCTACTATCACCGCGTGTGCTGAAATTAAGATTTTTATTCCTCTTGTCATTTCATTTCTCCTTTCTCTGTAAATTTCCTTGAGGCGCAATACGCCTCATTGTTTATGTTATACACCCAAATCAATAATTTGTCAAGAGGATATGGGTCAATTGTTTGGTTTCTTGCTCTAAAAACTTTTTAACCTCGTTCCATGAAACCCGTTGCAGCATACAGGGCGTTTCTTCTCCCTCGGCATCAACAAAATAGCTCAAACTCTTAAGGATGTGGATTTTGTTTTGCTGAAGTTTTTTAAACTTTTGGTCATATAAAATTAAACAATCCATTAAAGTAATTGTTTTCTTTTTAAGAAGGAAATATAAATCAATAAAATCTCTTCTTGTCCCCCTGTCGGAAACAGCGGCAATTTTCATGGCAGCAATATCTCGAAAGTCGGCAATGTTAATTCCCAAAAATTTTTTGGTCTTAAAAAGTAGAGGGTAATCATAAAAAAAGATGGTGAACTTCGTCTCGCCAATGTAACCCATTACTGTTCCCCAGGCTATTTTTTCTAACTTAAAATTAGATAATTGAGCTGACAATTTCTTGGCTAAATTATTGGGGTCAAATCTCCCTCTTGTAAAAAAATCGAGGTCTTTTGATTCCCGATGTCCTAATTGTAAAGCTAACGCTGTACCGCCGGCTAAATAGGCTTTTTTAAAAAGAGGGTCCTTGCTTAATATGGCCAGTGACTCTTTCGCATTTTTAGATAAGATTTCTTCAAACATAAAATTTTATTATGAGGCCAACCAAAGAAAACTGCCCAAAAATTAGCGCTTTTGGGAGACAGAGCTCTCTCTTCAAAAAGGATTTTTTTGATGGTCTCCCTTTTTACATTCTTCAAAAGCCAACTTAAAGCTTTTGGGTCTCCGTATTCCAAAAGACGTTCAGCAACATATCCCTCATCTTTTTGAAAATCGATGCTCCGAAAATCCACATCCCAAAAATATTTTTTTAAAAATTCAGGTATTTGTTTCATTATGAAGTTATATTGGGTTTATCAGAAAAGCGAAGTTAAAATAAGGGAATGGGAATGAAAATTTGACTGCCAAAATATTGAATTTATTCGCGTTTATTCGCAGGCCGCCTCAAACTTCGAGGTTGGAGCGCTCTTTTTTTAGGCGGCCCTATTCGCAAAAATTCGCGAAAAACTTCAAAAGTTAAGAGAAACTCGCTATGAGTTCTATGTTTATTCTAACATATTTTTTCTAAAATAAAAGGGCGGGAAAGCCAGGTAAAAATGCTTGTTTTTTAAACCGCTGGACATATATAAAAAACGGACAAAAATTTTGTCCGCTTCTATTTTTTTAAGACTTTTTTATAAAAATAGCGTTATGTTTACCGGGCCCCAAAGCATAGGGTATGGAATATTCCAAATCTACTCCTGAATATTTATACTTTAGAGCTAATTTGTAATTTTGGGAAGCTAAAACTTTTTCAACCCCTTCTATTGAGTGCTCATAAAAACCGCTTTCAAAGAAAATCGCCCCAAACATTAATTCTTGATTTAAATCCAAAAATCTTTTTTTAAGAAAGATTAGATTATCATGCCCACGCTTCAAAAATAATGTTGTATCCGGATTATTCAAGTCTTCATTTTGCCCGCTCTCAAAACGGCTGTCGCCCTTAATAAATTCTAAAACGGCCGATGACGGAATTATTCTCTCTTTTTTGAGAATATGAATGATTTTCATCCGCTTATCCGCAGAATAATCTTCGGCTTTCCACCAGCCAAAAAGCGGATGCCACAAATTAAATGCAATGTCCTCAAAAATAGTTTTCTGAAAAATTCTCGCCCAAAGAAAATCAAGTCCGGAAAACGGATGATAGCAAATACTTCGGTTCTGCGGCGGCAGATTGGCTCCAACAAAATCAATATGTTTGGCATATGCCCTAAAAGCCGGGAATCCTTCTTGCTTTTCCAGTTCAAAAAGTTTATCCTGTCCGCCAGCATATATTTCCCAAAAATGTTTTATTGCCTCGCGAACTTCTGCCAAAATAGCTATTTCTTCCCCAATACTCAACTCTCCATAATTTTTTCTATATTTTTCCTGAGCTATTTTATCGGCTATCGGAAAACATGCAAAATGGGCCCCTCTAAGCTTTTCTTCCAAAGCCAGTCTTTCTTGAGTTTTTTCCATTTTTCCCCCAGTTTTTAAAAGAACTTTCCTATTATTTTGAGTCTATTAAATCAATAACAAAAGTCAACCCCTCACCACTTTTGCATAGCAAAAGTGGCGAGGGGTCAAGCCAAAACAAAATCGGAGATTGAGCCTCCGATTTATAGTGGAGGAGACAGTCCTCCTCCTACTCTATTATTGAAAAATCACCTCTTTTTCGCCTTGTTTTATCTCGCCAAGCAGATAAGCCGGTTGAGCGTTTTGCCAAAGAATCTTATAAAGAGCTGAAACCTCCAGCCTGGAAACAATTAAAACAAGCCCAATTCCCATATTAAAGACCCTGAACATTTCCTCGGTGGTAATTTTGCCTCTCTGCCGAATTAATTGAAAAATGGGGAGAATCGGCCAGGAACCCAGCCTGATTTCGGCCCGGCAGCCCTCGGGTAGAATCCTTCCAATATTTTCTTTGAGTCCGCCGCCAGTAATGTGAGCAATTCCATGAATGTTAAAATAAAATCCAAGTTCGTCCCGCTCATTAAACAAAACAGACAATGGCCCAAAATAGCTTCTATGGGGAGTTAAAAGAGTTTCGCCCAATTCTTCTTTAAGCTCTCGGGAAGAAAAAATTTTCCCGAGCAACGAATAGCCGTTGGTGTGAAGTCCGGAAGAAACCAATCCTAAAATTTTATCCCCGGGTTCAATGAAATGTCCGTCAATAATTTTGTTTTTCTCAACAATGCCGGCAATAAATCCGACCACATCAGAACAATTTCTTTTTAAAAGCCCCGGGAGCTGGGCAGTTTCACCGCCAATTAAAGAAATTTCAGCTTCCCGGCAGGCAGCTGTCATTCCCTGAATAATTTCTTCTATTTCGTTACGGCAAAGCTTATGCTGGGCGATGTAGTCAAGAAAAACTAAAGGTTTAGCTCCCTGGCAGAGAATATCATTAATGCAATGATTGACTATATCTGTCCCGATTGAACCCAGGGAGTTCATTGTTCTGGCAATTTCTATTTTTGTTCCAACGCCATCAACGCTGAAAACCAAAACCGGATGAAGATACTTTAATAAAATTTCTTTGAAATCATATATTGCCCCAAAGGGTCCGATGCCGGCCATGACATTGGAACTATAGGTAGTTTTGGCAAGTTCTTTTATTCTTCGGACGCTCTTACTTGCTTCCTCAATATCCACTCCGGCATCCTTGTAGGTAAGCGTTTTTTCCTCTTCCTCTTCGGCTTGCGTTTCATTGTAAGCCATTTCAAAAGCTTGAATGTTTTCCTCCACAATTTGCTTTTTTAGAGTCTCCCCCAACTTGCTTCTAATTTTATCCAGAAGGTTTTCTCTTTTAATGACATTTGTCGCCCTTAGCAAGGCCCCCAACATAGCTATATTGGGAATTCCTTTCCCTAATAAATCCAGGGCAATTTTAGTGGCATTAACAGTATAAATTTTTCCTTTGGCAAAATTTAATTTTGTCCGCAGCTCTTTTGGAGAAAGAGGGGTATTAACAATAAGAATACCTCCTTCTTTAAGCCCCTCGGTTATATTAACTACTCCCACAAGAGTGGGGTCAAGAACAATCACTATATCGGGATTTACAACGCCGCAGTAAACAATAACGGGAACGGAACTAATTCGGGTATAAGCCCTGATTGGCGCTCCGGTCCGTTCAGCTCCATACTCGGGCATTGCTTGAAAATACTTGCGAGCTTTTAAAGCCGATTCGGCCAGAATTTTTGCCGCTGTTATTACTCCTTGACCGCCGCGTCCATGCCAGCGAATTTCAATGGTTTTAGTCTCTTGTTCTGTCTTTTTCTCCATCTTTTTTATCTCCCTCCGGTATAATCTTTTAAAAGAACTTTTAGTATTTAATCCAGCATAAAAAAATTCCAGAATAATGTCAACAAAATAGAGTAGGGGAGGAATGTCTCCTCTACTCATACAATCGGTTCGCTCGCTCGCCCCATTAGATAGCGAGCTTGCGAGCTCTATCTAACGGGGCTCGCTCGTTGCCGATTATCAAACAGAAAAAGCCGGTGGAGTGATGTGACCCACACCGGCTTTTAAGGCAAGGGATAATTAACTTTGGTCTTCCTGGGTAGCCTCCTCAACTTCCTGCCGAAGTTCCACTTTTTCTCCAGCTCTACCCCCTTTTACCTTCTTGGCTCGGGGAGTTTTCTTTTCCTCGGGAATTTCTGCAGCTTTTTTGGGAGTCCTTTTGCGATGCTTGCTCTCCGGCGGTGGCGGAAAATCATCCTTTTGCTGTTTGGTTTCGCCCCGTCTGGTTTCAGTTCCGCCAATCTCACCAGCCCTCTTCCTGATGCTGTCCAAAACAGTAAGCAGCATATACTTGAGAGGTTGGGGGACCTTTCGAAGATCCGGTCTCTCGCCAGCAGTGAACGGATATTCAGCTCCTTTTCCCAAACCAATTCCTCCAAAAGAAGGGGTGAAGTCTTTGACTACCAGAGAGTCCACTTTGGCTTCCACCACGACCACGCCCCGCATGGAAGGCTTATTGGAGTATTGCTCCCGGTGGTTAAAACCAAAAGCAATAGTTCCTTTTTTCCCTCCAACCAGAGCTTCGGCTAAATTTCCAAGGGTGCCTTGCTCAAAGTAGGGCTTTTCAGCTTCCCTTTGGGCATCTCTTTCTGCCCTAAACTCCCGATGTTCCTCCCGAGCCCTCTGGTAGAGCTCCCGAAGAGCATTGGCTACTGCAAAGTGATCATCATTCCGCCAGTCCCTCGGAAAATACACTGCGGTCTCCTTGGTTTGGGGGTTATAAACCCTCAATTGAGCTTTCCAGACCTTGGGCGGGATAGATCGAGGCATCTTTACTTCGTCCAGAAACTCAACCCGGGTTCCTTTACTGCCATCTTCTCGAGTAAACTCTGCAACTCTTCCGATCAACCGCAAAGGTCCGATATCCTGCGCCTCCTGAAGCAGGGGCTTAAAAATATCAAACCCACCCTTGGCATTCCTAATTCGGCAGTGCAGGTCAGTCACTTCCCTGACTGCCATTATACCCGGAATCCTTTCCAGGTAGCCAAGAGCTTCTTCCAGTCCTGGAATTTTCTCCAGATCCGGAGTAAAGCGCCCTCCATGCCTTATGGCGTAAAGTCCGGCCAGGGTTTCGGTAATCTTTCGAGTAGCATTTTCGGCTTCCTCGATTTTGATTGACCCATCCTCCAGGGTTTCGAGGTCAATCCCCTCCACTAGTTGGGGGATTTCCCCCATCAATTCTACCAGTCTTTGCCAGCTATTTTGTTCAGTCATCAAGTTCCTCCTTTATTATTTGTTTTATCCTTCCAAATTCTTGTTTGGAAAGGACGCCATCGCTTTTTTTCCCCGGCGGCTCTAACTGCGATAAAGATAGAGCCTGAGTTTGTTGAACCACTTCCCCGGTTTTAACTCTTGGCTTGGGAATTGGTTTTTTTGTTTCACCAGCTCCTCCCCACATTTCCCCAAGAGCAAGAAATGCTTCGTTTCCGCCTTCGGTGCCGCGAATAACCGTTCCGCTTTTTAACTTCAATATGGTTACCACTTTACCTCCTAAAATTTATTTCCCTTGCCTTTTAGGCTATTTCAAGGTTCAAAGTAGGGTATTTAACCTACACCTCTATTATACACCCAAACAAAAAATTTGTCAAGACCCCCCGACACTTCTTTTCTTGACGAAGCCCCCTTGACATTTCTTTTTGGATATGCTAAAATATAGATGGTAGATAGTGAAATTGAGAAAGGTGGTGAATTGAGAAGCTGTTTGAAAACAAAATAAAACGCGCAGGGGGTATAAAAATGAAAAGAGCTTGGCTGTTCGGAATTAGCATACTTATTTTGCTGGGAATGCTTGGTGGAATAGGAAGCCAAACCGTCTTGGCGCATCAATCAATTCCTTACGACAAATTCCGGGCTGATGTCTATGAAGGGAAAAACTTCGAGCGTTGTGTCGGCAGCCTTAGCGAGTATTCCATTAACCACTGGTGGGAAACCGGCGGACCCTGCGGTCTGACCGATAATTTCTCAATCAGGTGGCAGGGAAGGTTCTATTTTGAACCAGGTCAATATCAATTCCGGGTACGAGTTGATGATGGAACCAAATTGTGGGTTGACAACCGCCTTGTTATTAATAAATGGATAAAACAGGCGGTAACTACCTACGAGACAAAAGTTTATCTATCAAGAGGGTACCATAACATTAAATTGGAATACTTTGAGTGGATTGGCGGAGCGATAATCGGACTTGACTGGCGGCAAGTCGAACCGTCCGAAAATTATCTCCTAAATGGATTCCGGGCTGATGTCTATGAAGGGAAAAACTTCGAGCGTTGTGTCGGCAGCCTTAGCGAGTATTCCATTAACCACTGGTGGGAAACCGGCGGACCCTGCGGTCTGACCGATAATTTCTCAATCAGGTGGCAGGGAAATTTCTGCTTTCCGGTTAGTTGTTGCTATCTCTTCAGAGTAACGGCTGACGACGGTTTCCGCTTGTGGGTTGATGGCGGATTGGTAATGGACAGCTGGATTTACCAGCCAGCAACAGCCTATGAAACCTGTTTCTACCTTTCCGGTGGCTATCACAATATAAAATTGGAGTATTTTGAAGCAACCGGCGGGGCAATAATCACCCTTAACTGGGAGCTTGACCCTTAATTTGCATATCTCAAAGTGCCCAATTTAAAAGCTGGCCGAGTACAGAAACTCGCCAGCTTTTTTGTAAAATTCAATAAAGATGTTAAGATGAGATAATGTCCCAATACTTTATTAAAAAAATTATTCCCCCCTTTTTATTGGATTGGTACCATCTTACCCTGCCCCTTCTTGGTAATTTTATCTATGGTTCTCCATCAAAAAAACTAAAGGTTATCGGCGTTACCGGCACCAATGGAAAATCTACGGTGGTAAACTTAATTACCGATATTTTAGAGGAAGTGGGTTTCAGAACGGCCTCAATGTCTTCAATAAAATTTAAAATTGCCGACAAGGAATGGGAGAACACTTTAAAAATGACTATGCCCGGCCGCTTAAAAATTCAGAAATTTCTTAATCAGGCCGTTAAAGCAGGATGCCAATATGCGATAATTGAGGTAACTTCCGAAGGAATAAAACAATATCGTCACAAATTTATTGATTTTGACGTGGCTGTTTTAACTAATTTAACCCCCGAACATATTGAAAGTCACGGTTCCCTTGAAAAATATAAAGAAGCCAAAGCCAGACTTTTTCAAAGTTTGGCAGGTTCTAAATCAAAAATCGGCGAAGATAAAAAAACTTTAAAATCCGGGGGGACTTTGAATAAAAAAATCTCCATTGTCAATCTGGATGATTCTAATGCTAAATATTTTTTACAATTCCCGGCTGATGAAAAATATGGTTTTAAAATTACAGCCAGAAAGCTCCAAAAAAACACCAAACCCCAAAATGGAAAGCTGAAAATAACAGAGGCAAAAAATTTGGAGTTTCTTTCGGATGGAATAAAATTTTCAGTTGAGAACATTGATTTTAATTTAAAATTGCTTGGAAAATTCAATGTCTATAATGCTCTGGCGGCAATTTCAGCCTGTCTTTCCCAGGGAGTAGATTTAAGTACCATAAAAAGGTCTCTGGAAAGAATTGAAAAACTGCCGGGCAGGATGGAGATTGTCGCCGTCAAGCCCTTTACCGTAATTGTGGATTATGCCCATACCCCCGACGCTCTGGAGGAGGTCTATTGCACGGTTCAGAATCAATTAATAAATAATGGCAAGCAAAAGCTGCGCTGTGTTCTGGGAGCGGCTGGCGGGGGCAGGGATAAATGGAAAAGACCGGAGCTTGGCAAAATTGCCGCTAAATATTGCGACCAGATTATTTTAACCAATGAGGACCCGTATAATGAAGAGCCCGAACAGATTTTATCCGAAATAGAATCCGGGATAATAAAAAGTGAAAAACAAGAAATAACCAGTAAAATTTTGGACAGAAAAGAAGCCATTAAAGAAATTTTGAGTTCAGCCAAAGAAAAAGATGTGGTGATGATTACCGGCAAGGGCTGCGAACCCTGGATGATGGTTAAAAGCAGAAAAAAAATTTCCTGGGACGACAGGGAAATCGTAAAAGAAAAGTTCAAAGAAATTGAAACTCCCAAATCCGAAATTATATAATGAAGTTATATTGGGTTTATCAGAAAAGCGAAGTTAAAATAAGGGAACGGGAATGAAAATTTGACTGCCAAAATATTGAATTTATTCGCGTTTATTCGCAGGCCGCCTCAAACCTCGGGGTTGGAGCGCTCTTTTTTTAGGCGGCCCTATTCGCAAAAATTCGCGAAAAACTTCGGGAGTTAAGAAAAACTCGCTATGAGTTCTATGAAACTTTAAATAATTTGGTAAAGCGCTCTCACCGCTCCGCTAAAGTAACTACCGACTCTATAAGCCGCATAATACATTCTATTAAAAACCAAATCCCAGTCGCCAGCATACTCTATTATCTTTCCTCCGAATCCCTTTTTAAACCGGGTTAATCCCGGCCATTTTTTTTCATCAACCCCCCAAAAATCATATTCAAGGCAGCCGAGTTTTTTGGCTTCTAAAATCTGCTGCCAGTGTAAAAGATGGGGAGCCATTAAATTTCGGTATTCAAAATCGCTGGCGCCATGAATATAGGCTGCTCTTTTGCCAAAAAATACAACAATATTGGCGGCAATAACTTTATCTTTATATTTTGCCAAAAACAAATTAGCGCCAGGAATAAATTCCAACAGCTTTCGATAATGTTCTCTGGGATGAGGCCTGAATTTATCTCTCCTTGCTGTTTTCTGCAACAGTCTCCAAAATTCTTCAAAGTTTTGGTCATTTGGTATTTGGGAATTATTTGAAAATTGTCCCGCCGCAGCGGGATCCCGCAAATCACGCCTACGGCGGATTCCGCCAAAGGCGGAAATGCGGGACGGGATCCCGCTTCTGTCCGGAAAAATTGAAAATTTTACGCCATGTCGCTCCGCCACACGAATATTGTATCGCGTTTTTTGATGCATTTCCGCCAACAACTTTTCTTCCGGCTTAGTCAAATCCAAAATCAAGGTCTTTTTTGGCTGAATCTCTTTAAAAGATTTTTTAAATCCAGGTTCCCTTAATATCTCTTCGCTCTCCTTTCCTGCTGGCAACTCCGGGTCAATCTTTAAAAAAATCACCCCCTCTTTTTTGACAATTTCTTTAATCTCCTTCAAAAAAATTCTTAAGATATTTGCTATCTGCGATTTGCTATTTGCCAAAACTGGGCCGCGGGGGCAATACAAATAACTTTTACCAAGGGGCAAATCGTATTTTATAATAAGGGCTTGAAAAAAATCATTTTTTATTCTCCAAACTTTTCTGCCAACTGTTTTTTGAAATTCTCCCCATTCTAAAGATTGTAAAAAAGACCCGTTATTGTGGGTCAAAAATTCATTCCAGGTTCCTCCATAATTTCCATTCATTTGTGAAATTTGAAAGCCCACTTGACTGTTTAAAACATAAAACAATATGTGTTATGTGTTCTATGTTCTATGTTAGGTGAGTTTATTTTCCCAATCGTTTTAGCGCTTCCCTGATAATATTTTCCGGACCCTCAATTTCTTTTGGAATTTGACTGAGAGCTTCTCTGGCTTTTTGTTTTGAAATTCCTAAATTTACCAAAGCTCCGAGAGCTTCGTTGTCTTTTTGGCTTTCTTTTTTGACTTCTTGACTGAGTTTTCCCGAAAGCTCCAAAATTATTTTTTTAATTTTTTTTTCGCCAATTCCGGGAACCTTATCAAAAAATTTTTCATCTCCTGTTTTAATCGCCTCCCTCAATTTCTCGAGCGAACCAATAGAAACAATAATTAAAGCGGCCTTGGGTCCGACACCGGGAACATCAACCAGAATCTCAAAAAAATCTTTTTCCTCCTTATTCAAAAACCCATACAGGTCAAGAACATTTTGGGTTCTATTGAGAAAAATAAAAAGCTCTGCCTCTTTTTCCAAATCAAGCTGGCTCAAGCTTTTTTTTGAACAAAAAACCTTAAAACCAATTCCCTGGACATCTAAAATAAGATAAATTTCCTCCTTTAATTTAATTTTTCCTCGCAAAAAACCTATCATTAACTTTAATATAACAGTTTAACAATATGACAATAAAGATAGTGCGTAATAATTTTCGCGTGGGTTTTACGTAGGCGGCTTCGTCAGCTTTCCTGTTACTATAAAGTTTTGCAGCCGCCTTGTTTCGCGCCCCGGTACTACAAATTCCTTCGGAATTTGAGTACGGGGCAAGCCCCGATAGTAAGAACTGCTTGCAAATTAAACTTTGGGTGGGAAAATTCGAGATAGTTGTTCTTAAGAAGTTCTTGGGCGTAGTCCCGTAGTGAACCCCGTTAGAAATGCGATTTCTAACAGGGTGAACCGCAGTTCTACTATGGGGCAAGCAAATCCATAAAAGTTCGTTCTGCGATTATTCTCGCCCCGTAGTCAAATCCGTCAGGATTTGTACTATCGGGGTCGGTTTCGCGTTGAAACGCTGCAATTATTTATTACGCATCAGGTTTATTATAACATATTCGTATATTCGTAAAAGATTCGTAATTTCGTAGGAAGGACGCGAAAGCGTCCAATAAAAAAGGGCGCTGTGTGCCCAAAAATTTCATTAGAGCCAGTGCCCTTTTTCTTGGCCTAAGCCCCGCCTTCTATGTCCATCGAAATTTAGCGTTTCCATGAGCCTAGAAGGCGGGGTTCGAGCACTTATTAAATTCTCCCGATTGAAGGATTTTGGCCTGTCAATCAGATAAAGAACTAATTATATTATAACATTTTCAGAAAGGGGGTTGTCAATAGAAAGTTTTCCACACCCTATCCCCAAGCTCAACAAAACCTTGATTTCATTCTCCCTTTTTTAAAATTGAATCAATTGTTTTTAGAAGAGAGTTCTTTGAAGTCCCGATAACTAAAACTTCCTTATAAAATCCGTAATTTAAAGCGGTAGTAGAAAATGGCAGATTTTTATATCTTACCGGAACTTTCCCCTTATAAAGAAAATCTTTAAATTCTACTGCTTCCCCTGTTGCCTCCCCTAAAATAAATGGTTTAAAGTCGTCGAAAATGGTTTTTTCCCAGGAAGTCATTGTAAATTTTGCAAGGTCCATATTAAACACCGAAAAAACCATAGCCAGCCTTGGTCCGTAACACAAAGGGTTGGTAACATTTAAAGCAAGGCAGTCGTTTTTCTCCTCGGTGCCTGGCAGATAATAAACCAATGTATAATTTTCTTTAAGACTTGAGAAAAAATTTTGGGGAACCCCGACTTCAAAAATTTCCAAAAGTTCCTCAGCTGAAATCCAGGCCTTCTCGCAATTATGGGGACTGTATTCAATTAAAACTCTTACGAGAGACGGCCGAGAGTAGCTTTCATTTCCGGCAACTGAACCCAATCCTGACAAAATTTCTGTTTTAGATTTCTTGGAAATTATTATTTTTTCTTCCGGAGCAAAGGACAAAAGACTCTCGGGAATAATAAGCTCCACTGGCTCACAAGCGGGCGGGGGAATAAGAAATTCGCAAATCTCTTTTCTTTGACAGGGCGAAATATTCATTTCCTGACAAAGTTTCTCAATATTACACTCTGGAAAGGATTCTTGAGGATTTAAACAAATACTTTTCAATACTTCCTCGTCGCAAATAACTACGGATGGTGTGGGAGATACAGTTGGCTTTCCTTCCTTGCAAAATGGCGGAATACAAGGTTTAAATTGCAAAAAAAGGTAAAATCCGCATAAAAATAGGGCTAAAACTATAATGATTAAACTGAATTTTATGGAAATTTTTGGAATTGCAATTTTGGGAATTTTAAACTTTGACGAAATTCGAGCTTTCGACATTTCGGGTGACCTTGGCGGAGCAAACCCGGCAATTTCTTTCTCGGGAATTTTTTCCTCTCTCGTTAGTTCTGCTTCTCGACGAAGAAGGTCTCCCTGAAAAGTTCTTATTATTTCCCTGTGGGTATCTGCCTCCGCTTTCTCCTCTCGGGAAATAAATTCTCTCTCTTTTTTAGACGGAAAACTCTCTCTTTCTCTTGGAAACTCTCTTTCTTCTTTTGGTACAGAAGGCTTGGGTGGAAGCGGCGAAAGCCCACCTTCGGTTAGGAAGTCTTCTATATCACTGGAGGGTTTAGGAAAAAGAGCAGGGGGTTTTTCTTCTCCCAAACTTTCGGGTGGTTCGGGTGGTTTGGATTTTGGCGGCGACGGTAAGGGTGGTTTAAATGGCTCGGATGGTAAAGGTGGCTCAGGTAGCCCAGGCGGTCTTAATGTCTCGGGGGGTTTAAAGGGTAGGGGCGGCTTTGGCGATGGGGAGGTCTCGGATGGTCCGCTTGGTTTTGGCGGTATGGGAGCTGTCTCCTTTTTGGAAATATCTGAAACAGAGGGGCCGGAAGGAACAGAGTTTACTCCCAGTATCCGAGAAAGCTCATGTTTAACCGCTTCATCCTCCGGTGGTTCCAAACCCCCTTCTAAATCTAGTTTTTTGTTATTTGATTTTTCTTCTGCCATGTAAACATAAAACATGAAACATAAAACATAAAACATAAAACATAAAACAATATGTGTTATATGTGCTTTATGCTATATGTTCCATGTTATATGTTGAGAGCGTTGAATAATTCACCCCGTTAGATGTTTTTACTATCTAACGGGGTAAACTAACACAGAACCCCGAAGGAGAGGCTTTACGACCCTACGGGGCAGGCTTTACGCAAAACCCTCGCTGAAAAATAATTGTTCAACAGTCCGATAGTCTGATGTTATGTGTTTTGTGAATTCATTTGGCTTGTTTTAGAGACAAAGATATTTTTCCGTTTTCCTCAATTTTTAAAACCTTTACCGGCACAATATCTCCTATTTTTACTATATCCTCAACCCTGCCAACCCGATAGGGAGCGAGTTCGGAAATGTGGACCAAGCCCTCCTGTCCCGGAAAAATTTCAACCACCGCCCCGAAGTCAAAAATTTTTTTCACTTTGCCCTGGAATATCTCTCCCACCCTTGCTTCCCTTGTTATATTTTTTATCCAGGCAATGGCTTTTTTTGCCGCATCCTCTTTTTCCGAGGTAATGGAGATAAGACCGGTATCTTCAATATCAATTGTCACTCCGGTTTCTTCGGTAATTTCATTAATTACTTTTCCGCCGGGCCCAATTACTTCCCGAATTTTCTCTGGATTAATCTGCAAAGTAAAAATTCTCGGAGCATAAGGAGAAAGCTCGGGTCTCGGCTCTTTTAAAACTTCTTTCATTTTTCCCAAAATAACCATTCTTGCTTCCACGGCTTGCTTCAGAGCATCCTTTAAAATTTCCGAACTTAAACCCAAAATTTTAACATCCATTTGAATCGCTGTAATGCCCCGCTCTGTTCCGGCTACTTTTAAATCCATATCACCGTGATGGTCCTCGGGTCCCTGAATATCGGTTAATATCTTATATTTTTGATTTTCCATTATTAGTCCCATAGCAATACCGGCAACCGCCTCTTTCAGAGGAACTCCGGCATCAAATAAAGCCAGGGAAGAGGAACAGACTGAAGCCATAGAAGAAGACCCATTGGAAGAAAGAATTTCCGAAACAACCCTTATGGTATAGGGAAACTCGTCCCTGTCCGGGATTAAAGGCAAAAGGGCTTTTTCAACCAGGGCGCCATGACCAACTTCTCTTCTGCCAGGACCCCGGAGGGGAGAAATCTCTCCTACTGAATAAGGCGGAAAATTATAATGGTGCATAAACCGTTTTTTTCCCACAATTTCCATTCCATCAAGCAACTGAACATCCCCCGGCGCGCCCAAAGTCAAAATTGAAAGAGATTGAGTTTCCCCTCGACTGAAAAGACCGGAACCATGAGTCCGCGGCAAAATCGCAGCCTGACAATCAATTTTCCGAACTTCATTTAATTTTCTGCCATCGGGCCTTTTTTCTTTTTCAATAACAATTTTGTGTAAAATAACCGAGAGCCCTTCTTCAAAAAAATCCATAGCTAATTTTGTTTTGCCTATGTCCTGGTATTTTTGTTCAATATGAAAAGCTAATTCTTTTTTCAATTTATTGACCTCTTCCATCCTTTTGAATTTTTCTTCTCTAAAAAGGGCTTTTTCCAGTTTATTTTTTAAAAACTCTTTGATTTCTTTTTTAACATTATCTTCCAGTTCAGGGGTCTCTATTTTTGTTTTTTCTTTCCCTAATTTTTTAATGAGCTCTTTTTGAAAGTCAATAAGTTTTTTCAGGGAATCTTTGGAAAATTCCACTGCCTCCATTATCTCCTTTTCAGAAACTTCATTTCCCTGGGCCTCAATCATGTTAATTAAAACCTCTCCGCTTTCATCTTCGCAGGCGGCCAGCACTAAATCAAAATCACTCTCTTTTCTCTTCTGGTAATCGGGATTGGCGATGAGCTGACCCGAAACCCTGCCGATGCGAATCCCGGCTATTGGTCCCTGCCAGGGAACATCCGATATTCCCAAAGCCAAAGAAGCTCCAAAAATTGCCGGGATGTCCGGGTCGTTTTCAGCATCCCAGGAAAGACAAGTTAAAATTACCTGAACATCGTTTTTGATTTTTTGGGGAAATCGGGGACGAATAGCTCTATCAACCATCCGGCTCACCAAAATAGCCTCATCAGAGGGTCTGGCCTCCCTTCTTATAAAACGGGAGCCCCGAATCTTGCCGGCCGCATAATATTTTTCCACATACTCAACGGTTAATGGAAAAAAATCTGTGCCCTCGCGAAGCTTTTCATTCATTACGGTCGTTACCAGCAAAGTGGTATCACCATATTGAACTAAAGCTTCGCCGTTCGCTTGCCAGGCCAAATCTCCTATTTTTACAACTAATTTTTTTTGTCCAAATTCCGTCTCAAATATTTGCATAGATTCCATACGAATTATAATGCGAATTTTATACTAATCATACGAATATGCGAATTCGCATATTGGCATTATTCGCATTAAATTCGTATCACCATTCGTATAAGTTCTTTATTATTTAATGAGGTATTTCTCCGGCTGCTGGTCTAAATCAACAAAATCATCAGCCATTTCTTTTAATTTGCCCGAGGTGGTTCGGCCAAAAGCGATTATTTCAATTTGGGCAGGCCTGGCGCTCTTTATATATTCAACCAGAGGAACAAAATCTCCATCGCCGGTAACCAAAACAATGGCATCCAAATAATCACTAAATTTTATAGCATCAACGGCCAGACCAACATCCCAATCTCCCTTTTTGAGCCCTCCGGGAAAAATCTGAAGGTCTTTCATTTTAATTTCAATTCCGATTCGCGAAAGAGCCTCCCAAAAACTTTTTTCCTCTCCTCCTTCGGTTCGAATAACATAAGCAACGGCCCTGATTAATTTTCTATTGGAAACAGCGGTTTTTAAAATCTCTCTAAAATTAACCTTCCGACCATAAAGATTCCTGGCCGAATAATACATATTTTGAACATCAATTAAAACCGCTACTCTTTGGTTTTTGTGCTTTATCACCTTTTTGCAAATCGCTTATCGCCAATCGCTTATCGCAAAATTTGCGATTTGCTATTTGCCATTTGCGATTTGCTATTTGCTCTTCAATCCAAGTTTCTTCACCAAACTATTGTATCTTTTTTCGTCTTCTCTTTTCAGGTAGTCCAAAAGCTTTTTTCTTTTTGCCACCATCATTAAAAGACCTTTTCTTGAATGATTGTCTTTGGGGTGTTTTTTTAAATGCAAAGCCAATCTTCTGATTTCTTCGCAAAGCAAAGCAATCTGAACTTCAGATGAGCCAGTGTCAAGTTTGTGAAGCTTATATTTTTCAATTATTTTTGATTTCTCTTTTGGTGTTAGCATAGAAATAATCCTAATCCACGAATGGTGTCTTTCCCCGTTTAGATAATTTTATTATCTATGGCTCCGAATATGTGGCTTACGCCACTTAATCCCAATCTACAAATAACATCCAAATGCCACGAATATTCTCGTAGCAGGCTGTTTTGATACATTCGATTGCCAAATTCCTCCCCGGGAGAAAGGGAAAACACGCTATCTTAATACTTTTATTTTACCCCGATTTTGTTTTAGACACAAGAAGCACTCCTGCTCTAAATTATACCATAAAATTGGAATAAAACAAAGAACTTATTCGTATATTCGTAAGAAATTCGTAATTTCGTAGGGAGCTACTGTTATCCAATTTCTAATATGCGCCCCTGAGCATCTACGACATCTTGCTGAAAGTTTACCCCGTAGCGAGTTTACTCTGCTACGGGGCTAACTTACGACACTTTAGCTGAAAGGCAACACAGCTCTTGACACAAATTTTAATATAGTGTATAATGTTAAGATGGGTTGGCGATTGACGAACCCAAAAAATTAATTGAAAAGGGGGACATCCGATGGCGAGCACACTCTATATCGTGGAGTGGGTTTATACCTAACGATCATATAAACGTTGAAGGACAGATGTTTTGTATGGAGGAATATGAAGACAATATCAAAAATGCGACGAAGCGAGCAGAATTAGTTCTTTCAAAAACCAGTTTTGACAAAAATGTAGATATAATTGTTACGGGAGATGAAGTTAAAAAGGGGAAACCGGATCCCGAAATATTCCTTGTAGCGGTCAATAAATTAAAGGTAAAACTAGAAGAGATAATCGTCATCGAAGACGCTACAAGTGGAGTGAGAGCAGCGAAATCAGTGGGAATGCTTTGTATAGCTAAAGATAATAGAGGGGGGTCAAGACTTAAGGGAAGCAGATTTAATTGTGAAAAGTTTAGAAGAAATTGATGTGGATCAAATTTTGGACCGGTGAGTTAATTTTGTTATATAAAAATTTGTTTTATTCTAAAATTTTGGTATCCTATATTTAGAAAATGTTTTAATACACCGATTTAATGGTGCCCGATAAAAAATTCCGGAAATTTCTTTACCCCAGACTGTCCGAAAACTCCAATTTCGACGATTTTTTGAGAAATTTTGTTCGTAAATAAGCCAAAATTTTCTTGAAAAATCGAGTTTTCGGACAGTCTGAGGACGAAACGGCGATTAAACTTTTTCTTCAAAATAGGTTCGCGCTAAGTTTAGTATAGCCGACAAAAAGTGCGAGTGTAGCGCAGTGGTAGCGCGTCTGCCTTTTCCCGAAAAATTCTGAAGCCCCGCGCCAAAGCAAAGCTTAGTGCGTGATAAACTCCGCGAGGTTAAATTTTTGAGAATCCCGTCTGCCTATCCCAATATCAAAAGACTGAACTTTAATGCGGGCGTAGTTTAATGGAAAAACCTCCCGCCCCATTATTCTGCGGGTATCGTATAGCGGTATTACCCGATCCTTCCAAGATCGTGAGAGGGGTTCGACTCCCCTTACCCGCTCAAAATCAAAAACTCCGTTTTCGGCGGAGTTTTTGATTTGGAGCGGATATTAAGCGATTTCAAACTTTCTCCTTAATCCTACCAAACTTAATCCATAAATTAAAGAAATTGAACTTAAACCGCTAAAATCAGAGCACATATTTATGTGCTCGACCGAGCACCGAAGCACATAACGCTTTATGTGCTCGGTGC
>Ga0210051_1001064_pt1 | contig 27515 bp, 28 predicted proteins | sample CryGey092014_all_FD_185464 | JGI IMG/M metagenome (GOLD analysis project Ga0210051, IMG submission 185464) | Groundwater microbial communities from aquifer - Crystal Geyser CG23_combo_of_CG06-09_8/20/14_all (SPAdes) (version 2) | ecosystem: Environmental > Aquatic > Deep subsurface > Groundwater...
GAAAGGTTTAAGTTTTCCGAGGAAGGCAAGGTTCCTGGCTTTAACGTTCCCGGCGCCATATTCTCTCCGGGCACCAGCGCCGCCAACGCCTCTGAAGTCAAAAACGAGGAAAGCAAGATTATTAAAAACAAAGGAATAAATTTTTTCATAAGTTATTCTCCGGTGGCGCCAGAAATAAAGCCGTAAATAATCTTAGCCGCGCCGACTGAAATTAAACCAATGGCAATGGCGACGCAAGCCCAGAGAATTTGATTTTTGGCGCTTTTGATTTTTTCCGGATCGCCTTGCGCTGTCAGAAAATTGAAAGCGGCGAGAATAATGTAGATAATAGCAACGACAAAGAAAATAGTGTAAACATATTTCAAAATAGTTTCTAAAATTTTAAGAATTCCCTCGGGCGTTTCTAAAGGCGAGTCCTCGGCTAATTCATCAGCGGCCTTTTTGACATCGTAATCAGCCGCCAAAGCCTTATCAATAACAAGAAAATTAAGCGAAAAACAACTAATAATCGCTAAAATCATCATTATTTTTAAAAGATTTTTTTTCATAATTTATTTCAATTTATTCCAGGGGCCGATTTCTAAGCCACTCCAGCCCACAGCGACAATTTTAATTATTGTATCAATGACTAACCAAGAAAGCAAGGCAATAAGCAATCCGACAACGGCAGATGTAATAATTTCTTTGCCCTTAGCCACTCGCGAGGTTGAATCGCCAGCAGTCAGAATAAAAATTCCGCCAGCCACAATCATTACCGTGGCCAATGGAATAACAATATACATTAGAAAATCAATTATGTTTTTCGCCAATTGAAAAAAATCTTCCCATTGGCATTCTGCTTTTGTCTTGCCTGGTCCGCAAGGGACCAATCCGGCTTGGGCCGCCTGCGCGAAATTAAAAATTAAAAATGTAAATATCAAAATGACAGTTAAAAATGTTGAAATTTTGAATTTTGAATTATTTTCCATTTCGATTTTTTTATTTTGAATTATTTTATCGCATCAATTTCACTCTCGGCTTCGGCTAAGGCTTTTTGCGAATTAAGCCGACCGCTTAACACAGATTCTACCATATTGGAAAAAATCTTTCTAACGGCTTCATTGTCGGGCTGGGGCCAGGAACGGGCGGTCAGGGCCTGTCTGGCGAAAATTCCCAATTCCGAGTCATTGATATATTTTTGAATTAAACTTCTTAAAGCCGGCGGTTTTTTGGTAATTTGAAGAAAATTTTCGGCGATTTGAGGATTGGCCGCGCTAAAGATAATAAAATTCCAGGCTAAATCTTGGCGTTGACTTTGGCGAGAAACCGACAGACCCCAGTAATTGGCGTAATTGACAGGCTGGTCAGCTTCGGCTAACTGGGGCATTAAGCCGAGGCCGATTTTTAAATAAGGATTTTTTTTCCTGATTAAGGGGAGCGCGGAAGAATAATTGAAAATCGCGGCTGTTGAGCCGTCGCTGAAACTATCTAAAGAATAGCGCAGATTTTCATTCCAGGTGTAGAAAGAACTGTTGGGATTGGTAAATTGAAGATAAAAATTAAAAGCCTCTTGCCCTTTTTGACCGAATTGAATTTTGCCGTACTTATCAATCATTTGGCTGCCGAATTGGAGCATTAAAAGGTTAAGCAAATCCGAAGCGGCGTTAATGTTTTTTTCTGAACCGCCGATTGCCGCCGCGGGCTTAACAATTTGGTTTGCCGGATTCCGTTCGCGAAGATAGGGGATTAAATTTTGGAAAGATTGCCAATTAGTCGGCGCCAAAGCAATGGCTTTGGCGTCAAAAATATCTTTATTGTAAAGAAAGGCCAAGGTGTCAATATAAAGAGGCAGGGCGTAAATAAAAGATTTTTCGTCCTGTTTAAGGATAAAGTTCTGCTCCGCCACATAAGGAAACAACTGCTGAAATTGGTTTAAGGGAAAAGCGGCTTCGGAAAGCGGCAGCGCTTTATCATAATGCTTGGGAAGCCAGCTGTTGTGAAACATTAAAATGTCCGGCGCCCGGCCGGTTGCCAAAGCGTTCAGAAGGGTTTTTTCATAGGTAAGCCGGTTATCAAAGGCTTGAAAATCAATTTGGATGTTTTTATTTATTTTTTGATAGGCTTCTATTGTCGCCTGAAAAGCTTCTTTGTCATTGTGGCCGTCAATCACTCCCCAAAAGTTTAAAACGATTTTTTTGCCGCCGCCGATGGCGCCAAAACTGCTGTCAGAGCCGGGCTTTTTTAATCCGGGGATAACGTCAAGAAACACCAGAATAAAAAATAAAATAATTATTCCGATAATGCCGACAATAATTATTTGATTGCGGGATAAGCTCATATGCGAAATTTATAAGATTACCGTTCCTGCCAGTTTGTCTCCTTGTTTTAATTTCATAATTTTGACCCCGGAAGTGGCTCTGCCGGCGGTCCGAATACTGGAAATTTTAGTTTTAATAATCTGGCCCTTGTTTGAAAGCGCCAACAGTTCTTCTTCTTCGGAGATAATTTTAGCGGAAACGATATTCCCGGTTTTAAAACTGACTTTGGCGGTTTTTATTCCGGAACCGCCGCGGCGCTGGGTTTTATATTTTTTTAACGACGTTTGCTTGGCAAAGCCGTTTTCCATAACCACCAATAGTTTTTGGTCTTTAGCTTTTATTTTTTGGCTTTCTTCTATTATATCAAGTCCGGCCACAAAGTCATCTCTTTTAAGCCTAATCGCCTTAACGCCGGCTGCGGTCCGACCCATTGGCCGGAGCTGTGTTTCTTTAAATCTAATCGCCTGACCAAAACTGGTCGCTAAAATTATTTCATCTTTACCGGAAGAAAGCTTAACCCATTTAAGCTCATCGTTTTTTTGAAGATTAATGGCGATAATGCCGTTTCGCCGAACATTGGCAAAATCTTCTAAGGGTGTTTTTTTGATTATCCCCCTTTTGGTGGCCATCGCCAAAAAACCGTCAGAATCCTTGGCATAGCTTATAATCGCGCTTATCTTTTCTTCGGTCGGAATTTCCAAAAAGTTCTGAATCAATTTCCCTTTGGTTGTTCTCTGCCCGACCGGAATCTCGTAAACCTTGGTTTGAAACGCCCGACCCTTGTCGGTAAAGAATAAAATATTGTTATGAGTGTTGGCGGAAATAAAATGAGTGATAAAATCTTCTTCGGCAAGCTCGGAACCGATCAGTCCTTTGCCGCCCCGACGTTGGACTCTGATACTGCTCGGCAAAACTCTTTTGATGTAGCCGTTTTGTGAAAAATTGATAAGGACTTCTTCGGCCGGGATTAAGTCTTCTTCTTTGAATTCTTTAAGGCCCGAGGCGACGAGTTTTGTTTTTCTTTCATCGCCGTAATTCTTTTTTAATTCCAAAAGCTCGTCTTTAACGACGTTCAAAATTTTCGCCCGGCTTTCTAAGAGCGCTTCTAATTCAACAATCAGCCTCTTTTTTTCTTTTAATTCGTCTTCAATCTTTTGACGTTCCAGGGCGGCTAAAGTCTGAAGCCGTATTTCCAGAATTGCGCCGGCTTGAATGTCGGTTAATTGAAAATTCTTAATCAGGTTTTGATGGGCATCCTGGCGGTCTTTTGATTTTTTGATGACGGCTATAATTTTATCAATAGCCGAAAGAGCCTTTGCCAGTCCCTCTAATATATGGACGCGTTCTTTAGCTTTTAGAAGGTTAAATCTGGCGCGGCGCTCAACGACAATTCTTCGATGTTCCAAATAAGCGCCCAAGACTTCTTTTAAGGATAAAAGACGGGGCTGAATTTCGTTGGTTAAAGCAATCATATTCAGGTGGAAATCTTTTTGAAGGTCGGTGTGTTTATAAAGCTGGTTTAGAATTTTTTGCGGGTTGACGTCGTTTTTAAGCTCAATGACAATTCTCATTCCTTCGCGATCGCTCTCGTCGCGCAAGTCGCGAATGCCCTCTATTCTTTTTTCTTGAACTAATTCGGCGATTTTGACGATTAACTCGGCTTTATTAACCTGATAAGGAATTTCAGTGATAACAATGCCGAATTGTTTTGCTTTTTGTTCTTCTATTTCAGCTTTTGCCCGACAAGTTATCGGTCCCTTGCCGACCGCATAAGCTTCAATGATGGCTTTTTTATCGTAAATAATGCCGCCTGTCGGGAAATCCGGCCCCTGAATAAACCGCATCAGTTCTTCAATTGAGGCTTTTGGGTTTTCTATCAGGTAAATGCCGGCGTCAACTACTTCGCTTAAATTATGGGGCGGGATATTGGTCGCCATTCCAACCGCAATGCCTATTATTCCATTAAGCAAAAGGTTGGGAAGTTTTGCTGGCAAAACTTTTGGTTCGTTCCTGGTGGAGTCGTAATTCGGCTGCCAATCAACGGTTTCTTTTTCAATATCAAATAAAAGTTCTTCGGCAATTTTTGAAAGACGGGCTTCGGTGTATCGCATTGCGGCCGGGGAGTCGCCGTCAACCGATCCAAAATTTCCCTGACCCTGAATAAGAGGGTAGCGCAAAGAAAAATTTTGAGCCATTCTGGCTAAGGTGTCGTAGATAGCGATATCGCCATGCGGATGATAATGTCCTAACGCGGACCCCACAACAGTGGCTGATTTTCTGAATTTGGCGCTGTGGCTCAATCCTTCTTCCCACATTGTCCAAAGAATTCTTCTTTGAACCGGTTTTAAGCCGTCCCGGACATCGGGCAGGGCTCGAGAAACAATGACCGACATCGCGTAATCAAGATAAGATTCCTGAAGCTCGTCGGTTATTTCCCTTTTTTCTATTTTGCCGATTTTATTATCCATTTTAAACTCTTAAACTTTTAAACTTTTAAACTTTTAAACTTTATTCTATTCTATAATAATTACTCTTTCGCCGCTGATTTTCAGGCTGAAATTTTTAATAACTTCCCAGACTGACCTAATGAACAGATTTAGGCCGGTTTTAAAAACCTGCCAGAAACCGATTCCCGAATCTTGTTTCTGGATTTCATTGCCAAACGAATTTATCGCCCAATTCATATAAATCAGCCAAAGACCGATGACTAAAATCATTGACAGCGCGCTGAAGACGATCAGCCATCGTTTTTTGACAAGTTCGTCGGAATCTTGGATATCCTTCAGCCATTTTTTGAGATTTTTGAACATTTGAATCTTCGCCGGCGGCTAATTTAAGCCTTCAGCGCAACAATCTTCGTCTTCTTAATTTCTGCCAGGTCTTTTTTCTTGATTGTCAATTTTTCCAGCGGTTCAATTTTATTCTGATGATTGAATTCTTCCAGAAAAGTTTTAAGGTCGTCGGCTTTTCTTTTCAGGCCCGAAATTTTAAAGAAAGCCGGGACAACAATTTTCGGCTCAATCTGTTTGATAAGTTTAACCAATAATTTTTGTTCAATAAAAGGCAGGCCTCCGGCAGGAACGAACAAAATATCAACTTCTTCAAGACGTTCCAAGATTGTCGGTTCTAATGTTTCCGACAAATGCCCCAAAAAACATAAATTTATTCCTTCGGCTTTTACCAGATAAATAGTTTTAAAAAATTTTCCTTCAGACTCTTTAGTTAAACCAAAGCCCAAAATATCAATGTTTTTGATATTGTATTCGCCCGGACCGTAAATTAAGGATTGAGAATCAAGAATTGAAAATTGAAGGATAGGAAGCGATGTTAAGGTTTTTAAAATAATATCAGTCTTAAAGCGCGGCGGCGTTAAGCCGACTTGAGCGTCAATGGGATCTGTCAGAATCACCGAATCGCCGCTCTGAATTTTAAAACACCCTTCGCCGTAAAAAGCGATTGTCATATTAAATAATAATATCTTAAATAATCCAATCTTGCAACTTTAACTCCTGCGACCTTAACATATAAATGCGGTTAAATTTTATATCATCAATAATATCTTTTCGGCATAACAAAACTCTCACGATCGTAGCGATACAATAATAAGCAGTATAGTTAACTATACTGCGAAAAAAGGGGAGCGAAACCTCTTTTTATATTTTCATATACATTCCTGACGATCGTCAGGAATGTATATGAGTTAATTTTTGGCGAGAATAGGTCTTATTATCGCCTCAATCAGCAATATTTTCGTAATATTTTATATCACAACTTTTTTCATTGATTGTCAAGTTGCTTGGTTTATTCAGAATTAACTCATGGAATTTTTGAAAGACCAAGGTAATTAAATCTATTCTCCAGCCTTTGTCATCTTTTATTAATCCAGGGTAATGGCCAGCATATAAGGAAGCTGTTCTTTTTAATTTTTGAAGTTTTGATTTAGTTAATTGGTCCGCTGGCTCTAAACCCCCTGGATTTTCTCGCATTGTCTTAACCTCAATAAAAACCAAAGTTTTGTCAGGAGCTTCGGCAATAATATCCAATTCACCCCAAGGCCTGCGGAAATTACGCTCAATAATTCTATAAGCTTTATCCACAAGATATTTACAGGCGAGGTCTTCGCCGAGTTGGCCTATTTCTGACCTGTAAGTCATAATTTTGGTAATGGTGTGTAAAAATTACACACGTGTACAAACAACACACTGTTTCTCATGTGTAATTTTTACACATCGAAAACAGCAATTTTCAAAAAATGTAGATTTCAAGCGCTTATCAGCTTGTCGCCGATTTACAATGTTTCACATTGTTTTACGCTTTTTGTCAAGTTTTCTTAAAAAGTGTAGATTTTATCTACTTATCCGATAATGCGATGAAATCTATGTTTTTTTAGGCAGAAAACAAATAGGCGCTGCTGTGTTTAAATACTACTGGGTTTACTTGCTATTTTCTTAATTATTTTTTTAAGGAGATTTTCAAGAACTATAATTACTACGATAAAGCCGGCTAGTAAGAGGCCAGCGGTTTTTAGGTCTTTTTTGAGAATATCGGTTTCAAAGGCAAAAATATAGCCCATTGAGACAAGAGTGACTGACCAGATTAAACAAGCCGGAATGCTGTAACGCAATAACTCCTTAGCCGAAACTTTTAGATAACCGTTAGCCATCAGGACAATCCTATTTAAGTTCCAGGCAAATTTTGAAATAAAAATATATAAGCCATTACTGACTCTTAACCGGCACAAAAAATTCCCTAATTTTTCCAAATTAACAAATAAAAATTTCTTCTTGTTTGTTTTGGCAAGTTTTCTGCCAATTGACCAGTAAAGCAAATCATGGAGAACAGACCCGACAAAAACAATCATTATCACATTGAAAATATCCAAATATCCTTTATGGCTTAAAACGCCGGCTAAAAGCACAATTACTTCTCCTTCAATAAAGATTGAGAAAAAAACAATTAAATAAGAAAGAATGCGATGAGTCTCGGAAAAATTAGTCAATAGAGATTCCATAAAAGTTTTAAAGAAAGTTAAAGAGACTTCATTATTATTTGGTGGGCGAGGGAGGGATCGAACCTCCGACTTCTGACTTATAAGGTCAGCGTTCTACCACTGAACTACTCGCCCGAAAAAGTCAGCCCAGGAAGATTACTCAATGACTATTGGCTTTAGTTTAAAAGACTTAATCAAAGACTCAAACTCTTCCCGCTCCAGGGTTTCTTTTTCCATTAATTTTTTGGCAATGGCTTTAAGAACGTGATTGCGTGAAGTAATAATTTTTTTAGCCAAATCATGGGCTCGGTTAATAATCGCTTTTACTTCTTTATCAATTTCTCCTGCGATTTTCTCCGAATAATTTTTTTCCATGGCGATTTCTCGGCCTAAAAACACTAATTCTTCGGTTTTGCCGTAAGTAATTGGGCCGAGCTTCTCCGACATTCCGAATTTAGTCACTAATTTTCTGGCTAAATCAGAAGCAATTTGTAAATCATTGGAACCACCAGTGGAAATATCGCCAAAGGTTATTTGCTCGGAAATATAGCCGCCAAGCAAAACTGCCAGGTCAGTCATAAACTGAGATTTGGTGCGCAAATGCGTTTCCTCAATCGGCAATTTCAAAGTATAACCGCCTGTCCGGCCCCGAGCAATAATAGAAACTTTATGCACTGGGTCAGCGTTTTTAATACTGGCTGCCACCAAAGAATGACCAGCCTCATGATAAGCGGTAATTTCTTTTTCTTTGGCTGACAAAACTCGGCTGCGCCTCTCTGGTCCCAACAGAACTTTTTCAATGGAATCAAAAACATCCTGTTGAATGACCTCTTTGCGATTTTTTCGGGCTGCCAAAATTGCCGCTTCGTTCATTAAATTAGCCAAATCAGCGCCGGAAAATCCCGGAGTTCGTTCAGCTGCTTGACGCAGATTTACATCTCTGTTTAGGATTTTCCCCTGGCTGTGGATTTTCAAAATCGCTTCTCGGTCATTAATATCAGGCAGGTCTAAAATAATCCGGCGGTCAAACCGGCCGGGGCGAAGAAGGGCCGGGTCCAAGACATCCGGGCGGTTAGTCGCTGCCAAAACTATACGCGCATCATTTCTCTCAAACCCATCCATCTCAACCAAAATTTGATTAAGAGTTTGTTCTCTTTCATCATGGCCGCCGCCAAGACCAGCGCCGCGCTCGCGACCAACCGCATCAATTTCATCAATAAAAATAATACATCTGCCTGCTTTCTTGGCGGTCTGGAACAAATCGCGGACGCGGCTTGCGCCGACCCCGACAAACATTTCCACAAATTCTGAACCAGAAATATGAAAGAACGGAACATTGCTCTCACCGGCTACGCTTCTTGCCAAAAGCGTTTTCCCGCAACCAGGCAAACCCAATAACAAGACTCCTTTAGGAATTTTTGCTCCGATTTCCAGATATTTTTTGGGATTTTTAAGGAAATCAACCACTTCTGCCAGTTCTTCCTTGGCTTCTTTCAGGCCAGCCACATCCTTAAAAGTAATTTTATCCCTGAATTGGCTGAAGAGTTTGATATTTGCTTTGCCAAAAGTAAAGGCCTGGCTCATTCCGGTGCGGGCCTGCCGGAACATTAACCAGAGAAAAACGCCGATAATTAAAAGAGGCAGAAGCGAAGGAATAAGAATGCCCATCCAGAAACGAAAACCCGATTCTTCTTTGATTTCCAAACTGAGTTTTTGGAGCGTCAAGGGATCTACCCCGTAATTTTTTAAAGTTTCCGAAAGACCGAGATCAGTTTCTTTTTTAGAAGTCGCCCGAGACTCGTCTTTTAATTGAATTGTCAGGTCATTGCCGCTGACCGTAATTTTTGCCACCTCGCCGCTGTTTATTTTAGAAGCTAACTGGTCAAGACTGAAAACTATAGCTGGTTTTCGCTCGGTATAAAAAAGCGAAAAAATAAACGCCACGAGCAAAAGCGTCGTAATTATCCAAAAAATATTTTTTGTTAAAGTATTCATACCCAGTTAATTCAACTTGATTGTGATTTATTAATTTAATCAATCATTATCAAGCGAACTTAAAACCTAATTTATATTATTTTTTATGCTACCCAGAAATCAACTTAATAAATCATGATTAAATTTATCAAGTTGAATTACTGAGCATATAATCTTATTATATCTAATTTTGTTTCAGCGTCAAATAAAAAAGGAGCAAATGGCGCGACATTCGCTCCCCATAAATAAAAAGAAGTTAAAAAAATCTCCGAGCCAATAATTTGGCGAAATCCACTTCGCGACATAGAAAGGTATGAGAAAAGTCTTGTATCCTTTCTAGCCATCCCGCGACTCTTCGAAAGTCAGGATAGGCAAATAGCAATAGCATCATCGTCATCTCTTCCATCATCCTTTCGGGACTATGGCCGTTGTTAAAATTAAAACCTAATTCAATAAAACCTTTATTTTTCAGGGGCACTATTAACTCCTTATTCATCAATTCTTTGATGCATTTTTCTTCGGCGAACTCTCCTGATGAAAGTTGCCTTACTCCCGCTTGCTTTTCCCCCATTTTTATAGAACATATAGCGCAAATTTGTCCATTGCTTTCCTTCATTTTCCTTTTCTCCTTTTCTTATAAATTTTTTAGCCTATCACCCTATCAAAACTAATAGAAAATCTGAATTCATTCCTCCTTTCTTAAAAAAGATTTTTGAAGTTCTATTATAAAGTAGAAGCGATTCTTATCTAATTGTCAACCCCGTTAGAAATCAGGGAGACTATGATTATTTAGAAGCCCTTTATTGTGTTGAATTACATCGCTAATCAAAAATCTATGTTTGTCTGATTTTTAACGGGGTCAACCCCGTTAGAAATCAGGGAGACTATGATTATTTAGAAGCCCTTTATTGTGTTGAATTACATCGCTAATCAAAAATCTATGTTTGTCTGATTTTTAACGGGGTCAACCCCATAGCCGCAGGAGGATTCTTTTTTCTTCGGGCTTTATTGATTCAATAATAAACTGATATGTTTTGCCGAGTTCCAATTTTTTCTTCATTTCTTCATGGCTGTTGAATTCCGCCACGTGAATCAACGCCTGAAGATTATGTTCTAAGTTGATATAAGCGCCAAGGGGGTTGTATTTATAAACAAGACCGCTAACCTCCTGTTTTTCTTGAAACTTGTCTTTGACGGTTTTCCATGGGTCGGGCTTTAGAGATTTAAGAGAAAGAAAGACCCGGCCGTCTTTGATTTCAATAATTTCGGCTTTAACTTCTTCGTCAAGCTTAACTATTTCTTTGGGGTTTTCAACTAAACGATGGTCAAGCTCAAAAACAGGAATCAAGCCTTCAATCGCCGGTTGGTCAATAAAGCGGATAAAAGCCCCGAAATCAGCGATGCCGGAAATAATGCCACTAACAACGCCGCCGACTTTATATTGGGACAATAATTCCCTGACATTCGCTTCTATAATTCCTCTTTCAGAAATAATTAATTTATTGGCGCGCGGGTTAAGGTCAATAATTTTAACTTTCATTTCTTTGCCCGCGAATTTTCTTAATTCTTCCAAGATTTTATTTCGATCGCCGTTTTCGACCCTGGGATAATGTTCGTTTGATAATTGGGAAACCGGCAGAAAGGCCTTAATTTCGTTGATGTTGGCGACTAAACCGCCGCTGTTGGCGCCTATAATTTTAACCGTTAAAACTTCTTCTTTTTCTTGGAACTCTTTCAACTCTTGCCAATTTTTTTGTTTATAGGCGCCGCTTAAAGAAAGCTCAACGTGGCCGTTTTCATTTTCTAAATCAATGATTTTGACGAACGTTGTGTCTCCGACGTTCAAGTCTTTGATAATGCCCTTGGCGTTTAAAAGTTCAACGCCGTAGACGACGCCGGTGCCGAATTTGCCAAGATCAAAATAGACCGCTCTGGGCGTTTTTTGTAAAATTTTCGCCTCAACCAAATCGCCTTCCCTTAGAAAAGAAATCAAGTCCGGCTCGGCTTTTATTACCTGAGCGATCGGCGAGTTTATTTTTTTGTTATTAATTGCCAGCATACCCAGTTAATTCAACTCCGAACATCTTGGAAATTTACCGACGTTGAGCGTTAATTATTTGCTTTGATTTAATATTTTTAACTTCTGCCCAATACTCGGAGTTGAATTACCGGGCATGCTATCAGTAAGTAGTTTATAAATGATATTTTAAAATCTGTCAACTTTTTCAATGTTTTGTAAATTTAATGATTCTTTCGTTGATTTTCCCGCTGTGTTCAAATTTTATCCAAATAGAATTTTTGGGCAAAATTTTTTTAATCTTCTCCGGCCACTCAATTAAAACAATATTTTGATGATTTGCTAAAATTTCTTTCAAGCCCAAATCAAGCAATTCTTTTATTTTTTCGGTCCGATAACAATCAATATGATAAATTCGTCCATAATTTTTAATAATAACAAATGTCGGACTGGTGATTTTTCCGCGAATTCCCAGCGCCCGCAAAAATCCCCGGACAAAACTTGTTTTGCCGCTGCCCAATTCGCCTTCAAGGCCAAAAATCAGGGCGCCTTTTAATAAGTTTTTTTTGGGAATTTTTCTGCTCAAAAATTTCGCCAACTTTTGAGTCTGTGAAACGGAATGAGTTTGAAAAATAAAATGTTTCGCTTTATTCATTCAAATGTTCGCGCGCCGCCTCTGTGGCTATTCTCCCAAGCGGCGTCCTTTGTAAAAATCCAATTTTAATCAAATACGGCTCGTAAATTTCTTCTATAGTTCCCTTGTCTTCGCCCAAAGCCGCGGCTAAAGCGTTTAGCCCAATCGGCCGATTATTGAATTTTTTAATAATTAAATTTAAGAAGCGCCTCTCATAAGATTCTAGCCCTAAATGGTCAATTTCTAAAAATTTAAGAGCCTGTGAAGCGATTTCGGCGTCAATGTTTTTTAAATTATAAACCTCAAGGAAGTCGCGGCAGCGCTTTAGTAATCGATTGGCTATCCGGGGAGTGAGGCGCGAAGCCGCGGCAATCACGGAAATCGCTTCCGGCTTGATTTCTATTTTCAGCAAATCAGCCGAACGATTAATAATGGTTTTAATCTCGTCAACGGTATAATACTCAAATTGAAAAATCGCTCCGAAGCGAGAACGAAGAGGCTAGATAGTAAATTCGGTCGGGTTGTGGCCGCGATTAAAGTAAAAGCCGGCAAATCAATTGAAACCATCCGGCTAGCCAGGCTCTTGCCAACCACCAAATGAAGCTGACGCGATTCCATTGCCGGATAAATAATCTCTTCAATTGACCGATTAAGACGGTGGGCTTCGTCAATAAAAAGGATGTCTTGCTCTTCAAGGCTCGAGAGAATAGAAGCTAATTCGCCGGCTCGCTGCAAAGCCGAACCATTGGTAATTTTTAAAGTGGCATTCATTTCTTTGGCGACCAAACTCGCTAAAGTAGTCTTGCCCAGGCCGGTCGGGCCGTAAAGCAATAAATGGTCAATTGTTTCATTTCTTTTTTTGGCAGCCGCCAAAATAAGGCCAAGGCTTTTTTTAATTTTTTCTTGACCAACATACTCTTGCCAAGAGGTCGGCCGAAGATATTGGTCAATATTAGCGCTGTTGGTTTTCCACTTGACTTTTTTCATAGAATATGCTAATCTAATAGAATAACGCAAGACTGTCTGATTCTGTGGGTAATGGAATTCTTTTTAGTTCCGGACGGCCTGGTTCCGGCTGGGCCTCTCCTCAAGGGAATTCTTAATCTCTTTTTTTATCTTAAGAGTGTTAAAAATGCCCGCAGAATCAGGTAGTCTTTCTTTTAACTCTTAGCGGTTAATCCATTTAATGGGTCCTGTGATTTTTTCAACTTCTTCAAAAGTGGTAAGTCCGGAAAGGACTTTTAGAAGGCCGTCTTCTTGCATTGTCACGAGGCCGCGACTTAAAGCAGTTTCTTGAAGCTTTTCTTCGCTTGTTTCCTTACTGATTAATTCTTCCATTTCCGGGCCGACCAAAAATAATTCGTAAACGCCTATTCTTCCTTTAAAACCGAAGCCGCTGCATTTTTCACAGCCCCGGTTCCGGTAAATTTTTACTTCCTTGTGGTTTTCGCGGCTTACCCGTCCGGGCAACTGCTTAAAAAATTCTTTTATTTTTTTAGCGAGCTCTTCGTTTATATTTTCTCTGATTTTACAAAATTCGCAAAGTCGGCGCACTAATCGCTGGGCAATAATTAGATTAAGGGCCGAGCCGATGCTTAACGGCCGCACCCCTAAATCCAGAAGACGAGGAATGGCGCCGGCCGCCTCGTTGGCGTGAACTGTTGAAAAAACCAGATGGCCGGTTAAGGCGGCTTGAATCCCTATCTCCGCTGTTTCTTTGTCGCGAATTTCGCCGACCAAAATAATATCCGGGTCTTGGCGCATCAACGATCTTAGGCCGTTGGCAAAAGTGTAGCCGGCTTCGTTATCAATCTGCGTCTGTTCAATTCCTTCAACGCGGTATTCTATAGGGTCTTCTATTGTGATTATTTTAGTTTCCGGATTTTTTTGGCGCTGAAGAAAAGCATAAAGAGTGGTGGTTTTCCCGGAGCCGGTCGGTCCGGTATTTAAAATCATTCCGTTCGGCTTATTTAATTCCGTTTCGATAATTTCCAAATCATCTCGACGCAGCCCCAATTCCGCTAAATTAATATTAATGGCGTCCGGGTCAAGAAGCCGCATCACCGCCACCTCGCCGAAGCCGGCCGGCCCGATCGCCACCCTTATTTCCACTTCTTTGCCGGGAAATTTAATGGCAAACCGGCCATCCTGCGTTTCGTCATGAATATTGATTTTAAGCCCGGAAAGCAATTTTATTCTGGTAAGAATATGCTGATAAACGTCTGTCCTAATCTCATTAAAAACATCGTGAAGCAAGCCGTCAATTCTTAATCTTAATTTGCTTTTATTTTCGGCCGGCTCCAAATGAATGTCCGAAGCTCTGTTAGCCAAGGCGCCTGCCAGAATAATCTCTAAAATTTGGGTTGTCTGGCCAGCCTCAATGTCTATCTTTTGAATTTCGTTTTTAATGTTTTCCAAAGACGTCAGGCTGTCCCTTAATTCCAAAAGTCTTTTTTCCGCTATTCTTACGCTACCGGTAATCTCTTTGGCTTTTTCCGGAATAAACCGATAAAAACTAAAAATGTGGTTTAGCCCGGACAGAGAAACGACGAAAACCGACGGCTGAAAGCCTTTTTGCTCTAGTTTTTTAAGAACTTCTTTTGTTTGAACGTTGTTTGGGTCAAAAACCGCCAGCGCCACTTTTTGTTCTTTAATCTCAAAAGCCGCGGCTTTGGCTTTTTGGGCGGTTTCCGCGTCAATTAAAGATAAGGCCTCTATGTTGATTGGAGCGGTAATTAAATTAGCGTACGGCTGGCCAGCCTTGTCCGCTCTCCGCTTAGCGTCTCTTTCTTCTGCCTCACGGCGCAATTGTTCTAATTTTTCTTTAATCAGAGATTTTGATTGGTCCGCCATATTGATTTTTATTATACTCTCTGGCGCGAGCTTAAACAACTATGTCCGCAAGCCAATTCATAATTCATTATTCATAATTCATTGAACTATGCGCGTCAGCAGCTATAACGCGCCAACAAGCAACCATTCAGCGCGGCGCAAACTTGACAAATTAATAAAAATATATATTATTTATGAGTAGTTTTTAAATAAATTAAAAAGGGTTTTTATTTTTTTGACTTGAAATTAATAATTAATAGCTATAAACTAATAATTAAATGTCCGGGCATTCACATTGGGCTGGCATCAAGCGCAAAAAAGGTTTAACCGACCAGAAAAGAGGGCAGGCGTTTTCAAAATTGTTAAATGCGGTTTCAATCGCCGGCCGGCAAGAGCCAAATCCCCAATTCAACCCCCGGCTGCGAACCGCGATTGAAAAAGCGCGTCAAAATAACGTCCCGACCGAAAAAATTGAAGCCGCGATTAAACGCGCCTCTGAAGCCAAAGAAAATTTAGAAGAGTTGATTATTGAAGCTTATGGACCTGAAGGCGCGGCGATTTTAATTGAGATGATTACTGATAATAAAAATCGCGCGGTCGCGGAGATTAAAAAATTTTTAAACGACAACGGAGCGAAATTAGCCGAGCCCCACAGCGTCCGCTGGGCATTTGAACAAATTAAAAGCGGCGATGGCTTGATTTGGCGGGGGAAATTCAAGCAACAAATTTCCGGCGAAGCCCAAAACAGGCTTCAAAAACTTATTCAAGAATTATTAGACCAAAACGACGTCCAAAGGGTTTATACTAATGCATAATCGCAAAACCTGAAAGTGATGAAAATTCTCGGTATTGACCCGGGCTCAACGCGAGTGGGTTATGGGTTAATTAAAAAAGAAAAAGGCGGGTTGAAATTTCTTAAGTCCGGGCTTTTAAAGATTTTAACTCAATCGGATAAAAACCAAAGGCTGGTTGAATTGAAAAAATCTTTTTCTGCTTTGATTAAAAAAGAAATGCCTGACTTGGCGGTTTTGGAAAAAATATATTTTATGAAAAATCTAAAAACCGCCATAGAGGTCGCTCAATCTCGCGGGGTCTTGACATTATTGATAACCGAACACAAAATACCCTTATTAGAATTTACGCCCCTGGAAATCAAGCAGGGCGTTAGCGGTTATGGTTTTGCGGATAAAAAATCCGTGGCCAGGGCGGTGATGAAAGTTTTAAAAATCAAGAAAATTAATGGCGGAGACGATGCGGCCGACGCTTTAGCGGCCGCGATCGTCGGAAGCAATTTTTAAAAGGTCGTTAATGTCTTTAAAAATATGGCTACCACAATGCATCTTGGGGCTATTCTCAAAAAAGAAACTTGCCCCGATTGCGAAGAAGAATTGGTTGGCGGCAAATGTCCGATGTGCAGTCCAGGGGAAGGCGACGAAGAAAAGTCCGGGGATGACAACTTAGACGAAGAAGAAAGCGCGGATTAAAGCGCGACGAATCAACAGCGTTGTTTCTGATTCTAAATATCAGTGGGAAATTTTTTCACAAGGAGCGGCTAGAAAATTTTCGGTTCATAAGCAAGAAAAGATTTTCCACTGAACAACGCTTCGATATTTGTGATTAAAAAGAAAAAAAAGCGTTTTTTGTTAAAAATAACCGGCTTTTTTTTGTTAATCCTTTTAGGATTGGCTGTTTTTAGTTTAATGATTATCGCTAAAATGGCAAAAGAGCTGCCAGACCCAAAGCAATTTACCGAACGCCAAATTAATCAATCAACAAAAATTTACGACCGAACCGGCAAGGTTATGCTTTATGAAATCTATGGCGAAGAAAAACGAACAATCGTGCCCTTTGAAGAAATCCCCGACTATGTCAAACAAGCGACCATTACTATCGAAGACCAGAAGTTTTATTCCCATGAAGCCCTTGACTGGCGAGCGATTATCCGGGCTCTTGTCGTAAATATTATTTCCGGCCGAATCGTCCAGGGCGGCTCAACCATCACCCAACAATTGGTTAAAAACGCTTTTTTGGTTCCGGAGCGAACCGTTAGTAGAAAAATCAAGGAGTTGATTTTGTCTTATTGGGTTGAAAAATATTATTCCAAAGACGAAATTTTAAGTCTTTATTTTAATCAAATTTCTTACGGCGCCAACGCTTACGGCATTGAGGCCGCCAGTAAAACCTATTTTAATAAATCGACCAGAGATTTAAATTTAGCCGAATCCGCCGCCTTAGCCGCCCTGCCAAAAGCGCCCTCTTATTATTCTCCTTTTGGGTTCCATAAAGAAGAATTGGAGGCGCGGAAAAATTATATTCTGGAACAAATGCTTAAATTGGGATTTATTGACGAAGAAGAAAGCGGGCGGGCTAAAAATACTAAATTAGATTTTAACAAAGAAAAAGTCGGCTCAATTAAAGCTCCTCATTTTATAATAATGGTAAAAGAATATCTTGCTGGAAAATATGGAGAAGATATTTTGGAAAAAGGCGGCTTGAAAGTCATCACCACGCTGGATTGGCCGCTTCAAAAAATAGCCGAAGAAATCATTGAGGAAGGCGTTAAAAGAAATGCCGAGCTTTATGACGGAAAAAACGCCGCTATGGTCGCCCAAGACGCCAAAACCGGACAAGTTTTGGCCTTGGTGGGCTCAAAAAATTATTTTGCCGAGCCAGAACCAACCGGCTGCAAACAGGGGAAAACTTGCCAGTTTGAAGGAAATTTTAATGTTGCGGTCCAGGGACTGCGTCAGCCCGGCTCGGCTTTTAAACCATTTGCCTATGTTACGGCTTTTCAAAAAGGCTATTCTCCGGAAACCGCGGTCTTTGACTTACCGACAGAGTTTTCCACCTACTACAATATTTGTCCGTTAATAAATATTAATTACAACAATAATAATTCTTTGTGTTTTCATCCGAAAAATTTTAACCCTCAATTCCGCGGTCCGATTAATTTAAGAAACGCCCTGGCTCAATCCATTAACATACCCTCTGTAAAGGTTCTCTATTTGGCCGGAATTAAAGATTCTATTAAAACCGCCGCGGACTTTGGAATTACCACCCTGAACGATCCGGGCCGTTATGGTCTTTCTTTGGTTTTGGGCGGCGGCGAAATAAAATTAATTGATTTGGTCGGCGCTTATTCCGTCTTTAGCCAAGAAGGGGTAAGGCACCGCCAATCTTTTATTTTAGAGGTTAAAGATTCTAAAGAAAAAGTTTTGGAAAAATATTTAGACCAAGCTGTTCAGGTTATTAATTCTCAATATCCGAGATTAATAAATAATATTCTTTCGGATATTGAAGCTCGTTCGCCGCTTTTTCAGAATAGCTTAAGCCTAACAACCTTTCCTGACAGGGAAACAGCATTGAAAACCGGCACCACAAATGATTATAGAGACGCATGGGCTATTGGTTATTCCCCTTCTTTGGTTGTCGGCGTCTGGGCCGGCAACAACAACAACCAGCCAATGCAAAAATACGCCGGCAGCATATTGGCCGCGATCCCTATTTGGCATGCCTTTATGGCCAAGTCTCTGGAGGGCCAACCCGTTGAGTTTTTTAATAAACCAGAATCAATTCAACAAGACCAGCCAATGTTAAATGGCGAGTATATCATCAACAACGAAGCCCATAGTATCCTTTATTATTTAAATAAAAACGATTCTCAGTTCTTAAATTGGGAAGAGCCGGTTAAAATCTGGTGGCAAAATCTTCCCGGCTGAACAAGCCCGAACTAAATAGACTTAACCGGCATTAAAATATAAAAGTAAGAAATGTCAGCCGGCGGCTTTATTAGGGCTGGCTTATTGTCGCCGTTAAATCCTATAAAAACATTTTCTGATTCCAAGTTTTTTATTCCATCTAAAATAAAGCGCCAATTAAAAATAATTTCTAATGGCCGGCCGCTAATTTTCGCCGGAATCAAATATTGATTTTCTCCAACAACCTGGTTTGACGACCGAATTTCAATATTTTTAGATTTTTCTTTAATAAGAATTTTGACTTCGTTAAGTTTGTCGGTAAAAGAGCTGGTTAATTTTATGGCGTTAATTAATTGCTCTTTACCTAAGACAATCTCTGTTTCAAAAGATTGGGGAATGATAGATTGGTAGTCTGGAAAGTTGTTATTTACTAACCTTGAAATGATTTCTATGTTTTCGTTTCTTAGAAAAATCTGGCTTTGGTCAAAATAGATATCTAATTTGTCGTCGTTTTTTTCTTTAAGGGCTTTGGTGATTTCTTGAATGGTTTTGAGAGGGATGATTGCTTTAAATCCTTGTTCTAAATTTGATTCAAATTGGGTATTAATAATAGTTTTTTCAGCCAAACGAAAACTATCAGTGGCGGCTAATTTTAAAAAATTTAATTGAAAATCAAAAAGGACTCCGTTTAATTCCGGTTTAATTTCTGAAAATTGGGCCGCTGAAATTAAGGATAGGAGCGCTTTTTTAAATATAGAAACAGAAATTTTAAAAAAATTATTCTTTTCTTTAATTTGGGGGAGAATGGGGAATTCGTCTTTTTTAATTCCTTGAATTTTAGCTTGATAATTATCTGTTTTAATTATTAAATTATTTTCTTCAACTTCAAGATTAATTCTATCTACCCAAAGGTTATTGATTATTGAATTAAAAATACTAAATGGGATTGTTAGGCTTCCGTTTTCTATGATTTTTCCGGGCACAAAATAAGTTACCGCCAATTCAAGGTTTGTTGTTGATAATCTTATTTTATTATCAATTGTTTCAATTAAAAAATTTTTAAGTATCGGAAGGGTAGTGTTTGTGTTTTCGTTTATTACCCCTCCTACAACTTCTAATCCTATTTTTAAATAATTCTTTAATATTATTATTTTCATATTTGTAGTAGTTGTAGTAGTGCCTGTTAATTTGTTAATAAATATTTTAACTCTTATAAATACTCTCTTTTATTAGGAAAATTTTTTGGTTCAACCTTTGATTCTTGTTAATTTCCTGTGAAATCTTTTCACAAGAGTAAATTGCGGTTGTGTGGTCCCTTTTTCCTATTTTTTCTCCAATCTCCGGATAAGACATATTAATCAAGCTTCTTAAAAGAAAAGCGGCTATTTGTCGCGGCTCAACCACCCCCTTTTTTCTTGACCTATTCATTAAATCACTAATTGTTATTTCATAAAAATCAGCAACAGATTTAAGTATTTGATTGCTGGTAATGTTTTTTAGGGATTGTTGAGTTGAACTATTGATAATTTCTTCAATAACCGCCAAACTTAAATCAATATTCTTAACTTCTTGGTAAAAAATAATTTTATTCAAAACCCCCTCAAGTTCTCTGATGTTTCTCTGCATCTTACTGGCAATTAATCCACAGGCTTCATCTGAAAGGTTGGTGGCTTTTTCTTGGAGCTTTGTTTTAATAATCGCCACGCGCATTTCATAATCGGGATATGTAATATCGGCAATCATCCCGCCCTCAAAGCGCGACCGCAATCTTTCTTCAAGCGTCGGGATGGCGGCCGGCGGCCGGTCAGAAGAGATAATAATTTGTTTATTATTTTCATAAAGAACATTAAAGGTGTGGAAAAATTCTTCCTCGCTTCTTTCTTTGCCGCCGATAAATTGAATATCGTCAATAATTAAAACATCAACGCCTCTATATTTATTTTTAACATCTTCCATCCTTTTATTTCTAATAGCCCAAACAACATCGTTAACGAATTTTTCCGAAGACACATACCTAACCTTAATTTTGTTTTTATAAAAACTTTTAATTTCGTTGCCGATGGCCTGAATAAGATGAGTTTTTCCCAAACCGGTGCCGCCGTAAACAAAAAGAGGATTATATTTTTTGCCGACGTCTTTAGTTACCGCCTTGGCGGCCGCGTAAGCCAATTCATTAGAAGAACCAACCACGAAAGAGTTAAAATTGTATTTCGGGTGAAGACTGGATTCAGGATCAATTTTAAGATCGGGTAAGCTCGTTTGCCGAGTAGATTCGGTCTTGGGGGTCAAGCTGTTTTTAAACGCGAAAGTCTGTTCAGCCAAAACAACATACTCAACCTTTTTAATTGTTTCATCTAAAGAATGCAGAACCCCCAAAACCATTTTGTGGTATTTATTCTCAACCCATTCTTTGGCAAAATTATTCATCAAACCAATCACAGCGCAACCATTCTCCTGTTTTTTTATCAGGCGGCTATTTTTGAGCCAAGTAAGAAAATTCGGCCGAGAAATTTGGAGCTCTAATTCCGCCAAAGCCGATTGCCAAAATTGATTAAGGTCCATTGTGTTAGGTGTTAGGTGTTAGGTGTTGGGCGTTAGTGAATTTCTAAAACCCAAAAACTAAAATCTAAAAACTTCTTTTTAATATTATTCCAATCTTAAAACAAGTCAAACCCTTAAATGTTTTTAACCTGTTGATTTTTTGGGGATAACTATTTATGATTAAAGCATGCCCAAAAGGACATATCAGCCAAAAAAAAGAAAAAGGGCGAGAACGCACGGTTTCCTGAAAAGGTCAAGAACTTCGGGCGGGAAAAGGATTTTACAAGGCAGAAGAAGAAAAGGAAGGAAAAAAATTAACGTTTAAGCTGTTAGTCGCCAGCGATTTAGAATTAATCTGCGGCGGCTATTCTATGTTAGCCAAAAAATTTCGGCTTCCGATTCATAAATGGCAGCAGGAAAAGAAAACGACCATTGCCCGAAGAAGCAGTTTTTTTATTGTTAAATTTCGAACAAATAATTTAGAATTCAGCCGGTTCGGAATAATCATCAGCGCTAAAGTAAGCAAAAAGGCGGTGGCCCGCAATAAAATTAAAAGAACAATTTTTAATTTTATTCGGCTTAAAAAACTTCATCTAAATTCGAGCAGAGACATTCTAATAATTGTTTTGCCGCTGGCCAATCAATTAACCAAAAAAGAAATACAGGAACAATTAAAACAACAACTAACCGTTGAAATATGACTAATTTATTTAATAAAATTTTATATCAGCCGCTTTTAGACATTCTGATTTTTTTGTACAACTATCTTGGAGATTTGGGGATAGCCATTATTTGTTTGACGGTTTTAATTAGGATAATTTTATTTCCTTTATTTTATAAAGGCGCCAAAGACCAGGCAATCATTCAAAAATTAGCGCCAAAAATTAAAGAAGCTCAAACTCGTCACAAAGATAATCGCGAGGAGCAGGCAAGGGCTTTAATGGCAATTTATCGCCAGCACAAAGTTAATCCTCTTTCCGGATTTTTGTTGATTATTGTCCAAATTCCAATTTTACTCGCCCTTTACCGAATTTTTATGAATGTTAATGGACTGGCGGCGTTTACCCCAACCTTTTTAGGACTTATTAATTTAGGGGAAAAAAATATAATAATTATTGGCTTGGCGGCCCTGACTCAATATTTTCAGGGCAAATTATCCCTGGCAAAAACAGAAAAATCTTTTCAAGAGTTAACGTCAATGGAAAGGATGGCCAGGCAAATGATTTATCTGGGGCCGATTTTGACGATTAGCTTTTTGTATTTTTTGCCGTCGGCGGTCGGTCTTTACTGGCTGACCACTTCCTTGTTTTCGGTCATTCAACAAATTATAATCAACAAAAGGCTTGATTTGAATTTTGAAGCCGGCAAGACGAATAAAATTAATTAATATGGACCAAATTCATCACAATATCCAAAAATTAATTGAGTTAATGGGATTTAGCGATTTTTCCGTCAGTTATGACGCGGAAGGCGGCCGTTTTTCTGTTTTTATAAACGACGGAAATTTTTTAAATAAATTTTTACCCGATTTTATAATCGCTTTGGACCGCCTGGTTAAATTAATGATAAAAAAAACAAACGAGGAGAAACAGGTCTTTGTTGACGTAAATAATTATCGGAAGGAGCGGGAAAACTTGATTTTGGAGTTAGCCAGGGCAGCGGCCAGAAAAGCCGCGGTTTCCGGACAAGAAGTGAATCTGCCGGCGATGAACGCTTATGAGCGCCGTTTAGTTCATTTAGAGCTGGCTTCGCGGCCAGATATTAAAACCGAAAGCGCCGGAGAAAAAAAAGAGCGGCGCGTGGTGGTGAGGCCGATATGATTTTATTGCGCGAAATAATTATTAATTCTTTTAATCAACGTTTTAAACCCCAATTTTTCAAAATAAGACATTAGATTTTCTTTCGGCGGGCCGTCGTATTTTAATTCCGATAAATTTTTGAAATCAAGAGAGACGTCGCGCCTAATAATCGCTAATTTTTTTGAAAGCAAGGCTTGGTCTTTAAATGTAATAATTTTTTGATAGGCCTTCTCTATCCCTCCCTTTTCTAAAAAATTCTCCAAGTCGCCGTATTTTTTAATCAAAGGACAGGCGGTTTTCGGTCCGACGCCGGGCACTCCCAAAATATTATCAGAAGGATCGCCAACCAAACTTTTAAAATCAGGCAGTTGGTCCGGCCGAAGCCCTAAATATCGTTCCTTCACCGCTTCTTCATTGTAAATTATCGTTTCGCTAATTCCTTTTTTAAAAGTTTCTGCGACCACTTTATCATTTTCTATTAATTGAAGGCTGTCTAAATCGCCGGTCAAAATAATTATTTTTAAATCAGGCTCTTTTTTGAATTTTTCAACCGCGCTGCCGATAAAATCGTCCGCTTCAAAGCCCGGGCCTTCAAAGGTTTTTATTTTAAACGTTTCAAATAAATTATGGGCTTCAATGATTTGAGAAACCAATTCGTTTGGCGCCTTTGGGCGATGGATTTTATATTCTTTAAAAATTTCTTTGCGGAAGGTCGGCTCCGGCCGATCAAAAAAAGCGGCAATAAATTCCGGTTTCTGTTCGCGCAGAATTTTAATTAAAACGTTGGAAAGTCCATAAAGCGCGCCGGCCGGCTGATTGGCCGGTCCTGTAAGCGGCGGCAAAGCGAAAAAACAGCGGTAAATTAAAGAATTGGCGTCAATAAGAAGAAGATTTTTCATGCCAAATTTTATCATAAATTTGAGCGCCCCGCCCAAGTTTTTTCCCCAGACCTCAATTTAACATAATCAGAGGCGAAGCTGAAATAATTTTAGACAAAATTCTTTAAATTGACAAAATTGCGCGAATGTCCTACATTTAATCTAATTTAATAAATCTCGCTAGAACCGCGGCTGCGAGATTTTAGAAGCCTAATTCAAAAATCTATGATAAAAGAAGAAAATAAAAATTATCTTGCGAATAATTTATTTAATAGCTCTTTGGGAATAAAATTTAACATTGACCAAATGATTCGGGAAATTGCCGGCTTTATGGCAGAAGACAGGAGCCGACGCTATAAGATTATTATTGGCAGCGATTCAAACGGGCATCAGGAAGAAATAGTAGATTTTGTCACGGCGATTGTAATTCATCGAGTGGCTAGCGGCGGCCGATATTTTTGGCGCCGGACGGAATTTCCCAAGTTTCACACGCTTAGGGATCGGATTATTCAGGAAGTCTTGCTTTCAATTGAGGCGGCAAGAGAAATTTTGACGCTTCTTAAAACAGCGAAAATTCCTAAATTTGATTTTGAAATTCATGTTGATATCGGAGAAAACGGCGAGACAAAAACAATGATACAGGAAGTCATTGGGATGGTTAGGGCTTATAATTTTGAAGCTCGCACCAAGCCGGAAAGTTATGCCGCCACCAAAGTGGCTGACAGGCATGTATAAAATATGGCTTTTGACGCCTTTATTTTTCAACTAATTAATAATTTGGCTCGCCGATGGCAGTGGGTGGACTGGCTCGGCGTTTTTTTTGGCGATTACCTTGGATATTTTTTGATTTTGGCGGCGGCTTTTCTTTTAATTAAAGAAACAACAGGGAAGCGGCAAATTTATTTTTTTTCTTTGACGGCGCTTTCGGTAATTTTCTCCAGAGGCATTGTCGTTGAGGCAATAAGATTTTTCTATGAGCGTCCTCGGCCGTTTCTGGTTTTTGAAATTCAGCCATTAATTAATCATCAACCTACGGGTTCTTTTCCTTCGGGTCACGCGGCTGCTTTTTTTGCGCTGGCTTTGGCGGTTTTCTATATCAATAAGAAATGGGGCTGGCGGTTTTTAGCCGCTGCTTTAATAATCGGTTTAGCCAGAATTTTTACAGGAGTTCATTGGCCCTTGGATATTTTGGCTGGCGCTTTAATTGGTTTGTTAAGCGCGTTTTTTGCCAGAAAAATCCTTCCGAAATGAATTTAGCCTGCTTACTTTCTTGCTTTCAAGATTTCAGCAGGCTTTTTGGTTGTCAATTCCTGATTTTGGGTTCATTGTTTCCTCCTTGTTCTTCAATAAATACCGGTCTACCGGATACCGTCTTTACAGCTTCAACGCTTTGAATTGTATCAAAGCCTGCTTTTCCCGGCATGGTTTTTGAGACAACCTTTCCTTCTATTGTTATTCGTTCTTCGGTTAGCAGAAATAGGATTTTGTCTTTATCCATACGAAGTCCGCTAAACAAACCAACAAACCTTTTGCCGTCTATAAGTTGAATTTTCCCATAGAAGGGTTCGTTTTTGGTACCGGCATTTATTCCGTCCACGGTTTTTTTAACTGCGGCCTTTAATTCATCAAGGAACTTTGCCAATTTTTCTTGATTAAAATTGACGATAATCATTTTAACCACCTCCTTTTTTTAAAGTTTCTAATAAAATAATAATGGATTTTAAGGGTTTGTCAAATTTAGCCGGTTATCAATTTATAGCTTGTTTCTCTGACGCCCTCCACTTTTTTAAGTTTTAGAATCAGTTTTTTAATTTTTTCTTGGTTATCAATAACGCAGAGGATTTTAAAAACCTGAAAATGACCAATCTGGGGATTGTTAATCTTTATAATATTAATATGCGATCTTGAAATAATGGCAGAAATATCTTTTAAAAGTCCTACTCGGTCAATGGCCGTAATTTTAAACTCCGTCCGGTTGGCAGATTTTTTATTTGAATTTTTTTTGAGACCGACCTTGATTTTTCTTTTGGCATGGCTGGTTTTGACGATGCCAAGCCAGGACTCAGAAGGGCTTTTGCTTTTTTGGACAAGAATTTCCACCAAATCGCCGGATTGAATTTCATGGTCCAGGGAAACGATTTTATTGTTAATTTTGGCGCCGACGCACCGATTGCCGATTTCCGAATGAATTTGATAAGCGAAGTCAAGCGGAGTGGCGCCGGCCGGCAAGTCAATAACTTCGCCTTTTGGCGTTATCGCAAAAACCCGATCTTTTAAAAAATCAATTTTTAACGACCGCAAAAATTCTTCAGGCTCAGGGAAATCCTTCTGCCAGTCTCTTATTTGTTGAACCCAAAGTAATTCTTTTTTATCGGCAAAAACCGGTTTTTTCTTAAAATATTCTTTTGTTCCTTTTTTCTCTTTGTATGCCCAGTGGCCGGCAATGCCGGTTTCCGCCTCTTCGTGCATTTTAATAGTTCGAATCTGAATTTCCGTCGGTTTATTTTCTAGGCAAAAAACCGTAGTGTGCAGGCTTTGATAGCCATTGGGTTTTGGCAAAGCAATATAATCTTTAATTCTGCCCGGCAAAGGCGGCCAGAGTTGATGGATAATTCCCAAAACCGCATAACATTCTTCAATGGTTTTAACAATAATTCTTAAAGCCACCAAATCGTAAATCTGTTCCAAATTCATATCATAGCGCAGGAGTTTTTTATAGAGAGAGCTGTAACGCTTTGCCCGAAAATTAATTTCTATCGGTTCAATGCCGTTTTCTTTTAGGGCTTTCCCGATTATTTGCTTGGCCCTTTCTAAATATTTTTGGCGCTCTTCATAACATTCTTTGACGTTTCCCAAAACCCATTGATGTTCTTTGGGGTAAATATAGGGGAAAGCGAGATCTTCAAGTTCGCCGGCTAAATTGACCATTCCCAGGCGATAAGCCAAAGGCGCATAAATTTCCGAGGACTCCAAAGCAACCCTTTTTTGTTTTTGGGCCGGAAGAGCTGAAAGAGTTTGCATATTATGCAGCCGGTCCGCCAATTTAATAAAGACCACTCTTAAGTCTAAACTTAAAGCCAGAATCATTTTTCTTAAATTTTCCGTCTGCCTCATCGCTCCCCGGTACTTTAGTCGGCCCAATTTAGTGACGCCTTCAACCAAAAAAGCAATTTCTTCGCCGAATTCTTTTTTGATATTTTCAACGCCAATATTAGCGTCTTCAACCACGTCGTGAAGCAGGCCAGCGGCAATAGTTGGAGCATCCAGCCGCCACCCGGCCAATTTTAAAGCGGTTTGATAAGGGTGCTGAAAATAAGGCTCGCCGGATTTCCTTTTTTGGCCGGAATGGCTGGACTGAGCAAATTCAAAAGCTTTCCGAATCAAACTCGCGTCGTTTTCGGTTATTTTCCTCGCTTTTTGGATTTCTAAAATTAACTCCTTAGCATTCATCTTTTTTTGACTTTATGAGGATTATGATTTTGGCACTCTTTGTTAGAGCAGCGTTCGGGAATAGTTTTGGCGCCTTCCATCATTAGCGATTTACAAAGGCTGCATGTTTTGCCTGTTGGTCTGGACTTCATGGCAAAATCGCACTTAGGATAATTAGAACAGGAGTAAAATAGACCAAATCTCCCGCGACGTTCAATAATTTCGCCTGGGTCCTCTTGGCTCTGCTTCGCGGGGTCTCGCCTGGTAAGGCATTTGGGGCAAGCGACGCCGGTTTTTGTCTTGGCTTCTTCTTCGGCGCTTTTCTTGATAAATTTACATTTAGGATAGTTATCGCAGTGTATGAATTTGCCGAATCGGCCCTCGCGCTCTATGAGTTTTCCGGTTGAGCATTCCGGGCACATTTCT
>Ga0210051_1001071_pt1 | contig 27452 bp, 15 predicted proteins | sample CryGey092014_all_FD_185464 | JGI IMG/M metagenome (GOLD analysis project Ga0210051, IMG submission 185464) | Groundwater microbial communities from aquifer - Crystal Geyser CG23_combo_of_CG06-09_8/20/14_all (SPAdes) (version 2) | ecosystem: Environmental > Aquatic > Deep subsurface > Groundwater...
CCTTTTACCCAGCAACCGATGGCCGCTTCTTCCTGCGGCGTAAGCACGATTCGTTCTGATATGTTCATGCATATATTATACCATATAAATATCCAAATGTCAAGTAATTAATGCGACACCATACTAGCAATCAGGATGTGAAAATTACCGTGACTTCAGATAAACCACTAAATGAAATGCCCAAGGTAGGAATAAGGCCTAATGGCTGGCTATTATATTACACAAGGTCCCCAGACGTTTATATGACAAAGATTGATGATTTTACATGGGAAGGATATTATAGGGTCGAACCTCCTCATGCTGTAGAATTTAACGGATCTGCGGTTGTTGAAGTAAGCGCTGAAGATCTATTCGGTTTTGTAAGCAGGGCAAATGCTTCTTTTGTTGTCGATGTCCCGCCACAATACGATTCTATCTTTTTAAGTAATCTTTATGTCGTTCCAAATCCATTTAAGGCAAACCAGTTGCCTGTATCCGAAGGCATAATTACCCAGTATTTCACGATAAATAAGCCCACTAGCCGTATTAATGCTACTGCTTTTGCTCAATTCGGTGATGCTTCTGGTTCGCCCTTCCCGGGTTGGCCTTTACAATTTCCGACTCCGGTAGAGGCCGGTGAAAATTATGCACTATGGCAATTATCATCCGCCGATCAGGCTATATTAGATAGTATTTATAGAATTAAAATACACGCAGAAGATGAAGTGACTGGATATACGGATGACAAAGCTTGTTTTTTTGTTACTATTCTTAGTGCGGCCATTGATCTTTCCGGGGTACAATACATAGTTCCTCAAAATGCGCAGCCAACAATAATTCCTCATAGATATTATGGCACAAATCTTCCTGGCGAAGATATGAATTTAGTAATTAAAACCTCAGCATATCCATATAGCCCAGTTTCTTCCTGGTATGAAATTGGTCCAAGCGGCGCTGCATTTAGCCCGCCGGCATTGTTAACAATTCCTTATTGCGCAGAGTTTTTCCCTATAAGAGACCAGCTAAAAGTATGGTGCCATGATAAATCAACAGGCCAGATGACAATTATTCCAAATCAGGAACCGGATCCATATAAACCTGAAATAAAGGTGTGGGTAGACCACCTGTCAGATTTTACTGTTTTAGCGCCAAAATCTATTTTACCTGCACTGGTTGCAGGTATAACATATCCTGATAGTGGAGGTTTTATAGGTGAAAAGATTGAAATTCATGGAACCGCTTCAGCATCCATGATGAATTATTATAGCTTAGAATATAAAGCACCTGCGGATACATCCTGGCAATTAATTTATCAAAAGAGCTTCTGCAAGATAGAATCAGGAGTATTGGGTGTATGGGACACAACCGATCTTAATGGGATTTATATTCTTCGTTTTACAGTTGTGGATATTGGGTTAGATTCCTCTTCAACTGAAATTACGGTTAATATTGATAACATAATGCCCACCACAACCACCTTTACAATCGGCGATCCCAAGTATGATTATGGAAACGGAACGCCACTTGTTGTGACTTCCAGCACGCCATTCGTATTCAGCTCTCTTGATATTGGCGCTGTTCAGTCCGGTATAGCCTGGGTTGAGTGTTCGGTTGACAATGATACGTCTTGGATCGTAATTTCACAGACAGGCGAGGATACAATCACAGGTGCAAAGATGTCCACGTTCTTCATTCCGGATACCTATCCTGACAACCAGCATACCGTCTATTACAGAAGCGTTGACAATGTTGGCAACCATGAGGATTCAAAATCAGTAACAATAATCCTTGACAATACAAATCCAGTTGCCGCGCTGATTTATCCTTCAAAACATGATACAGGCATCTGCAAGGTAATAAACAGCAATACAGCCTCAATAATAGGAAATACAACTGATATTCACTTTTCTTCTTATAGGATAGAACTGAAGGCGATGAGAGACGGGGATACTCCTACGGACTGGATAACTATAAACGAAGCTGAATTGCAGAAAGAAACTCAATCACTCGGAGTTTGGAACACAACCCAGTTCACCAAGAACAGGTGGTATTATATAAGGATTGTTTCAAACGACAAGGTGAATAACACTTTCATAGATACTGTTTCAGTCTACCTTGGCGATCCTGAAGTTAAACTTGTATTCGGCGGTTATGGTTCTGACCCGGGTAAGTTAAAGTATCCCTACGGAGTTGCATTCTCTCCCACCCGGGAAGGGCCGGATAATTCAGGTTGCATCTTTGTTACAGATATGGATAATAATAGGGTGCAGAAATTCAGCCTTAACGGTGCATTCCTGAGTTCCTTTGGTACACAGGGCACAGGAAACGGCCAGTTTAACATTCCCACAGGCATAGCAATAGACCTTGAATCCTCTTGTTTATACGTGTCAGACAGGGATAATGATCGCGTACAGGTCTTTGACCTGCAGGGCGGCTTCCTGCGCGCGTTTAACGGAGAAGCGTATAACAAGAAGCTTAACAAACCCGAAGGACTGGCTGTAGGTTTATTCTATACCTATTCAGGCACCGGTTGCACCACGACAAAGGCAGTATTTGTGGCAGACAGGAACAACGACAGTATTAAAATATTTGATACTTCAGGCGCATACCTTGCTCAGCTCACGGGTTTGAGCAAGCCTGAGGGAGTATATGTTGACAGCAATGGTTCCATATACGTCACAAAGACTAACGCAGATTCAATAGTTGTCTTCACTAATTCCCTTACCCCGACCTTAAGCGTTAATGAGTTCAACCACCCGAAAGGGATACTCTCAGACGGCAGATATATCTATGTATCTGACACCAACCACAGCAGGATCATCAAGTATAATACATACGGAAAGCAGCTTATGGAGTTTTCAGGACAGGATACGTCTCCCTTTAACAAACCTGTGGGCCTGGCAATAGATAATGAGGGGAATATGTTTATTGCGGACAGAGAAAACTCAAGGATAGTGAAGATTAGTGCTCCCACAGTAGACGAAACTATGGCAATGCGGATGTTCTCCTTACCCAGAGCAGCGATGACCATAAAAGATGCTTATGCCTACCCGATACCGTTCAAGCCCAATTCAGGCCTTGGCCACACAGTTATTAACTTCAAGCTCTACTCAATCCTAAACGTTATCCTGCGAATCTACAATATTGCAGGGGAGCTTGTGTTTGAGCAGGCAGGCATAACCACAGATCCTTACGTCTGGAGCGTTGTCAACAACTGGAATGAGCCTGTTGCTTCAGGCGTCTATATCTACTTCCTGACAGATGATACGAGGGAAAAGAAGTTAGGGAAGATAGTGGTAATACGATAAATTTGGAGTCAGCCCCGATATAGAAAGTAATTTTAACCTCGGGGGTGAAGGATCTTTTACACCCCCGAGGTTGGATTGGACAAGAAACATTTTTAAAAACAGGTGATTGAAAGGACGGATAAAAGAATGAAAGCAATTGTTCCGCAGGAAGAAGTTATCGAAAGAAAGATTTTTTTAATACGTGGGCACAGGGTTATGCTTGATAAAGATTTAGCAGGGCTTTATCGGGTTACAACGGGTAATTTAAATAAGGCTGTAAGCAGGAATATAGAACGTTTCCCCGAAGGGTTCATGTTCCATCTAACCAAAAAAGAGTTTAGAAACTTGATATTCCAAAATGGAATATCAAGTTGGGGTGGGACTCGTAAGATGCCCTATGTTTTTACGGAACAGGGTGTAGCCATGCTTTCAAGCGTGCTAAAAAGCAAAAGGGCGATACAGGTTAACATTGCCATTATACAGGTATTCGTAAAATTGCGGCAAATCCTTTCCACCCACGTCAAGCTTGCTTATAAACTGAAGGAGCTTGAAAGAAAGATAGAAAAACACGATGAAGAAATAACGACAATTTTTGAGGCGATACGCCGGATGATAGCCGCGGAAGAAAAACCGAAGGAAAAGATAGGTTTTAAAGTAGACTGATTTTAAGCGGGATGAGACAATAACCATTCTTGCATTCCTTCATTTTTAATTTTACATTTTTAATTGAAAATTGCAACCGACTTTCAAACCACAATAAAAAACAGGAGGTTGAAATGGAAGAGAAGGGGTGGTTCGGGTTAACGTGGAGGGCCCTGCTGATAGGGTCGGCGTGCGTTATTTTCTTAAGCATCGCCGCGCCTTTCGCAGACCTGGTTCTGGTTGGCACGTGGATAGCGGGAGCGCACCTTCCGATAGGCGCGCTTTTCGTGTTCCTGGTAATGGTAGTGGGCATAAACCCGCTGTTAAAGGTAATGAAGGTAGGCCTGAGCAAGTCAGAACTCCTGCTTGTTTACTGCATGATGCTTGTCGGGGCCGGGATACCCGTGACAGGGTTCACCGAATACCTGATCCCGACAATAGCGTCCCACCAGTATTACGGCACACCTGCGAACAAATGGATCACCACGTTTTCCGCCAACATACCATCCTGGCTGACGCTCAGCGACAAGGAAGCCATAAGGCAGCTTTACGAGGGGCTTCCTAACGGCGCCTCCCTGAACTTTATCCAGCTTATGAAGGCTATACCGTGGGGCGTGTGAGTCAAGCCGCTCTTCTACTGGACGCTTTTCGCCCTGGGTATGTACCTTACCATGTTCTGCGTGGGCGTCATACTGAGAAAGCAGTGGGTTGAGAACGAAAAGCTTGTTTTCCCCCTTGTGCAGCTTCCGCTTGAAATGGTCAGCACAGAGGAAGGGAAACTGCCGGGGTTCATACCCGCTTTCTTCAAGAACAAGATAATGTGGCTGGGTTTTATCATCCCTGCCGCCATACACACCATCAACGGCCTCCACTACTACTTCCCGTTCATCCCGCAGATCAACCTTTTTTTCGACATGACAAAATATTTTTCTGCCAAGCCCTGGAACGCGATAAACCCGCTGTGGATCATCATACACTTCAGCGTAATAGGGTTTGTTTACCTGCTTCCGGTGGAACTGTCGTTCAGCCTTTTCTTTTTCTACTGGATCTTCCACTTGCAGGCTGTCATAGGCAACATGATGGGTTTCCCCCTGCCTTACACTCAGGGTTACACTGCGCCGATCCGCGCGTTCGCGGCTTACCAGATGACAGGAGCCCTCCTTGTCTTTACCATTTTCGGGTTCTGGTCTATGAGGGGGCTGCTGAAGGATATGTGGCGCAGGGCGTTCCAGGGCGCGAAGGACGTGGATGATTCCAACGAACCTGTTTCATACAGGACAGCGTTCCTGGGCGCGCTTATCGGGCTGCTGGGGTGCTCGATATGGGCGGCTTTTGCCGGGATGAACTTCCTGTTCTTTCTGGTTGCGATAATCCTGTTCTTCCTCACGTTTATAGGGATGACAAGGCTCGTTTCAGAGGGAGGAATGCTTTTCATCTCGATACCCACGCGTCCCTCCAGTTTTTTCTACGCTTTTGCGGGAAGCGCGGTTTTCGGGCCTGTGAACCTGACAATGCTTTCACTCGTCGAATACGTGCTGATGTTCGACATACGCTCAAGCCTTATGCCAAGCATCATGGACACCTTCAAGATCTCCGACGGCGCGAAGCTGAAGAGAAGGCACCTGACAATAGGGATCGTCGTGGCAGTGCTGCTTTCACTCGTTGTTTCATACTGGGCGGTGCTTACGTTCCTTTACAAGGCAGGCGGCGTTAACTGCCAGCAGTGGTTCACTGTGGGGCTTCCGAAGTATTACCTCAGCCGCGTGGATGAGCTCATATACAGGCCGCAGAAGGCAAGCGGCAACTACATCATGTCAATGGGTGTGGGGGCCGCGGTAATGGGTTTCCTTTTCTTCATGAGGCGGTCGTTCCTGTGGTGGCCGTTCCACCCGATAGGGTACGCAATGGGCTGCACCTGGCCCATGCTTCAGCTGTGGTTCTCTATCATGATCGGCTGGGCGGTGAAGTCCATTATAATGAAGCTGGGAGGATTGAAGATCTACAAGAAGCTTCTGCCCGCGTTCCTGGGCCTGGTGCTGGGCGAGTTCACGACCGCCGCTGTATGGGTTATCGTGGATATGTGCACCGGCATCAAGGGCCACCGCATCTTCTTATTCTAAAATATTAACCACAGAGGCACGGAGACACAGAGAAATACATTTTTCCTGAAAATCTTAAGCTGCATCTTCACATCTACCCTCTCCCCTTGCGGGAGAGGGTGGGGGTGAGGGGGACATATAAGGAAATTTTATTTATTTGTTTTAATAATTTTGTTTCTTGCAACGTTTTGCATGCAGAAAAAAACTTGCGCGGACACATACTCGATCTGGGACATTGAAAAGATACGCTCCGCCCCTCTGGACGTTGAGGTTGTCGAAGAGCAGAAGGCCGGCAGGGTAGTGGTGCGCACGCTTTATTTCACAAGCGATGCCAATGAAACCCGGACCTACCGGGTATTCGGCTACTACGCTTTTCCGAAAGACGCTGGCAAGAAACTGCCTGCGATCCTTTTTGTTCACGGCGGCGGCGGCACAGCTGACAGGAACACGGTTATCCAGAAGGCAAGCCAGGGTTATGCCTGTTTTTCGCTTGACTGGACAGGCAAGGCGCCCGGAAGGGATAAATACACTGACTGGGCAAAGCAGAGCCTGAACCTCCACGACATAAAAAAGAGCCCCGAGAAGAATTTCATATACGACGCCGCTGTCGCCGTTATGAGGAGCGTAACGTTCCTCTGTTCCCAGGACGAAGTTGACGCGTCGCGCATAGGGCTTGAGGGCTGGTCCTGGGGCAGCTACCTGATACTGCTTGTGAACGGTATTGATCCGAGGATCAGGACCTGCGTTGCCGGATACGGGTGCGGGGGTTTTAAGTTCGAGGATTCAAACTGCTCGCGGGGGGTGAACAGCCAGTCCCTTGCCAGGCGGCAGATGTGGTATGATTTTTATGACCCGCTTGCGTACGCGGGCAGAAGTTTTGGTTCTGTCCTGATGATAAACCCTACAAACGACGCGTTCTTCTGGCTCAACACGGCTGTAATGAATTTTAACGCTGTCAACACCAGGAAAACCCAGATATTCGCCGCGAACCTTGACCATGAAATGGACCCGCGCACCGCAAGCTGCGTGGGGAAATGGTTTGACAGGGAGCTGCGCGGCATAGACCTTGAATTTCCGCAGACACCCGCGGTCAAACTGGAAGCAAAAAATAAAAAATTAATACTGCGGGTCGCCGAAGGTTCGGATCTTCGACAGCCGCAGACCGAAGGTGTTGAGGCATACTGCACGTACGGCGATCCGGGCAGATGGTCCGGCAGGTACTGGTACTTCGTCGCGATGAAAAAAGAAAAGGACAGCTGGGCAGGAGAACTGCCTGTCCTTGATATATATGATACTATATCATATATATGCACCTTGTCCGCGCTCAACGGGACCCGTTCCTCTTTCGGCACAGGGGATGTTGTTCCCTCAGGCAAGGGCATAAAGAAACCCACGGCTCAGTATAAGCCGTTCTCAGAGGATTTTGAGGAAGGGGCAAAGGACTGGCTTGTCGGTAACTACCTGTTCGCGGACGAGCGCCTGGCAGTCATGGAGGACGATAAGCAAGGGAAGTTCCTGGAGATCCAGGTGCTCAACGCGCAGGGAAAACCCAAGCAGTACGCTGTGCGCACGCACAAGTTTGACGGATACCTGCTGGGCAAATTCGGTTATACGGGTTTGAGCTTCAAGGTCAACCACTCCACGATCACCGGCAAGTTCCAGGTTTTGCTTTATGAAAATGAAAGCCGGAAAAACCAGAGGATCAAGGCCGTTACGATAACAAAGAAGGAAGGCGTTGAATGGGAAGAGGTGAAGGTCCCGTTCTCCGATTTCAAGGGCCTTAAACTCGGGCAGGTTGACGCGCTTTGGATCACCGGCGCCTCTGGCTCGTCGCTCTCACCGTCTTTCGACGACTTCGCCGTTTACAAATAACAGATTTCCACGAAAGCACGAAAGTACCACGAAATCACGAAAAAAGATTAGGTTTCGAAGACAAAAACGTAGGGCAAACCTTTTCGAAGACCCCCGCCCAGCAAGATTGGCGGGCAAGCTGCCGATCTTTATGGAGGGAGGTTTGCAGAATTAAAGTAGAAACTGTGTTCACCTGTGTTCACCTGTGGTTAAATGGAGGGTTCATGAAGAAAGCGATATTGTTTTTAATGTTAACGCTTGCTATGGTCTATGGACTATGGTCTATGGACTGCCTCTCTGCCGAGAGGGCTGAAAAGGTGCTGTTCTCCGATGATTTCACAAAGGACAGCGGCAAGTGGGAAGTGTACGCGGGAGACTGGGAGATCCAGAAAGGCGAGTACGTTGCCACAGAAGTGGGCGAGGGGATGGCTGTTGCCGGAGACGAGAACTGGAAAAATTACGCTTATGAGGTAAAATTCAGGACGGACGAGCCGGGTACGGATTCCTGGCTTACTTCCTGGGTTGTTTTCAGGGTCGCGGACCCGGATAACTGGTATTTTGTCCTTCTGCACCACGGCAATAATTTCATTGAAATGGGCAAAAGGTTCAACGGCCAGCACGTTTCCTGGCTGCAGGGCATAAACGACAAGGAAGTGGCAGACCCGCTTAAATGGCAAAAGATGAGGATCGAGTGCAAAGGAGCGAACATAAAGGTATTTATTGACGGTAAGAATTATCTTGATTTTACCGATCCGGAACCCATTGAGAACGGGAAGGTCGGCATAAAGAACACAAACTGCACCTGCAGGATAGACGACGTCAAGGTTACCGAACTGCCCAAATAAAACCAAAGTAGATAAGTTGATAAGTGGATATGTGGATAAGTAATTCCTCTGTTTCCCCCTTTGAAAAAGGGGGACTGATGGGGATTTGGTAGCCGCAGGCTTCAGCCTGCGTGAATGTTTGTCATTGCAACTTGACAAAAAGTAAGATTTATGATATAATAGTAAGGAAGTTAAATTAATAGTAAGGAGCAAGATATGGCTGAAGCAACTATCACTTCAAAAGGTCAGGTAACTATACCGAAATCCGTAAGGGACGCGCTTAATTTAAAATCAAAAGACAAAATTGTCTTTGTGCCGCTTGGCGACCACGCGGTAATGCGCCCGCTGAAAGGGAATGTCCTTGACTTAAGGGGCTCTGTGAAACATAAGGGCGGACCCATAGATTTCAGGAAACTGCGCGCTGATATGGAAAGCGAGATCGCAAAAGACGCGGTGAATGAAATGGGGAATAAGTATGCGCCTCGTAGACGCTAACGTTATTTTGCGGCTTATTCTTGAAGACGACAGAAAGAAAGCCGATGATTGCGAGCGCCTGCTGCAAAGAGCCGTTGACGGCAAAGAGAAACTTTTTATTTCCGATTTTGTCATTGCCGAGATAGTATGGGTGCTTGAAAGGACTTACAGGCTTGCCAGGAAAGACATAAGGCCCAAGATTGAAGGTATCTGTAATACGCCGAACCTTGTTTTCCAGAACAAACATATTCTGCAGGAAGCGATAAGCATATATGAAGAAGCGAACATAGACTTCATTGACGCCTTCCATTCTGCCTGGATAAAACACAATGGTATGGAAGGAGTTTTCTCATACGACGAACATTTTGATAAAGTCCCGGGTATTGGCAGGAAAGAACCGTAAGTATGAACCCCGTCCCACCTACGAGGTGGTACAGGCATAATTACGTAGGGGCGGGCTTCGTAGATCCCCGCCAAACCGACTGGCGGGCAAGCTGCCTATCTTGGTGGTGGATGCCCGCCCTTGTAGCCTGCCCTTCGAAGCCCGAAGGGCGTAGCAGGACGGTCGGATTTACCCGACTTGATTATGTCATTGCGAGAAACGCAGTGACGAAGCAATCTGTTTTGTAGTGGCAGAGCTTGCTCTGCCATTGTATCGGTCGAGAGCCTGTTTTTATGTAACTCAGACCTTTCCGCTCTGATTTTACATCAGAGCGAGACTTCGCAAAAGAAGAGCGGGTCTGATGGTTTAATTGGATGTCACAATTTGTGACATCCAAATAGTATCTTGTTTTACGATGCATTGCGAAATTAAATTGATGAGGAAAGTAAAAGATGGGAAAAACATTAGACACAGATAAAGGATATAACAAATTTATCAATGAAATAATAGCCGAGATAAAACGCTCCCGTCATAAAGCATATCAAATAATCAACAAACAGACGGTTGATGTGTATTTATTTATCGGCAGGAATATCTATGAGAAAGTTGAAATTGCTAAATGGGGTGAGGGGACCGTTGAGAGATTATCAAATGATTTACAAAAGGCATTTCCTGATATGAAAGGATTTTCAAAAGAAAATTTATGGAGGATGAAGAAGCTTTTTGAGACTTACAAAGATTGTCCAAAACTGTCACCACTGGTGACAGAATTAAGCTGGTCTCATAATTTGACAATCTTATTTCAAACAAAGAGCATAGAAGAAAGAGAATTTTACCTTAAGACTTGTGTCAATGAAAAATGGAGCAGAAGAGAATTAGAGAGACAGATTGATTCATCCCTTTATGAACGTTTTATATTGTCAAAGAAGACAGTCGGTTTGATATTAAAGACAGGAGAGATTCAACCTGAATCGCAATTTAAAGATGATTATATGCTTGATTTTCTTGGGTTGAAAAATAAATTTTCAGAAAAAGACTTCAGGGCAGCAATCATCCAGAATCTAAAACAATTTTTTCTTGAGTTTGGTAAATATTTTTCTTTTGTAGGCGAAGAATATACTTTAACTGTCGGAAATGAAGATTACAAAATTGATTTATTGTTCTATCACAGATTTTTGCAATGTTTAGTTGCTGTTGAATTGAAGATAGGCAAATTTAAGCCAGAATATGTTGGCAAAATGCAGTTTTATCTGACTGCCCTTGACGAAAAAATTAGGCTTAATAATGAAAACCCATCGGTTGGGTTAATCCTCTGCAAATCAAAAGATGAAGAAGTAGTGAGGATAGCTATGGGTAAGGCGATGGCACCAGTGAAGGTTGCCACTTATAAAACAAAAATTATAGATAAGAAGTTATTACAGCAGAAATTACATTCTTTGCCTTTCCCAAAAGAGAATAAGGATTGATAACATACTTAAGACCACGGTTTGTAATACCATTTTTTAACGCCATCCGTCAGATTATAACGCCGCCGTCAAAACCGAAGCGCCGTATCGGTTTTACAGCTTAAAATAAGGAATAAAAATTAATGAACCATAGAACCAAATTGTTACTTTTCGGTATTGTCATTACCTTTCAACTTTTAACGTTCAACGTTCAACTTTTGTATGCTCTGGATACCCGGACCACAGCCGCCGTGGTGGATTTGCAAGCAAAGGAAGGAGTATCTCCCGGCGTAGCTTCTATGCTTTCCGATTATCTGCGCACCCAGCTTGTGAACACGAATAAATTCGTTATGGTTACCCGCGAGAATATGGAATCTATTCTGAAAGAGCAGCAGTTCCAGATGACCGGGTGCACGAGCAATGAATGCGTTATAGAAGCAGGGAAACTATTGGGTGTTCGCAAAATATTTTCAGGCTCAATAGGTAAGATCGGCGGCACGTTCATAATCAGCCTAGGTCTTGTCGATGTCCAATCCGGCCAGATAGAAAGGGCAGAAACAGAACGTTGCGAACAATGTGAAGAAAATGCCCTACTGGCTTCAGCAGAAAATATCGCTTACAAAATTACCTCTGTTCCCAAGCCTAAAAAAGAAGAAAAAGGCAAGGGAAAAGGAATAATAAAAGTATCGTCCACGCCTGCAGGAGCTGATGTTTATGTCAACGGTGAATTAAAGGGGAAATCTCCGGTTACTGCCGAAGGAAGCGAAGGCAGTAATGAAATCGCTCTTTTCAGGCAGGGTTATATAACCGTGGTTAAAACCGTTGAATTGAAAGCAGGAGAGGAGAAGGAATTAGAAGTACCTCTTGAACAGCAGCAAGCGTCTTTGTCTATACAAATTGAACCGTCTGGTGTAAAATTAACCATAGATGGTGAGAATAAAGGCATTATTGAGCAGAAAAATTTGCAATATTCTTTGGTTATCGGGAAACACAACATATCTGCAGAAAAGGAAAATTATCTGCCATATCAAAAAGATATTACAGTTGAATATCCAAAGACTGAACTACAAATAACACTTTCTCCCAAACCAGGCAGCCTTCTTGTCATCACCACTCCGGAAGGAGCTAAAATTTCAGTAGATGGAAACTACAAAGGTAATTCACCCTTGATAATAAAGGAGCTCTCCGCAGAAACTCACAAAGTAAAGGCATCTTATAAAGGATTCTATGAAGAGCAAGAAGTGACTATCCCGCCAGGTGGCAATAAAACAGCCAACATTATTATTCAAGAAAAAAAGTTAATAATACCAAAAGATAAAATAGAGAATAAGAGTGAAAACGAAAATAAGGAATCAAAATTTATTATAACTATATTGCCATATTCTGTGCAATCAATAATAGCGGAAAAGAATATGTCTAATAGTTTAGCCTTAGCTCTTGGTGGTTATCCAGCCGAAATATCACAAGCAACAGATTTTACTATAGGACTTGCTTTTTTTCCTTTAGAAGGAGATATCGGATTTGGTTCTCAACTCAATTTTTTGACACTTGGTAATTTTTCAGTGTGTTTAATAGGGGTTGATTTAGAGTGGATGCATTTATTTTCTCGTTATTTTGGGATATATGCAAGTGCTGGTTGGTCATTTGGTTCTTTGACACAAAAGTATAATCTTTATTGGCCTTTTGGAAAATGTCCTATTCTAGAAACAGGTGATGCAAGCAGTAATATATCGGGATTTTACATTCTTGGAGGTACTAAAATTAATTTTACTTCTTTAATAGCTCTTAAAGCAGAGATTGATTATTATTCTTGGAATACAGATAAATGGTATACTACAGATTATAATAAAAGCGAAGTGCATACCGACTGGCTTCAATACAAATCTATTAAAGGTTCAGGCATTGAATATAAAATTGGATTTTCGATAGGAGGATAACAGAACCAATAAATTTTATTTTAAAATGGATTCCCAAAATTAATGGTCAGGTTTTTTCTTAAATCTAAATAGAATCGAATTATTCCCATACTATTGATAAATAAAATCATAAATGAATTAAGATGGAAATATGATCCCGACGAAATATATCAGGATAAAAGATGGATCTAAAAAGAAGAATACAAAGATTATGTGGTAAGAGAAATAAAGCATCTTTAAATAGAACCAGGCCAAGTTTATCATTATGTGAAAGTTTCATTGGCCAAGCGAAAAAAATTTGGAATTTGTTGAATGATGCCAATTCATTTTCTCTTAATTTAAGAGAAGATTCAATTACTGATTGGAATTTATTAGAATTATATCGTATGCATCCACTGGAAATAATTATAAAGACATTTTCATCAGTAGAAGAGGGAACGGTCGGGGCTGATTGGGAGTGGTGGTTAAATTCTCAAGATTTTTGGCTTGGATTTCGAGTTCAAGCCAAGAAATTGGATTATGCTACTTTAAAATATAAGCAATTAGATAGAACGAATAATAGAGGAAGGCAAATTGATTTATTAATAGAATCTGCACTAAATGATAACCTTATTCCTTTATATATTTTTTATAACTATTGGGATGTTACAAGATTTGATCCTGAATGGTTGTGCGAAACATATAACAAAGATATAAAGATGTTAGGATGCGGATTAAGTTATGCCGAATGTATTAGGGATATTTTAAACGCTGGAGATAAAAATCTTCAGGCAATATCAAAAGTAATGTATCCATGGAGTTGTTTAGTATGTTGCAGGTTTTTTTCAACAAAAGAAGATAAGAATTTACCTAATAGAGCTTTTGACTTTATAAAAGGTGCGTTCGAAAACAAAATTAGGGATAAAGAAAAAGAATTTCCAAGTAATAAATTTATTTCCAGCGAACCCCCTTCTTATATTTCCAAGATTATGAACGAAAAGGAATTATCAAAGGAAGAGCAAGAAAGAGTAAAGGTAAAGAGAATTATAATAGTTAAAGAAAAGAAATCTGATTTATAGTTGACTATTCCTAAAAACTGGACTCAGATTTGTGGAAAATTGGGAGTCAGACTCTGAATATTGAATTGTTTTTCCATTATAAATAATGATATCCATATTTAACTTATAGAAAATATTGTAAATACAATTAAACCGGAGGTATTTATGCGCAGAATCTTTTTTTTATGTATCATTTTGTTAGTGTCCAGTGTCCCGCCCAGCAAAATTGGCGGGCAAGCCCAGTGGCCAGTGTCCAGTTTATACGCCGCGGAAAAAGGTCTGCTGTTCAGCGAGGATTTCGCGAAGGGCGCCGGCGAGTGGGAAGTCGCGAGCGGCGCGTGGGACGTGGACAACGGCGAGTACGTTGGCACGGGTGACGGGATGGCTGTGGCAGGCAGCACTGACTGGACCGATTACGTGTACGAGGTAAGGATAAAGACCGACGAATCAGGGGAGGCGACCTGGAACGTGGGGATGCTGGCGTTCAGGATCGCTGACGCGGATAACTGGTATTTCGTGCTGCTTCATACCAATAAAACTATGGAGCTGGGAAAGCGGTTTGCAGGCCAGCACGTGCCCGGCCTTGCGAACATACCCGGATCAGGTGACCCGAAACAGTGGAACACGATAAGGATAGAGGTTAAAAAAGGCAACATAAAGATATTCGTCAACGGAAAGAAAAAGCTGGATTTCACGGACCCAGAGCCCATAGAGAACGGGAAAATAGGGTTCTGGGAGAACGGGGCTTCAACCTGCAGGTATGATGACGTGAAGGTGTGGGAATACGGGAAGGCGCCGGAATTGACTGCAGTGGCCAGTGGCCAGTTGCCAGTTGTCAGCGAGATAAAAAAGGAAGAGAAACCCAAAGCCGAAGCAGTGAAGCCGAAAGCGGAGGCAGCAGGGGAACTGGGGGAAGTGTTCAGGGACGATTTTAGCAAGGGCGCGAAGAACTGGGATGTTCTCGGAGGGGAATGGGAGGTAAAGGACGGCAAGTATTTCGGGGCTGAACTGGACGGGGGCAACGCCATTACTTATGCGGCCAGCGCGGCGGACATCGAGGCGGGCGCTTTTGAGGTGAAGGTTACCGTGACAGAGCGGGCTTTCGCTGAGCAGTGGGCGTTCTTCGGGATAATAATAGGCACCGACGCTTCCAATTTCTGGCTGCTCGGTTTCACGGAAGGGCCTGCGCAGGAGCATTACGTGGATTTCCTTGAGAGCCTGGAAGGCACGTGGCAGGCGCAGAGCGAGGCAGCCACAAAGCTTAAGGCAAAGAACGAAAAGGACATGTACTTCAAATGGGAATACAATAAAGAATATAAGTTCAGGCTTGAGATGGGCGCGGACGGCATAACCGGCAAGATCGTAGATCTCAAGAAAGACAGCGTGCTGGCGCAGAGGACATGGGTGTTCGGGGAGATGACCGCGGTCAGGATGGGCAAGCCCGGCCTGATATCAAGGGGCATGAAGGGTTATTATAAGGACGCGGTGGTGCTGGGCAAAGGCGTAAAAAAAATCTGAAGGATCTGCGATGAAAACAGAGGAAGAAATGGCAAAACCCAAACCCGCTTTGAAAATAGAGGACGGAAAAGAAGGCAGGATCGCGGTCCTGAAGGACGGGCTTCCCGGAATGGACCAGCAAGCGGTTGAACAGGCCGCGGCAGCCCTGCGCGCGAAGGGATTCGGCGTCACATTCCTTTCAGCTGAGGATGCCTGCGGGGAAGACCTGAGCCGCGATAATTTTTTCCTTTACGTAATACTCAATTCAAGGTATTACCCGGCTAAGGGGATAGAGGTGCTGAGGAAATATATCCGCGGCAAAGGGAGCCTGGTCACGCTGGGCGGGCCGGCGTTCAAAAATATGCTGTGGAAGCAGAAGGTGGCGGGAAAGGACCAGTGGCTGGACAGGGAATCCTTCATAGAGCTGCTTTCAACTACCAAGCAGGAGAACATTTTCCTCAATTTCGAAGAAGACGATTTTTCCGGCTGGCAGCCTGCTACGAACGAGCCGGGCTCGGGTTCAATGGAGGCTGCGGCAGGCGGGGTTAAAGGCAAATGCCTGAAATTCGACATCTCAAACCTGAGCGGGTGGAGCACGTATTATTCACCTTCCATCGACGGGATGTTCCCTGAGGGGCACGGCCTGCTGTGCTTCTGGGCAAAGGGGGACGACAAAACCCCGATGATGATAATAGAGATGAACGAGCAGGACGGGTCCAGGTGGATAGGGACCGTGAAGCTCACGGCCGGGTGGAAATACTACGTGATGTCGCCTGAGGAATTCCCCTACTGGCAGGATTCGCCCACGAAGGACAAGAGGGGGAAGCCCGGGGATTATTTCAATCCAGAGAACGCGGTAAAGATCAATTTCGGGATAGCGTTCAGCCACACGCCGATGGGAGGGGGGGCGCACACTTTCTGGATGGACGAAGTCGGCACCGCGAAGAATCCTTTCGGCAAGTTCGAGCAGGGGATGATGAGCGCTCCGCTTGTTATCGAGGCGATCTCGCCTTCATACAAGGTTTACAGGACAATGGAGCCGGTTTCTTCGGTTGCCGCGGACCAGGGCCAGGTAATAATAGACAAAAATACTTCTTTCGCCGCGCCTTCGGATTTTGTGTGCCCGGTGCACAGGCCTGTCGGGTCCGGCTACAAGAACAAACGCAGGCTGCGCTGGATCCCGCTTGCGAAATGCTTTGATAAGAACAAGGAAGAAAGGGGCGCCGTGATCTCAATTCTCGTGAACAACGCCCCGCCCTTCAAGGGCTCGATGTTCGCCGCCTTCGGAATGAACGACCAGGGGCTTTACAAAGATGAGGCAGTGAAATCCGCGCTCGCGGAGGTCTGCCGCAGGATCAGGGACGGAATTTTCCTTTTTGAGGCAGGTTCCCAGTACTTCTCCTATTACCCCGGAGAGGACGTTACGCTTGGGGCTGATGTCGTTAATTTCGGCGAAAAGGACGCGGACGTAACGGTAAGAATACAAATTATCCCCTCACCCCCATCTCAATCTTCCCCCGTCCCGCCCAGTAAAATTGGCGGGCAAGCCAAGGGGGAAGAGGATAAAACTAATGTAGCGGCAGGGCTTGCCCTGCAGCCTGTTTTTAAAAATGAATATAAAATTTCCTTGAAGGCGGGCCAGACCGGGTCCGCTGAATTCGCCTGGAGCCTTAAAGATCCGAAAGCGGACCTCTACGTTGTCAGGACCGAGCTTCTCAGGGACGGGAAGGTCATTGACGTTATAACCCACGAAATGGGCGTTCTGTCTGACAAGAAGCCCGCTCCGGATGATTTCGTTACGGTTAAGGACGGCAATTTCTGGCTGAACGGGAAAAAATGGTATCCGGTGGCAATCAATTTCTGGCCCCTATATATTTCGGGCACTGAGCCGGGTGAATACCACCTTGGCTGGATCGACCCCGCGTACTACGAGCCGGCTGAGCTTGAGAAGGACCTTGAAAGGGCGAATGCACTGGGAATGACCATGCTCAGCGTCCAGATGGGCGGTAAGGGGAATGCGAGGAACCTTATGGATTTCCTGCGCCGCTGCGAAAAGCACGGCATAAAGGTGAACGGGTTCCTGAACGGCGCGTCTCCAATTGACTTCAACGAGAAAACGGTAAGGGAATTCATGGAGGCCGGCAAATTAAAGGATAACCCCGCTGTTTTTGCCTATGACATAATCTGGGAGCCGGGCAATTCCATGTTCAATGCCGATGGCAGGAAGAGATGGGCAAAAGACTGGCAGGCATGGATAAACGAAAGGTACGGAAGCCTTGATAACGCTGAGGCGGACTGGGGCTTCACCATACAGAAGGACGGCGCCAAAGCCCTGCCTCCAACAGACCAGCAGATGTCGCAGGACGGGGAATGGCGCGTGATGACAGCGGCTTATAGAAGGTTTATGGACGACCTTATGAGCAGGAAGTGGAACGACGCGCACAGGAGGATAAAGAAGTACGATCCCAACCATCTTATAAGTTTCAGGCAGGGCAACACCCTTCCGCACGATTTCGCTCTCACTGCCTGCTGCAAGCATATCGATTTCATATGCCCGGAAGGATATTCCATATCGAATTCAGATGACGGGTATAACGCTGCAGGCTTCATAACCCGTTACGTCAACTTTACAACCCGGGGCAAGCCGATCTACTGGGCTGAGTTCGGGCAGAGCGTCTGGGATGGCTCAAGGATGGAGCCAAGCCTGTCCGCGATGAAGTCACAGGCTGAATACCATGACAGGTTCTACAGGATGGTGCTGGAAGCCTACGCGGTCGGCACAGCTCCCTGGTGGTGGCCGGGCGGTTACAGGGTGGACGAGAAAAGCGATTACGGCATTATAAACCCTGACGGCACATTCAGGCCTTCGGCGCAGCTTTTAAAGAAGTATTCGCCGCTCATGCAGCAGGACAAGGCTTTACGCGTGCCTGACCACTGGATCACGTTTGACAGGGACACCCACGCAGGCGGCTACTGGTACATGGCTTTCCACGACGGCAAGGACGAGTACAAGAAAGCGGTTTCATCTCAGAAGGTCCTGGGCATAAGATCCCCGGGTACAGGCATGAATTCCGCAAATGTCCTGCTGAAAGCAGTGGGAAACACCGCGTATAACGGCAAAAACCCGCCGAAATACCTTAACGCCGAGTTCAACTGGGTAAAGATAAAGGACGTAACAGGGGAATGGCAGGATATTTATTCAAGCAAGACCATAGAGGTTGAAAAGGGAAAGCCGGTCCTGGCACAGGCAAGCATGGGGAACCTGGGTGAGGCTGAATGGTTCGCGCCCGCTCTTCATCCCGGCGCCGGAGGCGTGTGCCTCGGGTCCAGGGAAGGGGACGTGAAATTCAGCCAGCCTGTACCGAAGGATACGCTGTACCTCGCTGATGCCGTTATCGCGGAATTCAAGATTTGCGACGGAATAACAAGGGACGCGAAGGTCGTTTTTGAGATGAACGCGAAGGACCGCTGCTGGTTCGGCGAGAAACTAACAATAACCTTGATACCTAAATAAACCACAGGTTACCACCCTCCTACGCCATTTGTGGGTTCTCCTGCAAGCACGACCAGCTGCGGCGGGCAGGCAGGTTAACACTGTTTAAGACTAAAATTGATTTTAACAGGGATTCAAAGAGAATTTACTGAGAATCGCATAATACCTTGACAGTTGTCTTTGCGAGCGATAGCGAAGCAATCTCGTTTTTAACGACGGGATTGCCACAGGCTTCGCCTTCGCAATGACATCAAAAAACGTCAACCAATTAAGCGAATATCAATAAGCTGCCTTTTAGATCTCTTAAGTTCCCTGTAAGGTATTTATTTTAAACTGTGTTCACCTGTGGTTAAAAAAGTTTTATTCCGGAGGATCTATGTTCTTTTTTCTGACGAAGTTCATAACCAATATAATAAAGGAATTGCACTCGAAAGCAAGCCCGGCGCAGATGGGATGCGGGGCGGCCCTGGGCGCGATAGTGGGCCTGACGCCGTTCTGGTGCCTGCACAACCTTGTTATACTCCTTATTATAATGCTTGTGAACGTAAGCTCCGGCGCCGCTGCGTTCGCCGCCGTCATTTTCTCCCTGATAGCGTTTCTGTTCGACCCGCTCGCCAACGCCATCGGTTACTGGCTGCTGGCGGACGTTAAAGCGCTTGAGCCTTTCTGGACAAGAATCTACAACATGCCTGTTATACCCCTTACAAAGTTCAATAACACTCTCGTGCTTGGAAGCCTTGTCCTGTCTTTGATCCTTTTTTACCCGGTTTACCTGCTCGCGATCTACGGCGTTAAGCAGTACAGGGCTCACCTGAGAGAGAAGATAGAGAAGATAAAGTTCTTCAGGATACTGAATGCAACGAAGTTCGCGCAGTGGTACCTTCAAGTTAGTGGGCTGGCAAAATAGTTAAGACATTGCAAAAGTCAAATTGCAAATTGTAAAATGTAAATTTAAATTCCTTAAATCTACAATCTGCAATATTTTAATCACCGTAATCTCTTTAATAATCACCGTAATCATTTTTTAAGCGGAGCGAAAATGAGGTGGAAGAATTTTATTCCTTTCGTAATAATAGTCGTCGCGGGGACAATCATATACCTTTTCTTCCTTGACACGATCCTTAAGTTCAGCATTCAGAACCTTGGCAGTAGTATTGCAGGTGCAAAGGTCGAGGTGCGGAAGGTCCATTTTGACATTTTGAAGCTTTCCATAGACGCCAGGGACCTGCGGGTGGGGAACAAGAAGGACGAATGGCGCAATCTTTTCGAGGCCGGAAAAATAAAGTTCGCCATGAACCCAGGGTTGCTTTTTGAAAGGAAGTTCATAATAGACGAGATGACTGCCGAAGGTGTAAAGTGGAACACCAGGCGCAAAACTTCCTGCAGGATTCCGGAGAAAAAGAAAAAGAAGGAAGACGGGGAGGAAGATACCGAGACGGATGAGGTCAGGACAGAGAAACCCTCCTTTTTCCAGACGATGCTGAGCAAGGTGGATATAAAGCAGATCTTTGACGTGAACAAGATAAGCTCGGTGGCGGGAATAACGTCCATGAAGGCGGACGTGGAAACGAAAACCGCTTTCTGGCAGAAGGAACTTGCCGCCAGCGATTACAAAGCGCAGGCAGAAGCCATAGGAAAAACCGTCTCGGAAATAAAGGTAGGCGCGGGCATGAGCGTTGAGGACGCCCGCGTTGCTCTTGCGAAGCTCAACGAGGCGAAGGTACAGCTTGACAGCCTGACAGCGGATTACAACACGGTGAAGGCAAGGTTTGATTCCGATTATAAAACGGTTTCCGGTTATCCGGCCAGGATAAACGACCTGAAACTGCTGGACATAAAGAAAATGATCGGCGAGGCAAAGGGCGGGATCGAACCGCAGGGCATAGCAAGGTCCGTGTTCGGGCCTGTGTGGATAGACAGGACAAATTCTGCCCTTTTCTGGGTCAAGAAGGGCAGGAAAATGATGCCGAAGAAATACAAGCTCAAAGCGCCGAAAAGAAGCAAGGGAATATGGATCGCGTTCCCCGGAAAAAGGAACATGCCGGTTTTCCTCATAAAGAAACTGCTGCTGTCCGGAGAAGCGCCTAACGGGGTCGTGTTCAGCGGCATTATTACGGGCATAACTTCAAGCCCCCCGGTCCTCGGCGAGCCGATCGTGGCGGATATAAAGGCATGGTTCCCCAATATAAACTCCGAAAAAACGTTCGCGAATATCAGGGCGGTGCTCGACCATACGACCTCGGACGCGAAGGATGATTTTACCGTCCTTGCCAGGAACTTCCCCATAAAGGAATTCAGGATCGGGCAGAGCGATGTCCTGCCCACGACCATGCATATCGGCGGCGCGGATATAAACATGGCCTTCGGCCTGTACGAGAAAGAACTTGATTCGAGCATTAATGTAGATTTTAATAATGTCGGTTTCACGTCTGACGCCCCGCCGCAGACCGACCTGGCGAAGATAGCCGCTGACGCTCTCAGCAATGTAGGCAGGATAAGCGCGAAGGGCAGGATGTACGGCCCGATGAGCGCGCTTAAGTTCGAAATGAGCTCAAGCATGGACAGCATTCTTTCGCAGAAGTTCAACGAGGCGGTAGGAAAGCGGCTGAAAGAGGAAGAAGCAAGGATACGCGCCGAGATAGACAGGGCGGTTGACGCGGGTAAACAGGATCTGCAGGCGAAAACGGACGATTTCAAAAAGCAGGCCCAGTCGCAGATAGATGCGTATAAGGCGTCCCTGGATGCCCAGGCGCAGCTCGTGCAGGCGAAGACAGACGAGGTGAAAAAGCAGGGTGAGGCGTATGTGGACCAGGAAAAGAAGAAGGCTGAGCAGGAACTGCAGAAAAAAGGCGAAGAGCTTAAGAACCAGGCAGCTGACAAGCTGAAAGGCCTTTTCGGCGGCAAATAACTCGTTCATCGTGCTTCGTGCATCGTTCATCGCTGAAATAATATCCAGTAACAGTGTCCAGTATCCAGTAAAGACAAAATTCGCGGAAATTCGTGCTAATTCGTGGTTAAAATGTATTTAGGGGGAAAAATGCGTAAAATAATATTTTTAGTTCTAATAACGTTTTTAACTTTCAACTTTCAACCTTTAACTTTTAACTGCGCGCCAGCGCAAGCGCAGGACAAGCCTCTCTGGTCCGACGACTTCACCAAAGGCGCCAGGGACTGGGAGGTCATAGCCGGCGACTGGGAAATAAAGGGCGGGAAATGCCTTATAGCCGAACCGGCGCAGGCGTGGATCGTTTCCAGCAAGGCGCCTGACCTGGAGCAGCAGGTCCTGGAAGTGAAGATGACCGTGCAGGAAAGACTGAGCGAAGACGGCTGGTCTGTCGCCGGAATAATGATGTGGATAGACGCGGACAATTATTTCATGCTGGGGTTCACTGAGGCGCCTGATAAAAAACAGCACTACATAGATTTTCTTGAGAACCTCGGCGGGAAATGGCAGGCTCAGCAGGAAGAGGGCACAAGGCTTAAGGCACTGAAGGAAAAGAACATGGCGCTGAACTGGAAATACAACACGGAATACAAGCTGCGTTTCGAGCTGGACAAGAAGGGGGTCACGGGAACGGTCCTGAACCCAGAAACGGACAAGGTTATTTCCCAGAGACGCTACGAGTTCGGTGACGCGGAGGCGATACGCAGCGGCAGGTTCGGCATGCTTGTATGGGGCCAGACTGTTTCATACAGGGAACCTGCTGTCTGGAAAACGCTTCCGGCTGTTGCGCCGGCTGCTGCTGCTCCTGCGGCTGTGCCGGCAACTCCGGCAGAGGTGAAGAAAGAAGTGAAAAAATCCGAAGGGACCCCTTTGGGGGAGGAGCCTGCTGCGGCTGCTGAACAGAAGAAGGAGGATGTTGTGAAAAAGAAATTTTCGGAAAAGATCGCGATCTTCGTTGAGCCTGACCTCGGGGCGGATAGATCCGCCGCGGAATCCTTAAAGAGCGCCCTGGACCAGGCAGGCCTGAAATCCAGGCTTATCAGCGGGGACGAGCTCTGCGACGGGGATTTTTTCAACCGCGGTAATTTTGACGTCGTAATTTTTCCCGCGGCAAAGACCTACCCCGCGGCCGGAGCGGCAAACATAGAGAAATTCCTCGCGAAAGGCGGCAACCTTATAGCCGCGGGGGGGATCCCTTTTTCGAACCCCGCATGGAAAAAGGACAACAGGTGGATGGACAAAGAAACATTCATGCGCAGGCTCGCGGAAATAAAAACAGAGAACATGGTCTTTGACTTTGAGGACGGAGACGTTTCAGGCTGGCAGAGAGGAGCCAACGATATGAATTCTCCCTCTGCGTTTGAGGTCCAGGACGGCGGTTTCAAGGGTTCCATGAACAGCCTGCTCATTGATATCGAGAACCTGTCCGGCTGGGATACCTGGAGGAAGGATTTCTCGGTCCCTCAGGGGCACAACCTGTTCTGTTTCTGGGCGAAAGGCGACGACAGGACCGGGATGGTCTCGATCGAATGCGTTGAGGACGATTCTTCCAGGTGGATAGCAAGCGTCAGGATCTCGGACAAATGGGAAAAATACGCCATCTACCCGGAGGAGTTCAAATACTGGAAGGACAACCAGAGCAAGGGAAGGGGCGGCCCGAAGGACACGGTAAAGTTCGAGAACGTGAATGCTATTTCCGTGGGGCTTTCTTTCACGCACACGGCCGCGGTGGGGCCTGGACGGCACAGGCTCTGGATGGATGAGATAGGGACCACCCAGAACACGCTTGGGAAACTTGACCAGCACAAGGAAATGGTTATCGACGGTCTGTGCCCCGCTTATAAGATGTTCCCGATGACGAATTACGCGTCAGCGAAGGTGGATGCTGGCCAGCTTTTTGTGAAGGACGCGGCAATACCCCGGGTCAAAGACCCGTTCTCATCAAGCCCCAGGCCCAAAGGGACCGGGTTCGGCAAGAAAAGAAGGATGCGTTTTATACCGTTGGTCAACGCCTATGACAAGAACGGCAAAAGATGCGGTTACCTTGCGTGGATGTTCGTCAACAATTTTTCCCCGCTGAAGGGCAGCGCGCTTGCCTGCCTCGGCATCACCCAGCAGGAGCTTTTAAAGGACAAAGCGTTCGCCGGGATGATCATTGACCTTGCGAAGAAGATGACGGACGGCGTTTATCTTTACGAGGGAGGGTCCCAGCTGCCTGTTTATTACCAGGGAGAAAGCGTGAAACTCGGGGCGCAGGTCGTGAATTTCGGCCAGAGTGAAAGCCAGGAACTTATTGCGCGGATAAAGGTCAAGCCCAGGGGTAAAGAAGAGATCGCTTTCCAGAAAGAACTGCCTGTCGTGATCGCGGACAAATCCATATCCGTGGATTGCGCCTGGGAGCCGGGCAAGTTCGCGGACAGGCTCTACGACGTCACGACCGAACTCGTCAGGAAAGGCCAGGTAATAGACATGGCGCGGCAGGAACTGCAGGTATGGGAGCCAAAGCCGCTTGAAAAAAGGAATTACATGACCGTGAAGGACGGGGATTTTTACCTTAACGGAAAGAAATGGTACGCGCACGGCGTTAACTATATGTGCTCGACCGAAATAGCCATAGAGGACGGGGAGTATTTCGAGCAGTACTTGAGCGCACGGTCCTACGATCCCGATATAGCGGAAGAGGACCTGGACAGGATGAAAGAAATGGGAATGAATATGGTCAGTATTTTTATATACCATCCCGCGCACAAGGCGCGCAACACCCAGGACCTTATGATGAGAAGCGAGAAACACGGAATAATGGTGAACCTTTCACTGCGGCCCAATGCCGATCCCCTGATGTTCAAGTGGAAGGAAGTAAAGGGGATGATAGAGGATATGCGCGCGGCTGAGTTCGACGTTCTTTTCGCCTATGACCTTGCCTGGGAGCGCACCTGGGGCACGTACGAATCCAGCTACGGGAACGCGAAAGGCAGGAAAGGATATGACAAAGAATGGGAGAAATGGATCATAGAAAGGTACGGCAGCATAGAGAACGCTGAAAAAGATTGGGAATTCCCGATCCCCAAAAAAGGCAAGGCAATCACCGGTCCGTCCGACCATCAGGTGCGGGAGGAAGGCGAGTGGCTGAAAATGGTCAGCGCTTACCGCAGGTTCGTGGACGACTTCGTGAGCAAGAAGTGCACTATCGCGACGCGTCTCATAAAAAGCATTGATCCGTACCATTTTGTGAGTTTCAGGATGGCGCATTCAGGCGATCCCACTGTCGCGCCCGAGGCATACGGCTACGATTTCAGGGCGTTCAGGTCCTTTGAGCTTGTGGAGCCTGAAGGGTACGGCAGGATAGGTGACTGGAACCGGGTGCGGGACGGAGCGTTCACCACCACTTACGCGAGATACACCGCTCCGGGAAGAGCGGTGATGTGGGCTGAGTTCGGGAACACGTCATGGTCAGGCACGAATTTCGGCCTTGCCCCTAACGTTGAAGCAGGCAAGGGGAAGCTTTACGACGATTTCTACAAAATGATAGTTATTTCCTATGCGAACGGAAGTTCATGCTGGTGGTTCCCGGGCGGGTTCAGGTTCGGGGAGAACAGCGATTTCGGGATAATAGGCCCTGACGGCTCCTGGCGCCCCACAACAGAGATGATAAGCAAATACGCGCCGCAGATCACAACCCCGCGCCCGATGCCTGAAGTGGCAAAGTGGTTCGTGGTGGACAGGGACCTGACAGTGCGGGGGATAGCCGGAGTTTACGAAAAGATAAAGGACGAATACTGGAGACTGCTTGACGCGGGCAAGTTGCCCGGGCTGAAAGACGAGGCAACAGGCACGAATTCGCTGAACACTCCCTTGAAAGCTGTGGGGAACGTGGAGTATAACGGCACAAACCCGCCCAAGTACCTGAATGCCGAGTTTAACTATGTCAGGATAAAGGTTGGAGTAGAGCCTTCCCTGCCCGCCAACGTATTAGTGGAGGGAGGCTCGTGGATTGAAGTTGAGGATGGCGCTCAAATAGAAGTTGCGGCCGGTGCTCCGGTGCAGTGCGTTGCATCCGCGGGAAATCTGCAGTCCGCGGCATGGATCGCGCCTGCGAATGCGAAGGGCGCGAAAGGCGCGGTTTACCTCTCAACCCCGAAAGAATCCGAGATACAGGCAAAGGCCGGGATAGCGAAAGACGCACCCTATTTTGCGGACGCGGATGTTCCTGAGTTCTTGCTGAGCAAGGGCATAAGCAAGGAAACGAAGGTGGTCCTGCAGATGACCGCGCTTGACCGTGCCTGGTTCGGCGAAAAGATCGAATTCACCCTGGTACCTAAATAACGTTCATCGTGCATCGCCCTGGCGGGTCGCGCATCGTCAAAAATAACCACAGAGGCACAGAGGCACGGAGAAAAATTTCCACGAAAGCACTCCGCCCGTCTTCCAGCGGGCGAGACTTCGCCCACCTGAAAGGATGGGTGAGGAAACCACGAAGGCACGAATGATTCAACTTCTTCCTCTCCCTTGACGGGAGAGGAAAGAGGTGAGGGTGGATTAAGCGTAACTCAGGGCTTTTCGAAGACCCGCCAATCTTTAAGGAGGGAGCCCTGATTAATTGAAAATACGAGGAGCATCCCATTCGCATAAAAAAAGTAATTTTAATCTTGGCGACTATTTTGTTCTGCGTGGTTTCAGCGCTTGCTGATGTAACCCTGCGCACGCCATTTAAAAACCACGCGGTTTTCCAGCGGGGTATAAAGATCCCGGTTTGGGGCACGGCTGACCCTGGCGAGAAGGTCTTGGTTGAACTTGGGAAACAAAAAGCAAACGCTGTTGCAGATGCCGCGGGAAAATGGATGGCAAGGCTGGATCCGATGGAAGCGGGCGGGCCGTTTGAAATGACGGTCAAAGGCAGCAACGAGATAACCGTTACGGACATTCTTATCGGCGACGTCTGGATATGTTCCGGGCAGTCCAATATGGAATTTCAGGTGAACAGCGGGCTAAACGCCCGGCAGGAGGTAGCGGAGGCGGATTACCCGGAGATAAGGTTCCTGGCAGTGACAAAGAAGGTCGCGGACGAACCGCAGGAAAGCACGTGGGGTTCCTGGACTTTGTGCAGCCCGAAATCCGCAGGAGGATTCTCGGCAGTCGGGTATTTCTTCGGAAGGGAATTGTACAGGGAATTGAAAGTCCCGATAGGCCTGATAAACAGTTCCTGGGGCGGGACGCCGATCGAGGTGTGGATGAGCCGGGAAGTCCTTGGATCAGAGCCCTCATTTAAAGTATTTATCACGCGCTGGGAAAGGGCAAAGGAAAGTTTTGACAGGCAGAGGCAGAGATATGAGGAACAGCTCGCTGAATGGGACGTCCTTTCAGAGAGCGCAACGCTTGCCGGAGAGCCTGCTCCTAAAAGGCCCAAGCCGCCCGTAGCGCTCAACGAATTCCAGATGAAACCGGCCTGCCTTTTTAACGGGATGATCTACCCCCTTATACCGTTTGGCATCAAAGGCGCCATATGGTACCAGGGAGAATCCAACGCGGGCGAAGCGCGCAAGTACCAGAAACTTTTTCCGGCCATGATCCGGGACTGGCGCAGC
>Ga0210051_1001073_pt1 | contig 27439 bp, 28 predicted proteins | sample CryGey092014_all_FD_185464 | JGI IMG/M metagenome (GOLD analysis project Ga0210051, IMG submission 185464) | Groundwater microbial communities from aquifer - Crystal Geyser CG23_combo_of_CG06-09_8/20/14_all (SPAdes) (version 2) | ecosystem: Environmental > Aquatic > Deep subsurface > Groundwater...
CACAACCAAACCCCGCACGAGGGGCAGGAAGAATCGCTTCCACGGTGCGGTTACAACGCAGTAGGCACTTTTTGCCTCCAAACCGGGCATGTGTGCTGACTTCGCAATCAATAACGCAACACTATTGGTTCTCGACCGCCTGACACAACGATGCGAGAGTCAGGTCGTCCAGCTTCAGCCCGAGCAGATCTGTCAACGCGACCATCGTGGCCACCTCAATGGCTGCCGACGACGCGACTCCGGCTCCCAGCGGTATGTTACTAACGAGGACAATGTCGATGCCGCTCTCCGGGCACGGCAACTTAGTCTCTGCCAGCAATACGTAAAGACAGCCGCCGACGTAGGATGTCCAACGGGTCGAGGGATCTTCGGAGAAGATGGCGCGTGCTGCGTCGTAGTCAACCAGGTGTCCGTTGGCATGGAATGCGGCGAGAGGGAACGACGCGTCGGGCCGGACGTCGGGATCGCTGATCCCGACGGTGATAGTCCTGAGAAAGGGACGGGAATGCGTCGCAACGAACACGCGCGCGTGCCTGCCGAGGGTGCCCTCCAGTACCAACGAACCCGAATAGTCGGCAATGCCTCCCATCACGTCCAGGCGCGCCGGCGCGCGAGCAACATGCACGGCGGCGCCAGGCTCAAAGTAATCGCTCAATATCATGTCCACGCTGTTGTCCTTACCCCCGCATGCCTGCTTTTGGAGGGAGCTTTCGCTGCGGGGGCAAGCGAAGTATACGCAAGCTGTAGTTGGCTGTCAAACACCGTCTTGCGAGGGTTTGGCAAGATGAGATAAGATACGTAGCCGTTGATGACATGGAGTGTCAGGAGCAAATCAATGCGCGACCATAGTACATCGTCCTCAGTAGTTGATGCCTGCGCCATACCAACGGGGGGGGACCTGGCGTGCTCCATTCGTCGTCAATTGGTGACCTCGCTGGGCGACGACTGGAAGTTCGCGCACAAGTTCGACTGCCTGCGCGCAACCGCCCTGGCAGTGCGAGAGTTGCTTGCCGAGAGGTGGATCACCACCCAGCGTTCCTATTACCGCAGCGATGTGAAACGCGTGTACTACCTTTCACTGGAATTCCTGATTGGTCGTACGCTTGGCAACGCTCTCGTGAACCTCGGGCTTGAGGGGAAGGGCGCAGACGCCATTCGTGAGTTTGGCTATGAGATGGAGGACTTGCGGGAAATGGAGTGGGACGCCGGGTTGGGCAACGGTGGACTTGGTCGCCTGGCTGCCTGCTTTCTTGATTCCCTCGCGACGCTGAAGATACCCTCGTACGGATATGGAATCCGATATGAGTACGGCATCTTCAACCAGATGATCAAGGACGGCTACCAGGTTGAGATACCGGACAACTGGCTGCGCTACGGCAACCCATGGGAATTCCAAAGACCGGAGCACATCTACAACGTTCGCTTTGGCGGATACGTGCGACAGTGGGTGGACGGGGAGGGGCGCCTCCGTTGCCACTGGAAGGATACCGACGAGGTCATGGCCATGGCGTGCGACGTTCTCGTCCCCGGCTATTGCAACGACCATGTCATCAACCTGCGGTTGTGGGCAGCCAAGGCATCGAGGGACTTCGACCTGCAATTCTTTAATGAGGGTGATTACATCCGCGCCGTTGAAAACAAGGATAGAACCGAGACGATCTCCAAAGTGCTCTACCCCGACGACCATACCAGCGAAGGTCGCGATCTGCGTCTGAAACAGCAATACTTCTTCGTGTCCGCGTCACTTCAGGATATCCTGCGACGGTTCCGCAAGGAACATGAGGGCTTTGACGCGTTCCCGGACAAGGTTGCCATTCAGCTTAACGACACCCATCCGTCGATCGCCATTCCGGAGCTGATGCGGGTGTTACTCGATGTTGCGAACTTGGACTGGGACACAGCGTGGGGTCTGTGTGTGCGCATCTTCGGGTACACGAATCACACGCTCCTTCCGGAAGCGCTGGAGACCTGGCCCGTCGAACTGTTCGAGCGCATCCTGCCGAGGCATCTGCAGATTATCTATGAGATCAACCGACGATTTCTGGAAAAGGTTGCGGAACGTTATCCTGGGGACGCGGATCGCTTGCGCCGCATGTCGCTGATCGATGAAGGACCCCCGAAAAGAGTGCGGATGGCCCATCTGGCCATTGTGGGCAGTCATTCCGTCAATGGCGTGGCGGCGCTCCACACCCAACTGTTGAAGGATAACGTATTCCGAGAATTCAATGAGATGTTCCCTGACCGGTTCAACAACAAGACCAACGGCATCACTCCGCGGCGCTGGCTGCGGAAATGTAACCCGGACCTTTCACAACTAATCTCAAACCGCATCGGGGAAAACTGGGTCACCGATCTGGGAGCATTGAAGCAGCTCGTTCGGCTGGCCAATGACGGGGAGTTCCAGGCCTCATGGAGACAAGCCAAACGGACAAACAAGGAGCGACTGACAAAATACATCGAACGCCACCACGCCGTCACCCTAAACCTTGAGGCCATGTTCGACGTGCACGTAAAGCGGATCCATGAATACAAGAGGCAACTCCTCAACATCCTGCATGTGATCGCACTCTACAACCGCATTCGCGCCAACCCGGACGGCGACTTCGTGCCGCGTGTTGTGATCTTCGGGGGGAAGGCCGCACCCGCCTACTGGATGGCGAAGCTCATCATTAAGTTGGTCAATTCCGTCGCTGCGAAGGTGAACCACGACACGGCCGTCGGGGATCGTCTCAAGGCCGTCTTTCTGGCCAACTACTCGGTGTCGCTGGCTGAGAAGGTCATCCCCGCCGCCGACCTCTCCGAGCAAATCTCCACTGCCGGCATGGAAGCCTCGGGAACGGGCAACATGAAGTTTGCCCTGAATGGAGCGTTGACCATCGGGACGCTGGATGGCGCCAACATTGAGATACGGCAAGAGGTGGGGGAGGACAACTTCTTCCTCTTTGGCCTGAGTGCGGATGAAGTCGCAGACCTGCGCTCAGGAGGTTACGAGCCATGGAGAGTCTACGAGGAGAACGCCGAGCTGCGTCAGGCGCTGGACCAACTCCGCGACGGCCACTTCTCTCCCGAGAACCCCACGTTGTTTCGCCCGGTTCTGGATACGCTGGGGGTGACCGACCGACAACCCGGCCGAGACCATTTCATGGTGCTCGCAGATTTCGAGGCATACGTACAGTGCCAGGAACGCGTGAGCGAAGCATACCGTGATCCATCGCGGTGGACGCGCATGTCCATCCTCAACGTCGCGAACATGGGCAAGTTCTCCAGCGACCGGACGATCATGGAGTATGCTCGAGATATCTGGGACGTCGCGCCGATGGGATGAGGGCGAGCTGGCGTGGTGTGAGTGCCCGGTGATGGAATGGATGGCGGTGTCGCTTCAATGCCAAAGAAGAATGACGAGAGCCTGGGGCTGCAACTGATGATGCAGTCTCTGAATAATCTGTACGATCGATACCAGAAACGCATGCCCAAGGCGACACCGAGAGAAGTCGAGGACGCGATGTACGCTTATCTCCGTCGCTGTGAGAAGGCCCGCAATGCCTTGGGGAAGGACTGGATGAAATGGTTTCCTCCCGATTCCGACCGGAAGCGGTACGCAGAGTAATCAGGAGCCTGTTCCAACTGTGCAGGAGGCTGAAGGCGAAGGGTGCCTTGATGGGCGCTACAGCCGTGGATGCATGGGGGCATGCTCGTGCGACTCAAGATATTGACATGCTCCTCGATTTCACGTCTGAGGAAAGGGACATGGTTGCGTCTGCGGTGGTGGCGATGGGAGGGGAGATCGACGCAGACTGGGCACGTGAGAACCCTCGTGAAGACCGGATGCTTCGCTTCCGGATGGAGGGGATTCAGGTCGATGTCCTGAGACCCTTTCCCCCTATGTCACGGGATCTCCTGAACCGTAGAAAACGTAGGCGTTGCTACGGTGTAGACGCCTGGGTGCTCTCCCTGGAGGACTTGATTGTTCTGAAACTTCAGGTCGGTCGTCCCCGGGACATCGTTGTGGCGCTGTTGGTGGGGCATCCGGAGCTTCTTTCGTCGGAGGAACTACTGGCGCGATTGGAGTTCCTGAGGCTGGGGCCCGAGTGGCAGGATGTCTGCACGCGGATTGTGGAGACAGTGTAATCGTCGACAGGAGGCGTCTGCCTCAGTCCATCAACCTGTGGCGGAGGATCATATCCACGCGGAGCTTCTGTCCCCCCACCTCAACATCCCGTGAGGACAGGGTGGATTCGGTGACGGGGGCGCCTTGCGCATGGAATTTGCGCTGTTCGCAGTTTGGGCAGACGGGTTGGTCTCCAGTGCGCTTCAGCTCGTACTTCATCGAGAATGTATTCTCACACTTCACACACTTATATCGGTTCATGTTCTTCCTCGTCCTTTGTGCAATATGGTGTCCTATATATGCCTGTTTTGGGCAGCGTGTCAACTACCTGCTGTCATTCTGTCCGCAAGGGGGGCGATGCCCTTGAACTGCTCTTCGCAGATGTGCCGGTAGTAGCCACCGTTCTCAAGCAACTCCTCGTGGGTGCCGCGCTCGATCACGCGCCCGTTCCCAATGACCAGAATCTCGTCCGCGGCCGTCACCGTCGAGAGACGATGGGCGATCACAAAGGTGGTTCTGCCCTGCATGAGGCGGAACAGCGCCTCCTGAACCAGGTTTTCCGACTCGGAGTCAAGTGCTGAGGTCGCCTCGTCAAGCACCAGGATGCGCGGGTTCTTCAACATGACCCGTGTGATGGCCACCCGCTGCTTCTGCCCGCCGGACAGTTTGACGCCGCGTTCGCCCACTTCCGTCTCATAACCGTCTTCCAGTTCCAAGACGAAATCGTGGGCGTTGGCCGCCTTCGCCGCGGCGGCAATATCCTCATCCGTGGCGTTGAGCCTTCCGTACTCGATGTTTTCCCGCAGGCTTCCGCTGAAGAGGATCGTCTCCTGCAGCACCAGGCCAATCTGCTGACGAAGAGACTTGATGGCATAGTTTCTGACGTCGATGCCGTCGATCAATATTTGCCCCTGCGCCACGTCATAGAAGCGCAGCAGCAGATTGGCGATGGTGCTCTTTCCGCTCCCGCTGTGTCCCACCAGGGCCACCATCCTGCCCGGCTCAACTCGGAAATCGACATCGTGCAACACGGGGATTCCGGGAGTGTACTCGAAGGTGACGTTGCGGAACTCCACCTCGCCCCTGATTCGGTGTCGCCGCACGGGCTTCCGCACGTCCTGCACGTCCGGTACCTCGTCGAACAGCTCGAAGATCCGGTCGATGGCTGCTATTGCCGTCTGCACCACGTCGTTGACTTCGGAGAAACGTACCACGGGCGCATAGAGCTGCGCGACATAGGTGTAGAACGCCACCAATTCCCCCATGGTTAATTGCCTCTGGAGAACCAGTCGACCTCCATAGAGCAGGATCAACGCCGTCCCCAGACGGCTGAGGCACTGCGAAATTGATGACAGCGAGTTCCGCAACACCACCTGCCGCATGACCCGGTCGTAGTGCTTGTGGATCTGGGAGACGAAGCTCTTTTCCTCCGACTTCTCCCGTGTGAACGACTGTACCACCGCGATCGCCGACACGGTCTCAAACAGATCGCCCGAGATCTGAGCCAGCTTCTCCTGGATGCGTCGGCTGGCGCTGCGGATTTTGGGATTCAGGTTTCGGTAGGTGAGCACATAGAATGGCATCACCGTCAACGCCACGAGGGTCAGCGTCACATTCAGCCTGAAGGTGATGTAGAGGACCGCGGTAATCATCGCCGTGTCCATGATGACATTGATCACACCTCCGCTGACCATTTGCTGAGCAACGCCAATGTCGTTCATCACACGGGAGATGATACTGCCGGCCCGTTCCTGGTCGTAGAACCGGAGGGACAGCCGTTGCAGGTGGTTGAAGAGAGCGTGGCGGAGGTCGAACATCATTCGGTTGCCCACGCGCCCGGTGAGGAAACCTCGATAAGTAGGTCGTCACAAATCCTGTCCCCCCCTCCGGCCATCAAGTCGGCTTTCCTGAGAGCTTGCTCCGGTGTGAGTGCGTTCAGTTCCGCTCGGCATGCCTGCCGAAGGGGTTCCAGGTCGTGATGCGTCCGATGGGCAGCAAACTCACAGAGTCCGCGGACTCACAGAGTCCGAAGCGACTTCATGGCCCGCGTCAGTTTGGGCCGACGCCCCCGATCAGGACGATCCTCCAGCCCCGCTACCCCGTCCTCCCGGTACCGCTGATCCCACCGCCGTACCGTCCGCGTGTGACCGCGGACTCACAGAGTCCGACAACCCCGGGCTGTGAGCGTGACCATCCATCCCCGCGTCACCAGCCGGCCCATCGGAGAAAAAAGAAGTTGATAGCTCTCGGAAACATTTGGTATGCTCGTTGCTGTAGTTTCCATTGCTGCGATCCTGGCTTCGGTATTGGGTGTGATTTCGGACTCTGTGAGTCCGCCGAGTACTTTACCGCATTTAAGCCGGGACAGCAATTCTGGAGGGCTACTTATGTTATTTCAGTCCTTCGGACTGGAAAGCACAGCCACAAACGACAACCACTGATGTGTCCCTAACTCGGACAAGCCGGAACCAGATTTCTTTGCCAAAACGCGCAGCATTTGATTCTTAAGGGCCTATATTGCTCAGTCTGGTACACCCAGTTGGTGTTCTGCATTCCTTCCACTAAGAGGTGAACTGATGAACAAGTGCGTGCTTGCGTTTGTGGGCACGGTCGTCACCGCGTCCGTGGTCTTCGCGCAGGATGCCAACCGAACCTATTCCTGATGTTCTATGGAACGTGGCCCCACGGTGTGGACTCTCAGCGGCTCTGGTGGAACTGGTACAAGAAGCCGCTGCTGAGGAACCAGGTGTGGACGATGAATCTGCTGCATGATGTGCTCATGCGGACAGGGGGGGAGGGGGTTTCTATTACTATCGCAATGTCATCGGCTGCGGCAAGGCCGCCAAATCCTACGTGCGCATTCGCCAGGTTCGGCAGACGTTCAACGGATCACGTTTCGTGTTCTACTGGAACCGGAGAAGCGTCACGTTCTCGCCGGGGGGTCCCAAGGCAAGCCCGTGGCTGAATGAGCAGAAGAAGGCCGCGTTCATCGTGGTGAACAACATCCCCAACGAGAAGTACGAAGGAACAATGACCGTTGATATCAACGCGCTGCCAGCCGGAATCACCTTGCAGGCGCATGACGCGATGCTCGACCACGATCTTGGAGCTGTCGATAAACCCATCCCCCTCTCCATCCTGCCCATGCGCTACCGCATGGTGACCGTGGGGCTACGCACCCCCCCTGCCGGAGAAGGTGAGAGTCGTGAACGAAGACGCGGAATGACGCGCCAGGGTCAATGATTGATCCGCCCTCCCGAATGAACCGCTCCTGCTTCCTGCAGAATGATTCCTCTTACGTTGCCTTCTCCCCCCTGGGGGGGAGAAGGGGCCCGGAGGGTGAATGAGGGGAGAGGGTATTTGACGGAATCCTTTCGGATTCCGCTACCAGCAACTATTCGCTATCTACCACTCGTACACAATGGCGATGCGTTCGTCTTTGCGAACGGCGGAGTTCACGGCGCGGTCGTGGGATTCGCCAATCGCCATCTGACCGGGCGCCTCGCTGCGGTTGACCGCGCCATCTACAGGGCTGAGGAGATATTGCGACCGGCCCGTGTCGAAGCGGAAGAGACGGGCAATCGGGTCATCGGTTGTCACCGGGTGGCCCGGACATACGCATGGCTGCATCAGCGCGTCGGACGGGGAACAAAGTTCGATTCCCGTGGCGCCTACGAGGTTGATCTGTTTGGGGATTGATGGAACACCGGGAAGCATTCCCGCATGGCAGAGAGCGTTGCGAACGGTGTGGAGTCCAAACTCAACCTGGTCCGGGTAGATGATGTGTTGCCCCCTCAACTCCAAACAGCACCCGATGGCGCATCCCTGTCGCCGGGCAACCGTGGGGGCGAACCGGGGGTAGTCGGCCGAAGGCAGTGTGTCGGTCATGTTGATGAATGTCGTCCCCAATGCCCTGCCGAATGCCATCAAGGCTTCGCTCTCGCGACTGAAAAGCGCGGCCGGCGCGCTGCCGCGATTCCAGCTATGAACATCGGGGCACCACTCGCAGGTGGACAAACCATGGGTCCAGATGACCCACGCGAGACGCTCCAGGAAATTCCCCTCCGGATTGCCGGGTCAGACGCGATTCATGTTGTTGTCTGGCTCGACGGGGGGATCGGGATATTGCTGCCCCTTGCGCACGCAGACCGGATTCGCCACCGGCACCGTCAGCAGTAGTCCGGACAGATCTCTTGGATTCACTTCGTTGACGAATGCCTCGGCGGCGGCGCAGCCGTTCAGCTCGACGCCGTGCTGGCCTGCCATCAGGTGAAATGTTGGTCCGTCCTTTGCGCCGCGCACCGCGAACAGCGAGATGGATTCTTCCTCGCTGTTCCGGAGATCAACGTGAAGCCGAATCAGCCCTCGCTCTCCGGACTTGACTTCTCCGATGGAAGATACGTCTGGCCATTCCTGGATTGTCATACTCGCCCCGCTATTGTGGTCGTTCGTTTTGCGCAGGATAACCGGATCACGGGATCACCGGATGACGGGATAACAGGATACCAGCCGCCCGCCGAAGCTTCCTCCGATCTGCACGGACTGGACACTGCGCACCGAAACCTGAACCCTTTCTCACTCCTGCCACAACTCCCACAACATCACCTGCAGCGCGTCGGTCATGCGACGGCCGGCGTCGGAGCAGAGGCGGCGAGAGAGAATCGGCCGCGCGCCGTAGGCGCCGCGTTCCGCCTGGTCGGTGGTGGGAACGTACCCGAACCAGTCGTTGGCGAGTTCAGCGACGAAGGTGAAGGGAGTAGGGGAGTAGTGCATCGTTTTGGAAGTTCCCCCACAAAAGGACACCGGATCGCTTCAGCGTCCGGTAGCTCACACAGGCAGCTACACGATGGAGGCTACCCTCCTTTTCTCCCCTTTCAACCCGTGTTCGTGCCGAACACGGGTTGAAAGGGGAGAAAAGATGTCATTTCTTGGCGCTCGGTAGTCAGTTGTGTGAGCTACCGGACGCTGAAGCGATCCGGTGTCTAATGTCGAAGAATTTACGAAAAGATACAGTAGTGTTTGATCTCGAAACCGTGGTCGACAAATATCTCACCCGGCAGCCCCACGAAGGCGATGTCGCCCACTCGAAGGGCCTGCACAGACACTTCCGCTGTCTGATCGTCGAACGGCCACGCGTCGAACTTGTCGACGACGTACTGCTCAAACGCGCTCAGATTCTCCTTGGCGCGCAGCTCTTCCACATAGTGCTGCATCTTTTCTTCGCGTTTGTAGTAAGGAATGTCTACAACGCGAAGCATTCCGGAGACTTCCTCGATGGGTGTAGGCTCCGCCTTCTCGGCAATGTTTATGGCCCCTCCTGCGAAGGCGCGGCCCAGTTGCGCCGCCTTATCCGGTCCGCGGAGCGGCAACTCGGTGGGGAAGTAGGTGCAATGGTTGATGTCCCCACAGCATCCATTCAGGAAGAGCGTGACCACATCATCGCCATAGACCGTCGCGATGTTCTTCGCCAGCTCGCCCGGCCAGTCTGCCGAAATGAAGTTGCCGCTGCTGCCGCCGATGACGTCCACGTGCAGCGCGTGGTTGACGACCATCGCGCGCAGTCGACCGGTATCATCCGCCACTTTCAGCACAAGCACCTCGGGATCAATATCGCCAGCGGGGGCGATGGACTCTCCCTCCTTTCCACGACCGAAAAGCTCGCTGCCGTCTTTCATGCGGAAGAGACGATTGAAGGACAGGCCCTCCTCCATTCCTTGTCCGGGATGAACGCACGCGGCGAACATGCTCGCACAGGCCGCTTGGACAGCGTCGGCGATGAGCCGCGGCAGGTTGCTCAGCCACTTGGGATTCACGGGAACCACGCGCCCTTCACGCGTTTCCGGTCCGGTGTGGGTGTGGGTCGCGCAGATCAACACATGCTCCGGGCGGATGTTGGTCTCGGCCAGGATGAAGGCTTTGGCAGCGTTGGTGATCTTTAACTCAACCGAAATGAGGTCACAGGAAACAATGGCGATGGAGTCTTCACCAGATCGAAGGATCAGCGCGCGGGCGTGCAGGTCGTCCCGCACACTTCCGGACACGCGGTCTTGGAAATAACCGGCGAGCGACACTCCGATGGGAGGCGTGATGCGAACCTGCGCGGCCCCCGCGGTCAACGGTGGATGAACCGATGCGGACGCGTGTGATTGTGACATGGTGAGCTTTCCTCTCGATGGGATTGACAGGTGAAGAAGATTCTACAGGTTGGACAGCAATCTCTGCAACACGGACACAGCTCTCCTTGCCGCCTTGCCGCGATGACTGATGGAGTTCTTTTGCTCCGGGGACAACTCGGCCATCGTCTTCCCGAGTTGCGGAACGAAGAAGATCGGGTCATAGCCGAATCCACCCTCGCCGCGTGGCTCGCTTGCGATGCGACCCTCGCAGGATGCGGAGACGGTCCGTGTCTCTCGGTGCGGAGCGGCAACGGCAATCGCGCACCGGTAGCGGCAGACACGCCGGACCATCGGCTGATTGTGAAGAAGGCGGAGGATCTCGGTGTTTTTCTCGGCGTCGGTGGCATCGTCGCCCATGAATCGGTTGGAGTGGATTCCCGGCCTGCCGTCGAGGACGTCAATCTCCAAACCTGAGTCATCGGCCAGGGAAATGAGCTCCGTGGCGCGGCACACTTCTTCCGCCTTGTTCGCAGCAATCTCCTCAAACGAGGAGCCGCGCTCTTCGGCGACGGACACGTCGGGGAAATCGAGAAGCGACACGAACCGAGCGTCCACGTCGATGAATATCTGAACGAACTCTCGAACCTTGCCGGGGTTGCGGGTGGCGATGAGAACGGTTGGAGTGGACACGGGGGGTGGTTGGGTAATTGGGTAATGGGGTGTGTTTTTTTACTTGAGTGATTCGATGACTTCGTTCTGTCTGTCGATCAGCTCACCGATGCCTTTCTCGGCGAGGTCGAGCAGGCTGTTGAGCCGCGACCGCTCCACCGGAGGGCCTTCTGCCGTAGCCTGGACTTCGATGATTTTGCCCGCCTGGTTCATGACGACATTCATGTCCATCGCCGCCGCCGAATCCTCGGGGTAGGAGAGATCCAGCCGCTCCTCGCGCGCGACGACCCCCACGCTCACCGCGGCCACGTTGCCGACGAGTGGGTTCACTTTCAGGACGCCGCGCTCCATCAGCCAAAGCACTGCTTCCGTGACGGCGACAAAGGCGCCGGTGATGGACGCTGTACGCGTTCCGCCATCGGCCTGCAGGACGTCGCAGTCGACCGTGATAGTTCTCTCGCCCAAGGCGCGGAGGTCCGTGATGGATCGCAGCGATCTTCCGATCAGCCGCTGTATCTCCAGGGCGCGGCCGTCCGGTCTGCTTCTCGTGCCGTCCCGACTTCTTCGGGATTCGCACGACCGAGGCAGCATCCCGTACTCGCCGGTGATCCACCCGCTGCTGGTTCCTTTCAGGAATGTCGGCACGCTCTCGTCCACGGACGCGGTGCAGAGCACGCGCGTGTCCCCCATATCGATGGAGCAGGAACCCTCGGCATACTTCGACCAACTCGTCTGTATTTTCACGGCGCGCAATTCGTCGGGCTTTCTTCCGTCGGGACGGGGCATGTATACAACTCCTGTTTCTGTGAATGTTTCGATCACTACCTGGTTGACGGTCAACCGGACCGGTTGACGGTCAACCGATCCCGCTATCCCGTCATCCACTTTCTTTTACTTGTCGCTCATATCCACGCAGACCAGGTCGCCGACCGCGTTGCGGGCGTAAACGCAGCCATTGGCGAGCACGGGCATGGTCCAGCACTTACCGGACAGCGCCTGTCCGCGCGCTGTGGGAGTGAACCCGCTGGGGGAAGCGTTGGCGACAAGCAACTCGCCGCGTTCGCTGAGCACAATCAGTCGCCCTCCCGCCAGCAGCAGCGATCCCTTACCCAGCCCCGGTTGATTCCAGCGCACAGTTCCGTCCGTCGCGCTCAGGCATTTTAGTTCGGACTCGTCGAAGCCGTACAAGTGTCCATCGGTGTAGACGCAGGAGCTGAAGTGGTTCTTCATTTCCCGATTTTGCCAGAGAGCCTTCGGGGGACCCTGGCCGACCTGCACAAGTGCGCATCCCGTACCGTACCCTGACGAGATGAAGACCTTGTCCCCATCGATGATGATCGGCGTTGCGGCATTCACGTCGTAGCTGGTCTTCCAGGGAAAGCGGCTGAGCGCCTGACCGTTTGTTGCGTTGGAGATCAGCAGCCCACTGCCGGGAAACGATGCGAGCAGTTCGAAGTTGACCAGCTTGAAATAGACCGGCGAAGAGTACGCCGCCTTGTCGCTGCTTGATTTCCAGGCGATCTCCCCCGAGTTCCTGTTGAAGGCGACCAGTGAGGTATTGGGTGCTCCTACTTCCACGATCACCTTGTCACCGAGAACCAGCGGCGAGCAGGCGTAACCCCACTGCGGAGGCTGCACGCCGAAATCTGCGCGGAAGTCCTTGAACCACCGCAGTTTGCCGGTCTCCGTTTCAAAGCAGGCGAGGTGCCCCATCTTGCTGAGGATGAATACCAGGTCCTTGTCCACCGTCGGGGTAGAGTTGGGGCCGCCCTCGTGCTGGCTCTGACCGCGGGGACATGGGTACGGGTACTTCCAGATCTCCCCGCCCGTGCGTGCGTCGAGGCAATAGAGCACATCGGTCTTGTCCTCGATGTTGCCCATCGTGTAAACGCGTCCGTTGCTGACGGCGATGGAAGAAAATCCGTAACCCAACGCGGTGCGCCAGAGGATTTTTGGTCCCTGCGCGCTCCACTTGGCGGTTCCCCATTCCGTCTCTTTCGAGATGCCGTCCCGGTTCGGACCGCGATACTGCGGCCAGTCATCCGCACTGATCTGCGGCGCTGCAACGGTGGACAGCAGGACTGCGACCACGACGGGAATCGATGCGCGTGTCATAGGGAACCGCGAACGAAGTACATTCCGTGGCATAGTTTGTTCCATTCCATTCTCTCCAGCCAAACTATTTTAGGCTGACGCAAGCGAGGTCGCCTTTTTCGTTCCTGCAATACACTCTCCCGTTAGCCAATACCGGCGGTGTCCAGCACGTGGCGCTCAACACGGACGTTCGTTTGAGTTCGGAGTACCCGGCTGGCTGGGCTTTGGCGATCACCAGTTCTCCCCGTTCGGACAGGACAATCAGCTTCCCGTCGGCAATCATCAGACCGCCTTTACCGAAACCACCTTTCGCCCACTTGCGTTGTCCGTTAGTGAAGCTGACGCACTTCAGCGTGCCTTCGTCCGTACCGTACAGGTAGCCGCCGTAAAGCACGCAACTGCTGAAGTGATTCCGCATATCCTTGCTTTTCCAGACTAACTTTGCGCTGGTTGCCGACGCCTGCAGAAGCGCTCCACCGATGTTGTAGCCCGATGAGATGAAAATCTTGCCACCTGACACGATGGGATCCGCCGCGTTCACGTCATACTGTGTCTTCCAAGCGTAGCTCCAGAGCTTTTTCCCGGTCGAGGCATTCACCGTCACGAGACCCGGAGTGGTGAACATGGCGATTGCCCGGGTTCTGCCGATACTGAAGGCGACGGGAGTAGCGTAGCCGGACTTCCCTCCACCGGTCTGCCACGCAGTCTGTCCGTTCGACTTGTTGAGCGCCACTCCACTGGTGCCCACGTTGAGAATCACGAGGCTGCCTTCGAGAAGCACCGATCCGGCGAAGCCCCATCCGGGCGGCTGCGCCTTCAGAGCCTTTTTCAGATCTCGAGTCCACACGGGTTTTCCTGTGCTGGCGTTGAGGCAGTACGCGTGACCTTCTCGACTTAGAGTATACACGCGCCCACCGCTAACTGTCGGGGTCGCGCGGGGACCAGGGTAGTCGCCGCCGGGACAATGGTAGGAGCGCTTCCAGATCGTCTTCCCGGTGCTTGCATTCAGGCAATAGACCGTATCCGAGCTTCCGTTGTTGCCCATCGTGTAGAGTCGTCCACCACTGACCGCCGCGGCCGAATAGCCTTTGCCCACGTTGATCTTCCAAGCAGTCTTTGCCGATTTACCGAACCATCCGGTTTCGTTGGAGACACCGTTGCGGCTGGGTCCGCGAAACTGCGGCCAGTCACCGGCGCGCGCCCACGTGGTGTTGAACATTAACATCGTGAGAGAAAGCAAAACTCCGTGGAGGGGGTGGGGGGCTCGTCTGGGGTTACTCTCATACTTTTCCATCGGCAATTCTCCTTGTGCCCGGGAAAGACTGCGGGCTCTGAGCCTGACCGGACTCCGAGTCCGAGTTGACGCATCGCGTGCGTACTTTTGCTCCCGTCAGTATATCTGCATACCAACGACGAGGCAAGGGGACGATTGTTCCACGGACGTGTTGGCGAACGCGATGGCGCTGCGAGTGCTGACGTGTAAGTACCGCGCCACCTGCAATGGGCAGTGTTAGTATTGCGAGGGAGCAGGATTCTGGACCGGGCCCGCTCGACAAGGGAAGGGGCATTCATTATGAATGGTCTCTCCGCTCATCTCCGCATTGTTTCTCCCAAGCGGATACATCGACTTTGTCGCCGTAGGATAAAGCTCCAGCTTTATCCTACGGCAATCTCCGTAATTCCGGGATGCACCCGTGCCTGTATTCGGCAAGCGCCACCTTCCAGGACGGCCTCCTTGGTCCCCCGGAGGTGCAGAAACAACGGGGTTTTCAACGTCACTTTGGCGAAGACCATGATTCGCCACTCCCGGGGGGAAATCGTTCTGGTGGCTCACGATGTCCCGCTTCCATTCTGAGGGAAGCTTCTGCGGCCCCATCCCCAGCAGCACCAAAGTCCCTTGAGGTAGAATCTCCTCCCTCCGCTCCCGTAGCAGGAATTCCCTCCAGTTCTCGTCCAACACGTCGTCTGCGTCCAGCATGAGGTCCCCGATGGCCCCATCTCGAAGCGTGGGCATTCTGTGACCTCTGCCATAGAGAAACCGCACATGCCCTTTGACGATCCTCACTGGCAGGCGAACCTTCCTCTCCGATGAATCTGGAATCAGCACGTTTGACTCCTCCCTCAGGTCAAAGCCAAGCTGCGCCTTAGCGCTTCCGCGACTTGCCCCATCTCGTCCTCGGTCAGCTTTCCCCAGGCCTTCCCGATCAGCCGCTCTTTGCTGATGGTGATTAGCTGTTCGCACTTCACATACGAATCAGACATCAGCCCATTGAGTCTGGCTTTGCGAACGAAGACATGGAAGGGGATCTCGCGTCCGTGGCTGGTGATGGCAGCAACCATCGTGTTGGGATACAGCGAGGAATGGTTGCCATGATCGTTCTGTATCACGAGTGCAGGGCGCTTCCCCGTCTGTTCCGAACCTCGACCCGGGGACCAGTCCACCTCCCAGATCTCGCCACGGCTGGGTCGTGGGAATTCAGGCGGGTTCACGGGTCACCACCTCGCTCTGCGCGGCAAAAAATATTTCCACGTCACATTCATCGGGGTGTGCCCCTAATTCGTCGTAAGCGGCACGCATCCGGTCGGCCAGTTCCTCTTCTGCAAGCCGCTCCAATCCCTCCTGTGCCAGGCGGTTGATGCTCGTGTGTCGTCGTTTCGCCACGTGTTTAACTGTCTGATAGAGAGGCTCCGGCAGACGGAGCGTGATCTGTCGAGCAACGGCTACGTTCATTTCTCCTCCCTCCATTGACCCTGTAGAATGGGCCTATCAAATGCTGTCAGATTATAGTGTCATGCTACGGCTGTTGTCAAAGGTTTCTCGATGCGGGGGGACAACGCTACTCCTTCAAACTCCTCCGCACCGCCTCCAGCTCCTCCGCCGTCAGACCCCACAAATTCGCCGCGCACTCGTCCACCTCCCGCTCCACCTCCCCCAGGTTCTCCATGCTCTCCCTCGCGGAGATCGCGTGCGCCTTGCGGGAGAGTTCGGAGAGGCGGAGGTGGGTGGGGTTTGTGGGATCGAAGCAGAGGACGCGGACGTTTTGGAAGATATGAGGGTCTTGCTGGATGGCAATCGAGTAGAAATGCACGCCAAGCAGGAACGGTGAGGAGTTGGCTGCAGCACAGACGAAATGTGCCTCGTCTGCATCTTCAAAAGGAAGCAACATGATTTTGTGGTCTGGGACTACTGCATCGCTTCGCAAGTTTGCCAACAGAAGGACACCGGATCGCTTCAGCGTCCGGTAGCTCACACAGGCAGCTACACGATGGAGGCTACCCTCCTTTTCTCCCCTTTCAACCCGTCCCGAACGCTCGGGACGGGTTGAAAGGGGAGAAAAGATGTCCTTTCTTGGCGCTCGGTAGTAGTCAGTTGTGTGAGCTACCGGACGCTGAAGCGATCCGGTGTCCTATGTCGGAGGATTTCCGAAAGGATGCACTACCGGCTTGCCGTCACGAGAGCCAACCACGGCACAACCGAAGTCTCCTTGTTCCGCCCACACTACCTTGCAGGCGTTGAATGTGTATTCCCCGACGTTGAACATGCTGTAGAATGGATCAGTTGTCTTGAAGTATCGCTTATAGGCGGCACGCTGCCGTAGCATGTCCTCATACCGCTTGAGGTAGGCAAGCGTGCGGGGGAAACGCTTCTGCATGACCTCGGGCTGGATCGCCTTGAGGCGGTCAGTTGGGAAGTGAGTAATGAGAAAGCGGGAATTCGGGTCGGGCGTTGCCGACCACTTCTTCACTTCTCTGCCGCGGAGCAATGGGTAGAGCAATTCGGGTTCGAGGGCGTGGACGCCAGCTTCAATCTGCCGCTTTGCGCCTTCCGTGATGTTGCTCACCTGCACTGTTCCATCTGGGTTCTTCCGCAAGAGCTGCAACCAGTAAACAGCATTTGCTCCGCCAGAGAAAGCTCCTGCCCGCGCCCGGTAGTCGCTCTGACCGAGCACCTTCCGCAAGGCTCGCAACGAGTCCTTGCGCGCGGAAAGCCAAGAACTGGTATTGTCTTTGGCGTCCACCGGCTCGGCATAATGCTGCCTGTAAGTTAACAGGGGGCTTGCTTCTTCCAGCCTTCGGTCTTGATCGGACCGTCGAGGTAGGATCGAATCTGCTTGAGGACTTTCGCATTGAAGGCGGCGTCATTATTGTCGTAGAGCTTGCCTGGCCCCTTGTATTCGACCACCAACCGGTTGAAGAGGCGATCAATCCGTCCCGCCTTCTTTCCCTCTTCAGTTTTCCAGACGACACGTCGCTCGCCGTGCGGGTTCCAATTGACACCTGACCTCCGTGCAAAGTCACCGAAGAACGCGTCACAGGACAGGGCGAGTTGAGCCTCGTCACCGGGACAGTCTTCCGCGACCCGCCGAATGCGGTCAGCAATGTCGTTGGCATCCTTGCGGATTTGCGTCAGGAGGTCTGTCTCGATGTTCAGTCGGTCCGTCACTTGCGAACGTGGCATGAGGCAGGCTCCTTGCTCTTATGTTGCAGATGGCAGATGCCGAATGGCGGGGGGCTGCCGGTATCTGGGCTACCGTGAGGGTGCGGTGGTTCTCTCGAATATCCGGATCGTTCTCTTCCACGGGTCGAGGGCGAGGATGCGGCCTTTGGAGTCGACGGCGATGTCGATGTCATCAGCGTTTTCCGCGGGCCCGAAGGCTTCGGACCCAGCGACCACGTCCCGGAATGATCCGTCGGCGGCGAAGGTTTTGATGCGATTGAGTCCCTTCTCACTGGTCACAAAATCACCGTCGGGAAGCACGGCGAGGTGAACGGGGTTGCAGCATCCGCTGAACCCATCCACCTTCATCGCTGTCTTCCCCCACGACAACTCGAATTGTCCGTCGGTGGTGTAGCTTTCCACCCGATGCCGTCCGGGGTTGATAATCCAGACGAGTCCTTCTTTCCCCATTGCCACGTCGAAATAAGGGCTGGGAATGACGAATCCCCTCGCGTCATCGTCGACGCCCTTGCCGTCGATCTCCTGAAGGAGATTGCCGCTCCAGTCGTACACACCGACGCTTCGCTTCCCCGCGTCCGCGACGTACACAGCGCTTGGAGACGTGGCAATGGATGTGAAGTGGGACTTCACGCCTGCCTTCGTCCAAGACTTCTCTCGCTTTCCCTTTGCAGAGAATAACTCGATATGGTTTCTGAACCCGATGGCAATCCTCTCGCCATCGGAAATCGTGATACAGGTGGGCGTCGCGTCAAGGGACGCGGTGAAAACCTCGCTGCCGTCAGGGCTGTGCTTTGTCAGCTTCCTGTCGCCGATCGTGTAGATGGAGTCATCGCTTCCGACGCAAATTCCGTGAACGGTTTCGTATGGCGTCTGGATGCTGCCGGTTTCCTGGTACTTCACCAGCGATGGGTCTGTGTGTCGGTACCTATCGACTTCGTAGCTGAACTGTGGACCCAATGACTTGGAGTGAGGACCCTGCCGACCGATGAGAATAACGGCGACGATGGTTGCGACGGTGACTGCGGCGATGAGCATCGCGATCCCGCCGTTCATAGGGGTGGTTTTGGGTGGGTTTGGCATAGGTTGGCTCCGTTGGCAATCGCGGGCCGGAAGGCTCGCCGTCCCGTGTTGGTGGGTTGGAAAACCCGCCCTCCTTTATCTTAGATCCAGGCAGACCATTGTGCGCAGGTCGCGGGCGATCATTCGTCCGTTCACGACCGCAATAGGTCCCCACGCGTCGGGCCCGGGCAGTACTTTGGCTTGAGCGAGGGGCTTGAATTGACGGGACGAAGCCTCCATCATCGTCAGCATACCAGAATCGTTGAGAGCGTAAAGCAGACCATCGGCAATGATATAAGGTCCGTAGCCGAATTTGTACTGCGCACCACTTGACCACAACACCTCGCCGCTCTCATTCATGCACACCATCTCACCGTTTGGGCGCACGCCGTAGATGTTTCCCTTGTAGTAGACGGGAGTGTACTGAGCCGAGCCGAAGACTTCGGGTTTGAGGCGAAATATCTCCTCCACTTTCCAAGAGTCGTCTACGGGAACAATCCGCGCCATCATGCTTCCAGCATTGTACCCACCGGAAAGGAATATCTTGTCATTGCCCACCAGAACGGGCGAAGGCACGGTGGCAATGCTGATCTTCCATTCGCCTGTTTCCCAGAGGGTGTCTCCATCCTCCGCCGACACCGCCGCCACGCCTCCGCTGGCGCAGTAGATATAGGTGAGCTTGCCGCCGAGTTTCATCGGGGTTATGGAGGCATGGCTCATCTTCCACTGCTTTGGGTTGGGGGATTCCCACAGGACCTTGCCGCTCTCGATGTCAACGGCGATGATCAGCGCTTTCCCACCCGGTGCGAGGATCACGCGGCCACCGTTGATGATGGGGCACTGTCCTGCATACCACGCGGGAACTTCCGCGCCAAACTGACCGACGAGATCGAGTCCCCATTTCAACTTGCCCGTCATCGCGTCGAGACAGGTAACGTGGCACTTCGGTCCGAGGGCGACTACGTATTTGTCGTTGACCGCGGGGGTCGTGCGGGACATTCCGTGGTTGCGCTTAACCTGGACGGAGTAGTCGTATCGCCAGATGTCTTTGCCGTCGTCCAGCGACAGACAACGAATGGCATCCGTTTGCTGCTCGTGGTCATAATCGATGAGGTAGACGCGTCCCTTATGGACTACCGCTCCCGCGTAACCTTCGCCCACCGGTATTTCCCAGAGAGCTTTTGGACCCTCCTCTCTCCACTGCCGCGCCAAGCGGAGGGATTCGTGACTCATTCCGTCCAGTTGTGGGCCTCGGAAGGCGGGCCAGCTTCCCGAGATGCTCGATGGTGTGCCGCTTCCTTTGGTCAGCTCCCCGCGCAACTGCGGGAGCTGGGCCACGCCGGACTGCCGTTCGGGAGCATTGTCCGCGCCGGGTTCACGCATTGTCGTGTCCTGTCTGCTTCCGACAACGAACCACGCACTGAGCGATATAGCGGCCGCGGTGCAGGCGATGGTGGGAATGTACCTGGTGGCAAGGAGATGCTGAAACAACCGGATGCGCCACACTACTTTCTGAGAATTGGCATTATCGAGATAATGCTTTATTATATTGAGAGTATCGCGCCGGGTCGGCGCGCAGTCAATAAACGGACGAGAGGCGCTGCTCATGGAAGCAATAATTCATCCGGAGGAAAAGCAGGACCGTCGTGAGTTCTTTCGGGCGAGCCTGCGCCTGATAGCGCTTGGGGGGCTCGGGGGGCTGGTCGGAGCGATTTGCGTCGGGGGACAGCGATCGGTCGCTGATAACGCGTGCTGGGGCAGGGGAGTCTGCCGTGGGTGCGGACTGCTCCCGGGCTGCCAACTCCCGGATGCCTCAGACTTCAAGCGAAAGGGGCGGGAGACCAAGTGAGCGCTCCAAAGGGCAACTCCGGCGATCGGCGAGAGTTCATCGCAAACGGCGTGCGCGGCCTGTGCCTGCTCAGTTTGGGTGGAGTCGGCGGCCTGCTGCTGGATCGCGCTCAGGCGGATGATGCCGTCTGGCAGATCGACCCCTACAAGTGCATCTCCTGCGACCGCTGTGCGACTTCCTGTGTGCTCGATGAGTCTGCCGTGAAGTGTTGCCACAACTTCTCCATGTGCGGGTATTGCGATCTGTGCACCGGCTATTTTGAGCCGGAACCGAACGCCCTCAACACCGGCGCGGAAAACCAGCTTTGCCCCACTGGCGCCATTCAAAGAAAGTTTGTCGAGGACCCCTTCTTTCAGTACACCATCGACGAGAAGCTGTGCATCGGGTGCGCCAAGTGTGTGAAGGGATGCAACATGTTCGGCAACGGTTCGCTGCACCTGCAGATTCAGCGGGACCGATGTGTGGACTGCAACGAGTGTTCCATCGCGCGCGTGTGTCCCTCCAACGCCATCCAACGGATTCCACTCGCGCGCTCGTACCTCCCCAAAGGCAGGGAGGAGAAGTCCTCGTGAAACGCCCTCTGTGGATGGGAGCCGTCATTGGTACGGCACTAACAACCGGACGCGCCATCGCCGAGGAGCGATTCCCGCCGCCGGAATTCGAGACGGGCTACAAGATTCCCGCACTGAAGTACCCGCTGCCGAAATGGGTGGGGATGGAATATCTCGATGTAGCCCTTCTTCTTGTAGCTCTGGCTGTGGGAACCTACCTTGTCTACACGAAGCGTTCGCGTCGCGGGCTTGCGCTGTTGAGTATCCTGTCGCTGTTCTACTTCGGCTTCTATCGTGAAGGTTGCGTGTGCGCCATCGGGTCGATTCAGAATGTGGCGCTTGCGCTGGGGCAGACCTCGTATCAGATACCGCTGCACGTTGTCGGCTTCTTCGTTCTTCCGCTGTTGTTCGCGCTTTTTTTTGGTCGCACCTTCTGCGCGGCAGTCTGCCCGCACGGCGCGATCCAGGAGCTGGTCGTCTGGCGACCGGTTCAGGTACCGCGATGGTTGGAGCACGCACTGGGTCTGCTGGCATACGTGTATCTCGGCGCGGCGGTGCTCTTTGCCGCCACGGGGACCTCATTTATCCTTTGCCAGTACGATCCGTTCATCGCTATCTTCCGGTTGAGCGGCGGGTTCGAAATGTTCCTGCTGGGAGGGTGCTTCCTGGTCATCGGCCTGTTTGTCGGGCGTCCTTACTGTCGGTTCCTGTGTCCGCTCGGAGTTCTGCTGGGGCTTTTCTCTCATGTATCGCAAAAACGGGTGACCATCTATCCCGACCATTGTGTCCAGTGTCGGCTGTGTGAAGATTCGTGCCCCTACAACGCTATTCGGGAGCCGACCATTGATGATTCACATTGCGACAACACGACCTCACGCCGGCGACTGCTGGTGTATCTGGCACTGGCGCCGGTGTTGTTGTTGCTTTTCGGGTTTCTGGGAAGTCAGTTCGGTGCGCCAATGGCCCGGGCACACGCCACGGTGCAACTACAGGAACGCCTCGAGCAGGAAGACCGTGGCGCAGTGGACGGAACTACAGACGCAAGCACGGCCTTTCGTGATGCTGGACGGTCACGGAAGGAGCTGGCGGCTGCGACGGCGACGATCCAGCGGCGCTTCCACATTGGCGGATGGCTGCTGGGGTTGTGGGTGGGACTGGTTGTCGCTGTCAAGTTGATCGGTCTGTCCGTGCGACGCGGGAGAGATGAATACGAAGCCGACCGCGGCGCGTGCGTGGCCTGTGGCAGATGTTTTCCTTACTGCCCGGCCGACGAGGATGTGCGGCTGCAGGCGTTGGCGTCGCTTGAGGCGGAGTCGGTGGAGGTGCGGGATGAAACTGCCCTTCTTGAATAGGATGCCCGACGCAGAGGAGAGCGGACAACGGGTGCGTTCGGCGAGAACGACCGCGTTCGTGAGTGGCGTGTTCTCACTGTGGGTGGGCGCATCGCTGGTCTGGAATTCTCTCCAACTGAGGGTGGCCAATCCCCTTGATTCCGTGCAACTGGCCCAACTCAAGAAGAATCTGGAACAGCAACCGGGCGATGAGAGTCTGAAGCTGCAAATCCGGAAGCTTGACTACCAGTTGCGCCGGGAATTCTCTGGAAGAAGGAAGATGAATGTGAATGGAAGTTATCTTCTCCTTGCGGGTCTGCTGGCATTGCTCGCCAGCCTGAAGGTGATCGAGAACCATCGCAGACAACTCCCGATGCCCCAACCGGCAGCTCGCGACCCGGAAGGCGAGAGGGGGAGAGCGCGTCTGGCAGTTTCGGGGCTTAGCGGGGTACTTGGTCTGCTGGTGGTGTGGGGGTGCCTGGCAGACCGGCCGCTCTCCGGCGAGGGTGCGGGTGCGTCGGGCGGGTCTGACGCGAAGGCAAGTTACGCCACTGCCGACGAGATGAAGAAAGAATGGCCCCGGTTCCTCGGACCGGGTGGCGCTGGTCTTTCGGCGTACACCAACGTTCCGCAGTCGTGGAACGGAAAGACCGGTCAGGGGATCGTCTGGAAGGCGCAGATTCCGCTGCCGGGACATAACTCGCCCGTTGTGTGGAAGGAGAGTGTGTACGTTACCGGAGCGACCGCGACCAAGCGGGAAGTCTACTGCTTCGATACGGGGTCGGGGAAGCTACGATGGAAAGGCGAGGTGAAAGGGATCAGCGGGTCGCCCACCAAACCTCCGGCGGTTATGGAAGATACTGGCTTTGCTGCGCCCACCTGCGCCACCGACGGTGAGCGTGTGTATGCCATCTTCGCCAACGGCGATTTCGCCGCTTTCTCACCCGACGGGAAGCTGCTTTGGGGGAAAGCTCTGGGGATTCCCGAGGTGAACTACGGGTACGCGTCTTCACTGGTGACCTGGGAGAACCTTGTTTTCGTCCTGATGGATCAGGGCTATCCGGATGAAGGTAAGTCCTTCCTGCGCGCCATCGACGGGGAGTCGGGCAAGACGGTGTGGGAGAAATCCCGACCGGTGGCGTCGTCGTGGACTACCCCCGCGGTGATCGAGGTAAAAGGGAAACCCCAGTTGATTACCTGCAGCGATCCCTGGGTGATCGCCTATGATCCGAAGAGCGGCGCCGAGGTGTGGAAGGCACAGATTCTAAGCGGGGAAATCGCGCCATCGACGGCGTTCGCTGGCGGACAACGCGCGGATCCGTTGCTGTTCTTTATCGAGCCTTACAGCCGTGTGGTTGCGGTGAAGGCCGACGGCAGCGGCGACGTTACCCATACGCATGTCGCGTGGGAAGCCTTCGACGGCATTCCCGATATCTGCACACCCGTGACCAATGGCGAGTTACTCTTCCTACTGAACACTCCCGGCTCTCTCACCTGCTATGAAGCCAATACTGGGAAGAAGGTGTGGGAAAAGGAACTGGCAATGGACTTCAAGTCCTCCCCCTGCATCGCGGGGGGCAAACTTTACATGCTGAGTGTGAGCGGCAAAATGATAGTGGTGACAGCGGGGCGTCAGTTCAAGAAGCTCGGCGAGTCCGAGCTGGGAGAGGAGTGCACAGCGACGCCCGCGTTTCTCGACGGGAGAATTTACCTTCGCGGCGAGAAGAACCTTTACTGCATCGGGAGTTAGGGAATCGCCCCGACGTGGAGCCAATAGCCGTCATGCCACCAGCAAACTGCTTGTGTAGGAACACCGCTCTCAACGATGCACCTCTCAATATTGAGCGCGTTGACCAGATCGTTGACGAACACGGCCGCGGTGCGGAGAGTGTCATTCCCATCCTCAACGCCGTTCAGCAGTACTACCACTTCCTGCCCCAGGATGCACTGCGACGCGTTTGTGCACTGACGGAGATCTCCTCCGCTGATATCACCGCAATCTCCACCTTCTTCAAGCAGTACCGGCACGAACCTGCGGGCGAGCATATTGTTCAGGTGTGTCACGGCACCGCCTGTCATGTGAAGGGATCCGAGCAGGTGGAGGCCGTCCTGCGACACCGGCTCGGTATTTCGGAAGGCAAGGACACCGACGTGGCGCGGGAGTTTACCCTCCAGCGGGTAGCCTGTGTCGGGTGCTGCACGCTGGCGCCGGTGCTGAGAATTGACGATATCACTTACGGATCGCTGACCTCCGATCGGGTTGCCCAGGTGCTGCGCGATTTCTCGGAGATGGGGAGCAACGGCCACGCAGACATCGTGGACGGCGATAAGGGACTCTCTTCATCCGCAGGCGAGATTCGCGTCGGGTTGGGGTCGTGCTGCATCGCCAAAGGAAGCGACCGCCTGTATGGTAACCTGCAACGCAGGGCGTCGGAGCTGGGGATTCCCGTGGGCGTCAAGCGCGTGGGGTGTGTCGGGATGTGTCACCAGACCCCGCTCGTTGAGGTACTCCTCCCTGATGGTGAATCGGTGCTCTACGCGCAGGTGCAGCCCGAAGACGCCGAGTCAATTGTGTTGCGACATTTCCGATCTCCGAGTCTGCCGCGTCGCATACGACGCTTCTTCTCGACGGCGCTGGATCAGTTGTTCACCGATGAGTCGTGGCAACCGGTCACTCGCTATTCCATCCGCGTTCGCGACCCGGAGGTATCGGCATTTCTCGGGAAGCAGAAGCGCATTGCGACCGAGGGGTTTGGGAGCGTTGATCCGATGGACAGGGAGGACTATGTCCGCCACGATGGTTTTTCCGCCCTTAAGTCGGTATTGCGGCAAGCCGACGCGGCGGCCGTCGTGGAGCAGATTCGGGTTAGCGGACTGCGGGGCAGGGGAGGCGCCGGATTCCCCACCGGTGAGAAGTGGGGCCGAGTGCGAAGTGCGGACGGTGAGCGGAAGTTCGTCATCTGCAACGGAGACGAGGGAGACCCCGGCGCGTTCATGGATCGAATGATTCTGGAGTCATTCCCGTATCGCGTTATCGAGGGGATGGCGATAGCCGCCTACGCGGTGGGCGCGAGTGAGGGGTTCCTCTACATTCGCGCGGAGTACCCTCTGGCCGTGGAGCGTATTCGGCACGCGTTGCGGAAAGCCGAGGCAGGTGGGGTTCTGGGAGACAACATTCAGAACAGCGGCTTTTCGCTGCAACTGAAAATCAGGGAAGGGGCCGGCGCTTTCGTTTGTGGAGAGGAAACTGCGATGCTCGAGTCGCTGGAAGGGCGGCGCCCCGCGCCGCGATTGCGGCCCCCGTATCCCTCCGAATCGGGTTTGTGGGGATGCCCAACATTGATCAACAATGTCGAGACTCTCGCGACCGTCCCGTGGATTCTTCGACATGGAGCGGAGCAGTTTGCCGCTCTCGGCACGGAGTCCAGCAAGGGAACGAAGGTATTCGCTCTCGCCGGCAAGGTGGTGCGCGGAGGACTCATCGAGGTGCCGATGGGAATTACCCTCAGGGAAATCGTCGAGGAGATTGGCGGCGGCGTTCCCGCAGGACACGTGTTCAAGGCGGTGCAAGTCGGTGGACCGTCTGGAGGTTGCGTTCCAGCCGAGCTTGCCGATACCCCCATCGAGTACGAGTCTCTCCAGTCCGTGGGCGCCATCATGGGTTCTGGCGGACTGGTCGTGCTCGATGATTCCGATTGCATGGTCGATGTGGCGCGCTATTTTCTGCGCTTCACACAGGCGGAGGCTTGTGGGCATTGCAGCATCGGTCGCATGGGCACACACCGACTCCTGGAATTGCTGAACCGCATGTGCGAAGGCAAAGCCACGGCGAAGGACCGAACGGAACTGCGTGAATTGTCGCGGATCGTGCAAACTGCCAGCCTTTGCGGTTTGTGCCGAACCGCGCCCAATCCGGTGCTGTCGACCCTGCGCTACTTCGGGGACGAATACGATGCCCACTTGGAAGGGCGCTGCCCGGCGGGAAAGTGCAAGGCGCTTATCAAATATACAGTCAACGATAAATGCAACGGCTGCACACTGTGCGCGCAGCACTGTCCCTATGACGCGATCCCGATGACGCCCTATCGGACGCATATCATTGACAACGAGAAGTGTGAGCGGTGCGACATCTGTCGGCAGGTGTGCAAGGAAGACGCAGTGGATGTGAAGTGACCGGCAAACGACGGATTCGCGGGATAGCTGATGAGGTTTTGAGCGTGAGTATGCTCACGGTGTGGATTGACAATGAAAGGATCGAGGTGGAGCCGGGAAGCACGGTTCTGGACGCGGCGCGTCGACTGGGGATTGACATTCCCGCGTTGTGCCACTGGCCGGGGCGCGCTCCGGTCACCTCGTGCATGGCTTGTCTGGTGAGAGTGGAGGACGATGAGAGGCTGGTTCCTTCCTGCTCCCTTCCTGTGCGGGATGGCATGCATATTCAGAGCGAGGTGGCGGAGGTCCACGACGCTCGCCGAACGGCGATTGAACTTCTGCTCAGCGACCATGCCGGGGATTGTCTGGCTCCCTGCCATCGAATCTGTCCTCTTCACATGAACATCCCGAAGATGGCGCGACAGATCAGTGAGGGGGATCTGCGCTCTGCCATCCAGACGGTGCGGGAAGACATTGCGCTTCCCTCCATTCTGGGACGTGTCTGTCACCATCCGTGTGAAGGCGGTTGTCGCAGGGGACCGCATGATGGAGCCGTAACAGTCCAACAGATGGAGCGTTACGTCGCCGATGAAGATTTCGCCGCAGAACCTCTCTATACCCCCACGCGTCAGCCTGATACCGGGAAACGTGTGGCGGTAGTCGGGACAGGTGTTGCAGGACTTACTGCCGGTTACCATCTCCTGAGAATGGGTCACTCCTGCGGGCTGTATGATAAGGACGGCGATATTGGGGGAAGCCTGCGCAGTCGGTATTCACAGGCCGAGCTTCCCTGCGAAGTCGTCGACGCTGAGGTCGATCTTATGCGGCGGTTGGGGGCGGCATTTTTCAGCGGGGCGCGCCTCGGGCAAAACCTTTCTCTGGGGGAGCTACGGGCTGATTTTGACGCCGTGCTGCTTGCCACAGGACAGGGATCGGCTGCATTGGCAAAGGAGCTTGGCATCGCCAGTGATGAGCGCGGGATTGTTGTCGCCCCGCGGACCTGCGCAACGGAAGTTGAGGGAGTTTTTGCGGCAGGCGAAGCCGTGCGAGG
>Ga0210051_1001075_pt1 | contig 27426 bp, 30 predicted proteins | sample CryGey092014_all_FD_185464 | JGI IMG/M metagenome (GOLD analysis project Ga0210051, IMG submission 185464) | Groundwater microbial communities from aquifer - Crystal Geyser CG23_combo_of_CG06-09_8/20/14_all (SPAdes) (version 2) | ecosystem: Environmental > Aquatic > Deep subsurface > Groundwater...
TTTTACTTTTCCAAAAATTTCTTTTCCTAAAATTAATACAAAATTAAAGCGAACATTAATTTCTCTTTTGATTTTAATTATTCTTTTAATCTTAGGTTATTTAATTTTTAGATAAGCAAAAAGGGCAACAGCTCTTATGAGAACGGTTGCCCTTTGTCTAAATTACTACTTAATGTGTAATCAGAATTTTATACCTCCGACTAACATCCAACCCTGGGGATTAATCCCTATTGGAATCGCGTACCTTCCTTCTAGAAAAAACTTTTCATTTGAGTATGCGAGCCCAACGACAGGATTATAATATTGGAAATTTTTTGTTTGCGCTCCGAAAACAAGATCCAATCCAATGATTTTATATGTTTCATAGATGGCTCCTAACCAGTAATTGCTATTGTTTTTATATTCTTGGGTGCCATCTATTTCATAGAAAATCACAAACTTCTCAATTCTCGCTCGGAGGTCACAAATAACCTTTCCATCTGCAATGCCTACTCCCAGCCCTATTCCGCTTCCCGTTTCTTTCAGCCAATCTTTTGTTTTTTGGGCTTGTTCTTCTTCTTCCAATTTATTTAACTGTCGGAGATACTCAGCTTCTCTGTTTCTTAATTCTCGCAGCTCTACTTTTACAGCTTCATACTCAGCTTGCAGACTTTCCAGTCTTTTCTTTAGTTGTCCAATCTTGTCTTTGCTTTTTTTCACCTCTTGCTCAGTTTTTATCTTTTCTATGTCGTCATCTAACTTGCTGATTTCTTGTTCGATCGTTCCCTTTGTTGTTTCTTTGATTTGAATCTGAGTGTTGATTAATTTTAAATTAGTTGTCAAGAGACTTCTTTGGGTATTTACCACTCCTTTCTCGCTCTTTGTTATGCTTTTTTCCATTTCTCCTGCAAAACCGTACGTCCAAGATACCCCCAAAACCAAAATCAAAATCAAAATCTTTTTCATTTTATCCTCCTTTCTCCTTTGGCCATATCAACCAAAAAGCTATTACCGCCACTAGAAATGTCTGGACTACCAAGCTGTACCCATATACTGCCCTTGGCAGTAACCTATTCCCTATCTTAATCTTTTCCGGTAAATCACTTAGCACTGGATACCAAATCACAATATTCAGCACTATGAAGCCTATAAAAACTACTGCTGCGGCAAATGTTCGGATTGCCGCGACAAATTCTTTCAGAGTTTCTTTTTTCACTTTTACCACCTCCCTTTCTTTTTTTAAATTTTTAAATTTCTGTTTAGAAGTATATCACAATTTCTTTATTATGTCAAGCCAAATTAGTTTAGTATTTAAGCTTTCTTTCCAAATTACTAACCTCCTTTTTTAATTCTAAAATTCTTTGCTTGATTCTTTCTGTCTTTACTATTCTAACGCTTAAATCAGAACCCTTTAATGTTGAAATTTCATCGTAGGTTTTTTCTAAATTATCTTTTAATTCCTTTAGAAATTCAACAAATCTTAATCCTTCAATTTCTCTTTCTAATCTCATTTTTTCAATCTTATTATCATAAATATTTTTAAAGTACATACTAACCACCTCCTTCGGAATTTGAACGCTTCACTACGCTACGCTATAAACTTCGTTTTTAACGCTCCGCTTCGCTACGCTATAAACTTCGTTTTAAAACAAAATAGCAGTATTACTAATTTAATAACACTGCTATCTTGTTTTGTCAAGGATAATAATTTATTTCAGTTCTACTTTAGCGCCAGCAGCTTCAAGTTTCTTTTTTATTTCTTCTGCTTCTTCTTTTTTTACATCTTCTTTAATTGTTTGAGGTTCTTTATCGGCTGCGTCAACTAAATCTTTTGCCTCTTTTAATCCTTTACCGGTAATATCTCTTACCACTTTTATTACCTCAATTTTCTTAGCTCCAACTTCTTTTAATAGCGCATTAAATGAAGTTTTTTCTTCAACAGGAGAAACTGCTGCTGCGGGTGTTTGGGCAACTACTGTTGGAGCGGCCGAGACACCAAATTTTTTCTCCAATATTTTAACCAACTCAGCTAAATCCAATACTGTCATCTTCTCAATTTTCTCCACAAGATCCTTAAACTTTTCTGGTATTTCTATTTTTTCTTCTTTTTTCTCTGCCATAATTATTTTTTTATTGAATTAAGTGTATAAATCAGACCTTTAAGATTAAATTTCAAAAGATTTACAAAACTGGAAATAGTGTTTTGTAAACTTCCTGCTAATTTTCCGAAAAGCTCTTCTTTGGTTGGCAATTGAGCCAACTCAACTACTTTCTCAATTGTTAAAAAATTATTTTCGAAAACTCCGCCTAAAATTCTTAATTTCTCATTTTTTAAGGAATTTTGATAAGCAATTTTTGCTGGTAAAATTTCGTCTTGAAAACCAAAAATTAAAGCCAATTGGCCTTTTACTTTTTTAATATTTTCTATAAAAGGAAGTTTATTTCCGCCTTCTTCTAAAACTTTAAAAAGCAGTGTCTTTTTTATTACTTGAAAAAGACAATTGGAATCCTTAAGTTCCTCTCTTAAATGGAAAAGGGGTTTTGAGCTTAAACCGGTAAAATCAACTAAAACAATTGATTTTTGTTTGGTTATTTTTTCTTTTAAATCTTTAATTATTTCTTTTTTTTGTTCCTTTGTTTTTGGCATATTCCCTAAAATAAAAAAGTCTGCTACCGCAGACAACAAAAATTTCGTTTTTGCCTAAAGAGGACTTATTATTTGCCTCTTGTCTGCGGCGTTAAGGTATAATATTAATTTAACAGATATTATTTTTTTGTCAATACCTCCACAATCTTTTCTCCAAATTTTCTCGCTGCTAAGGGACCGTTGGCAGTAATAATTTTATCGTCAACAACCACTGGTTCATCTTGATAATTTACTCCTTCCTCTTTCAAAATTTTTACCGCGCTTTTATCTAAATTGTTTGACCAAACAGTAGCTTTTTTATTATTTAAAACTCTGGCTTTCGCCAGAATTGCCGGGGCAATACAAATTGCTCCTAAAATCTTATTTTCATTTACTGCTTCTTGAGCTATTTTATGCGCTTTTTCATCGTCAATATATTTTGCCGCCCCACTGCCCCCAACAAAGATTATTGCGTCAAAATCAGAAACTTTTAAATCATCCAATGTTACATCAACATCCACTACCCCGCCGTAAGCGCCGATTGCTTGACCTTTTTTAGAACTTGCCGTAACGATATTTGCCCCTTCGCTTTCTAATACTGTTTTAGGAATAAAATATTCTTCATCTCGAAAATCAATAAAAGCAATAATCATCGCAATTTTTTTATTACTCAACGGTTTTCCCATAGATTTTAAATATTTTAATATTTTGTTTTAGCAATATTATGTTCTTCCAAGGTCTTGCTAAAAATTGTTTTTCCATCGGGTGTTGATAAATAATACCAATATTCACTATTTTCAGGATAAAGGGAAGCGATAATACTGTCAAGAGAAGGATTACAAATCGGACCTAGGGGCAATCCTTTATATTTATAAGTATTAAATGGTGAATCGATTTGAGTTTCTTCTTTTGAAATTTTTGTCGTCTTTTTTCCGGTAATGTAGCTAATTGTAGCATCTACCTGTAAAGGAACATTACCTTTTAATCTTTTCCATAAAATTCCTGCTACTAATTTTCTCTCTTCAAAACTTTTAACTTCTTTTTCCAATAATGAAGCCATTGTTATTACTTCGAAAATTGTTTTTGCTTGTTTTTTAATTTCTTTTCTTAAATCGGAATTGAGTTTTTTATCAAAATTACTAAGCATCTTTCTGATAATATTTTCAAGTGTTTCTTGCTTTTTAATATAATAAGTATCTGGGAATAAATAACCTTCTAACCCAATATATTTTGGCTTATCTTTTAAAAAATCGAATTCATTTGAGAAATCTTTTGGAACTGGCAAATCTTCGGCTTTTAAATAATTAACTGCCGGGAATCCAGCTAATTCCCATAATTCTTCGGCTTGAAACATTCCCTTTCCTTCTAAATAAAAACCGATATCTCTTAAATTCCAACCTTCAATAATAGTAATTCTTTCTTTGATTACCCCGCCGGAAATAATTTTATTAGCAACTTCAGCAACATTCATCGAAGGGCTTAAATAATATTCTCCGGTTTGAAGTTTGTTTTGGCTGTTTTTTAAAACTACATAAAAATTAAAAAACCATCTACTCTTGATTAAATTTTGATTTTCTAAATTGGCAGCAATTTGAAGAAGATTCTGCCCTTTTTCAACTACAAAAATTTTCTCTTCAATTATTTTTTTATCTTTTGGCAAATAAATGCCAAAAAGAAAAAACCCTAAAACAATAATTAAAAAAAATATTAAAAAAATAAAATACTTTTTCATTTCTTATTTGTTACCAAGGGAACGAAAGCAAAACCGGGATATTCAATTTCCTCAAATTCGGTTTCACTTTTTTTAACAAACAACCAAATTGAAGAACCTATAGGGGTAACAATTCTGCCTTTGATTTTTAATTGTTTTTTCCAGGCAGAAGGCAAAATTTGAGCTGAAGCTGAAGCTAAAATATTATTAAACGGCGCTTCTTTCTCATACCCTTCTGAACCATCGGCACAAATGAATTGGACAATCCCCTTTTCTATAAAATTATATTTGGCAACATTTTTCTCCCCAAAATCCAGCAACTCTGGAATTATTTCAATGGCGATCACTTTTCCTTTTTGACCTACTATCTCAGCCAAAAGGGCGCTTGTCCATCCTGAACCGGAACCAATATCTAAAATTCTTTCCCCTGCTTCTGGTTGGAGGAGTTCTAACATAAAAGCAACCACCAATGGTTGAGAGATAGTTTGACTATAACCAATTGCCAAGGCCTCATTTAGTTCAGCTAAATTTTTCATTCCTTCTGGCCCGCCTGCGCAGGCAGGCAAAAAATCTGCTCTTTTAATTTTTTTAAATGCCTCAATTATTCTTGGTGTTTTTAACCAACCTTCTGTAATTAAAGATTCTATTAACATAATCTATAAATTATTAAATTATTGATTTATTACGAGTTAGCGAGGCGCTCCGCAGAGCGCGGGAAATTCGTGAGCAAAGCGAACTGAATTTCCCAGTGTCTGAGCGAATCATTTTTCTTTGGTATTTTCTACGGGGTAAATTGAGGATTTTTTAATAATGATTTTAAAAATGTTTTCTATAAAATCACCGCCGGCATAACCGATAATAAAACTTAAACCGGGAGTGAAAAATCCCTGATAAGTAAAACCAATTTCCCTTACAGCAACTGCTGCTACCAAACCAATAAGGCCGGAAAGAAAAGCCATGCCTAAAAAATAAGGAAGTTTGAAAGGAACATTTTTATAGGAGAATTGATGTTTAATAAACCCAACTAATCCCCTAACTACACCTCCCAAAAATCCCGCTAATAAAATTGAGAAATACATATTTTAATTAGTGATGTTTTATTTCTACAATATCGCCATTTTTTAAAAGCTCATCTCTTCCCACAGTTTTTAACATTCCTTTTTCCTGACATTCTTTCCAACCGCCACTTTTAATTAAATCTTCAAAATTAATTACTTCAGCTAAAATAAATTTCTCGGCAAAATCGCTATGGATAAGCTCAGCTGCTTCAATAATCTTTGTTCCTTTTTTAATTGGCCAAGCTCGTGTTTCTTCTTTCCCAACTATTGTAAAAAAAGTTATCAGATTTAGTATATTGTAACATTTTTCAATTAAAATATTTAATTTCGATTCTTTTAAATTAAATTCTCTTCTCTCTTCTTCATTTAGTTCTGAAATATCTAATTCTTCTTGTAAATCTATTATTAAATAATTTTGTTTTTCTCTTTCTAATTTTTCTTTTAATTCATTCGGCGCTTCTTTTTCCTTCCCGTTTAAAAGATAAATTTGGGGTTTGGCAGTGAGAAGAAATAGATGAGAAGGCGAAGAAAAATAAATTGCCAGTTTCCCCTTTTCCAAATTTTCTTTAATTTGAATTAAAATTTTTTCTTCCTCAATTGCCTCTTTTTTCTCTGTTTTTACATCGCTTGCTATTTTTTCTAATCTTTTCTCGATTGTTTCCAAATCTTTTAGAATTAATTCAGAATTGATTATTTCAATATCTCTTTCTGGATTTATAATTTGATTTATATGGCTGACATCTTCTCTTTTAAAACAGCGAACAATATGTAAAATTGCGTCAACTTCCCTGATATGAGCTAAAAATTGATTGCCTAATCCCTCGCCTTTTGCTGCTCCTTTTACTAAACCGGCAATATCAACAAATTTAATTATTGCCGGAATAATTTTTTCTGCTTGAGAAATTGACTGTAATTTTTCTAATCTCTCATCTGGAACTTCAACTATGCCAACATTTGGTTCAATTGTACAAAATGGATAATTAGAAATGGCAACTGGATTTTTAGTTAAGGCCTTAAAAAGAGTTGATTTCCCAACGTTGGGAAGACCAACAATACCCACTGAAAGAGACATACATTAAAATTATATAACAGGGATGAATTTTCCACAACTTGTTTTAAAAGGTTGACCCCGTTAGAAATCCGCTCTGCTTTCGGCACGGCGGCAGCCGCTTGGAGCGGCTTATCTCTAACGGGGTTGACAAATTTAACAATATAAGTAAAATATAACTATGTTTGTTGTTTAAAAATTTAATAGGAAAGGTGGTGATGAATTTAAGTTTTCTAGGAATCAAAAAAAAGAAAGAAATAAGGAGGAGAAATGTCAGAAATATCTGAGAACATTATTGTTTACGGAGAAAGATTAACTGGGATAGAAAAATTTGAAAAAAGTGTGGTTGAAGTAGACAAAATTCGTGGAATAACCCAGTATTTACCCAAGGACGGAATACACAAGGAAAATTTTTTGTCATATTTATTTATAAAAGATGTAAAAAATTTTTCCTTTTACCATTCTTCTTTAAATGAACTCTTGAAAAATTTAAAGAGAAAAGATAAAAGTGATATAATTTTAGTAAGTAAAGATATGACGGATATGCAAGAAGAAAAAGTGTCATTCAAAATCGGAGTAGAAACAACTGAAGATCAAATTAGCGAATGGATGTTTTTTAAAAATGGAGCCCACACAGTGATAAAGGCGAATCCAAGTATGCCACCTCTGTGGAGCATAATTCATGCGTACTTAATTGCTGAAAATCGAAAAAAATTTTCGGAGCAATTAAGAGCGCATCGAATTAAAAAATTAGAAATACTTGTCAGAAATCAGAAATAATTTTTGGAAGTAAAAATAAATAGAGGGTAATCTCGCTCTCAGCGGACTTACCCTCTTTTTATTCTTTAAAAAAATTCTTCTTCGCAAATTATTTCTTCTATTTTTTTTCTCGTCTTTCACCACAATAAATTTCCACTCCTGATTATTATGAGCCGAAGGAGCTAATCTCGCTGCCTCAAGAATTATTTTTAATTTTTCTTCAGGAACTAAAGTTGGTTTATACGCCCTAACGCTTCTTCTTTTTTTAATCGCTTCTTTTACCTCCATAATTTTCTACCACTGCTTGGGCAAGTGCTAATTTAGCAATCGGAACACGATAAGGCGAGCAAGAAACATAATTCATTCCTATCTCATGACAAAATTTCACTGATTCTGCATCACCGCCATGTTCACCGCAAATTCCGATTTTTAAATTTGGGTTTGTTTCTCTGCCTTTTTTAATTCCTATTTTTATTAACTCGCCAAGGCCAGTTTTGTCAATAGATTGAAAAGGGTCTATTTTAATTATTGCTTTTTTAAAATAAGTTGGCAAAAATTCTCCGGCATCATCTCTGGAAAAACCAAGCCCCATCTGGGTTAAATCGTTCGTTCCAAATGAGAAAAAGTCGCATATTTTAGCCAATTGGTCAGCAACCAAACAAGCCCTGGGAATTTCTATCATTGTGCCAATATTAAGCAACAATTGTTTTTCTTTTATTTTAAATTTTTTAATTGTTTGACGATAAACCTCTTCTATAATTTTCTTTTGATCCAAAATTTCAGTTCCAAAAGCAACAACCGGTATCATTATCTCCGGAAAAACTTTTATTCCCCTCTTTATCAATTCCACTGCTGCCTCAAAAATTGCTCTCGTCTGATATCTTGTTAATTCCGGATAAGAAATTCCTAATCTTACTCCGCGATGACCCATCATGGGATTAACTTCCGCCAAAAATTCTGCTCTTTTTTCAAATTTTTCTCTGCTGATGCCCAGTTCTTTTATCAATTTCTGGCATTCTTTTTCATTTTTCGGAACAAACTCATGAAGAGGCGGGTCAATTAATCTTATTGTTACTGGCAAATCTTTCATTACTTTCAATGTTTCTTTAATATTTTCTTTTACATAGGGATAAAGTTCTTCTAAAACTTTTATTCTTTCCTCCTCTGATTCAGCCATAATCATTTTTCTCATCAAAAATAACGGCTTTTCTGAATTCTCGCCATAAAACATATGTTCAATCCGAAATAAACCAATTCCCTCTACCCCAAAATCTCTGGCTTTTCGAGCGTCTTTTGGCGTATCGGCATTTGTTCTAACTTTTAGTTTTCTTAAACTATCACAGATTTTCATAAATTTTCCAAAATATGGATTTTGTTTCACCGAATCAATTAAAGGAAGCTTCCCAAGATAAACATAACCCTTAGTACCATTTAAAGTCAGCCAATCACCTTCTTTAATAATCAGTTTTTCTATGTTTAAGATTTTATTTTTATAATCAATTTCCAAAGCGCCAGCTCCAACAATACAACACTTTCCCCAACCCCGGGCAACCAAGGCGGCATGAGAAGTCATTCCTCCTCTGGCAGTTAAAATTCCAACTGCTGCTCGCATCCCTTCAATATCCTCCGGATTTGTTTCTTCTCGAACTAAAATTGTTGGTTTACCGTTTTCCAACCAAGCCACAGCATCTTCGGCAGTAAAAACAACCTGACCTACTGCTGCGCCCGGCCCGGCTGGAAGACCGGAAGTAATCAAGTTTGCCTCTTTTTCTTTTTTAGGGTCAATCAAAGGATGAAGAAGCTCATTAAGTTGTTCGGGACTAACCCGGAGAACTGCTTCTTTTTGGGAAATAAGTTTTTCATTTAGCATATCCACTGCCATCTTCACTGTTGAAACACCATTTCTTTTTCCTACTCGGCATTGCAACATCCATAATCTTCCATCCTCAATGGTAAATTCGATATCTAACATATCGCAATAATGTTTTTCTAATTTCCTTTGATATAAATCTAATTCTTTATATATTTTTGGAAATTGCTTTTCTAAAGAAGGGAACTTTTTATTATATTCTGTTTTTCCTTTTTCATTTATAGGATAAGGCGTTCTAATGCCAGCCACCACGTCTTCTCCTTGGGCGTCAGGAAGCCATTCACCGTAAAAAACTTTTTCCCCGGTTGCTGGATTACGAGTAAAAGCAACACCGGTTCCAGAATTATTGCCTGTGTTGCCAAAAACCATCGCCTGAACACTAACAGCCGTGCCCCAGTCATCAGGAATCCCTTCAATGCGGCGATAAGCAACTGCTCTTCTGCCATTCCAACTTAAAAAAACTGCTGCAATCCCCTTTTCCAGTTGGACCTCCGGCTCATCAAGAAATTCTTCTTTTAATATTTCTCTCACTTTCTCTTTATAGATTTTTATTAATTCCTTTAAGTCATCTGCTGTTAATTCTGTATCTTGCTTTATTTTTTTTGCTTTTTTCATTTTTTCTAATTCTTTTTCCAGTTGAGCACGAATCCCATTTCCATCTTTTACTTTTTTGCCCGCCTGCGCAGGCAGGCCTTCGGCTTTTTCCATAACAACATCAGAATACATTTGAATTAAACGCCTATAAGCATCGTAAATAAAACGAGGATTATTTGTTTTTTTAATTAAACCAGAAATTGTCTCTTCGGTTAATCCAATATTTAAAACGGTTTCCATCATTCCTGGCATTGATTTTCGAGCACCGGAACGAATTGAAACAAGCAAGGGATTATTTGAATCGCCAAATTTTCTTTTCATTATTTTTTCAATATGAGCCAATCCTTTTTTAATTTGGGTCTCAAATCCTTTTGGGTATTTTTTATTGTGTTTGTAATAATAATTACAAACCTCGGTGGTAATAATAAAGCCCGGAGGCACTGGCAATTTCAAATCTTTAGCGCCTGCCATTTCGCATAAATTTGCGCCTTTGCCGCCTAACAAATTTTTCATTTTAGCGTTTCCTTCGGTTTTCCCTCCCCCGAAAAGATAAACATATTTAGACATAATTTTTTAAAATAATATAAAAATTATAGCAAAATAAAAAATCCCGTCAAGGAAATGTCGCCTAATCCTTTCGAGATCCGATCTCGAAAGGATTATTAAATTCGTGTCAAATTCCAAAAATTGATGTTTTTTCAGGGGATAGTTTCTAGGAAAGAATTTAATAACTAGTAATTTTTGCTTCAATTACTCTTACAGTGTAAGCATATGGATTATTAGTTCGACACACATCCCAAACCATATATAAATTTTTGTTCTCTAACTCAGGAATATTATATTCATTTGAGATTTTACTATCGTTTAACCAAACTGAATACGTTGTGCCTATTTTCTTAATTTCAAACTTTCCCAAAGTAGTCCTGTAAGCTGAAAAATTCTCTAATATAGTCTCGGTTCCGTTCACTATTTTTATCAGATTATCTCCATTATCACCTTTCAAAAAACCAAATCCCCAGTTAGGATAATCTAATATATCATAACTCCATTTTGCGTCGTCAACATCAGCTATAAAAAAATTCCCAAAATTTCCATCTAGATAGCTCCTATTAATCATCCAAGTTATATTGCCAGTTAGATTATAAGTATTTTTAGTCGCTATCCCCCAACCTCTCCAGTAACTATATCCTGTAATTTGGGCTTGAATATAACCACCGGTTTCTGTCCAGTCTCCAGTAGTGGCCCCAGTAGGAGCTTGTTGCCACTTATTGGTATCTATACTTGCGTCCTCAAAGTCATCATAAACCAAGCTAGTACTAACAGTTAATGATGTTCCTACTTCATAAACACTATCAACATTACCTCCATCATTAGCAGTCTTATCTTTATAAGTTTTAGATTCTAATCTACAGTTAATTTCAAAATAATTACCATCTGAAATAAAGTTATAATAATAGTTATTGTTGTTCTTCGGATCTATTGGTAAAGATGGTATGGAAGAACCTAAGGTTGAAGAAGTGAAATCAATGGGTAACCAACCAGTACCATTGATATTGGTGTTTCCGGATAAAGAATTGGTAGTGGTTGAAGGAAGAGTTTTTGTTACCTTCTGAGAGATAAACAATGATGGCTTTTTCTAATTGAGTTAAATCGGTTAATCTCTTGGTGTCTCTGGCTTTGGCCATCATTTCACCCGGGTCTAAGGCAAAGATCACTACTGTTGATAAAACAGCAATGATAGCGATGACAATGAGGAGTTCGAGCAAAGTAAACGACTTGTTCATAAACTTTATTCTTTTATTAATTTATTGCGAGTTATTTATTACGAGTTATAAAATTTAACTCGCTAACTCGTTAACTCGTAATAAATTAATAATCCAATAATTCATTATACTACATTATACTACATTGTAAAAGTTTTCGAAAAGTTTCGCTGTTAAAATTGGGCCTGTTCCTCGTGGTGTAGGAGTAAAATATATATTTTTTATTTCTCTTGAGGAATTATCAAAATCCCCTTTAATTTTACCATTTTGAAAAGAACAACCAAAATCAATTACAATGGCATTATTTTTTAACATTCTTGGTTTTATTAAGCCGGCTTTGCCGACACCGGAAATAACAATATCAGCATTTTTTAGAATTTTGAAATCTTTTCCTTTGTCTAATAAATAAAGTTTTCGGCATTCTGATTTTCCTTTTAACCAATTCGCTATTGGTCTTCCAACTAAAAAGCCAAGTCCTACAATAGCTATTTTAGTTTTAGAAGGCTTAATCTTTTTATATTTCAAAATTTCTTTAACAGTTCCAACAGCTGGCGATAAAAGACCTATTTCTTTCCCCTTTCCTAAAACATCAATATCTTTTTGAGCTGCGATTGAATTTAAAATTTGTTTAATATCTAAATGCTTTTCCAAAGGCAATTGGACAATTATTCCTCCAATTTTTTTAAATTTTGCTAATTTTCTGATTTTTTGACAGAGTTTTTTAGTAGTAATTTTTGAAGGAAATTTATAAATTTTAAAATCAATCCTTAACTCTTTAGCAATCTTTTCTTTCTGAGATAAAAAACTAAGGGAAGCAGGATTTTTCCCGATTAAAATCGCTGCCAAAATTTTTTGGGTTTTTGGTTGTTTTTTTAAACGCCCGATTATTTTTTTAGCAATTTTAATACCGGAAATCTCTGGCATATAACTTTTAATTTCTAATTTCTAATTTTTAATTTCTATTAAATTTCTAATTTCTAATTTTCAAACTGATAAGGAATGAACGAGGTAACAAATTTCAAAGTAGTCTTCGGAGTCCCGCTAGCATGGTCCCCGCTAAAAGCGGGGTGGCGGGACGAGAAAACAGACCCCAAAATCTCGCTGGGATTTTGAGGGTCGGTACTTTGAAATTTTGTTACCGAGCGAATCCACTGCCGAACGAATCCATTTCATAAATAGGGAATTTTTGGGTTAATTTTTTGACTTCCTTTTTAATCTGGTTTTTTATTTTTTTATTATTTATATTTTTAATCAATTTTATCACCAATTGGGCAGTATAACCGGCTTCTTTTTCTTTAAAACCTCGGCTGGTAATAGCGGGCGAACCTAGTCTGATGCCAGAAGGATTAAAAGGAGTTCTTTTCTCAAAAGGAATTACATTTTTATTGACATAAATTCCAATTTTATCCAATTCATCTTGGATTCTTTTAGAATCTATTTTGAAAGAAGAAATATCAATAAGGATTAGATGATTATCTGTTCCGCCAGTAACCAATCTAAAACCAGCTTTAACAAATTCCTGAGCCATTGCTTGAGCATTTAAAATAATCTGTTTTTGGTATTTTTTAAAACTTTCACTCATTGCTTCCTTAAAACAAACTGCTTTGGCGGCAATCACATGGTCTAAGGGCCCTCCTTGAATTCCCGGAAAAACTGCCTTATCAATTTTTTCAGCTAAATCCTTTTTTGATAAAATTAAACCTCCCCGGGGACCCCTTAAGGTTTTATGAGTAGTGGTGGTTACTACATCACAAAAAGGAAAAGGATGGGAATGACAATGGGCTATTATTAATCCGGCAATATGGGCAATATCAGCCATCAGATAGGCTCCAATTTTATCAGCGATTTCTTTAAATTTTTTAAAATTCAGCGCTCTGGGATAAGAAGTGGTGCCAGTAACAATTAGTTTTGGTTTATATTTTTTTGCTTTTTCTTCGATTTCATCAAAATCATACCTCTCGGTTTTTGGATTAACGCCATAATGAATAAAATTATAAATGATGCCAGAAAAATTTATTGGTGAACCATAGGTCAAATGACCGCCAGCAAATAATGACGGAGCTAAAACTGTGTCTTTTGGTTTTAAAAGCGCTAAATAAACAGCGGCATTTGCCTGAGAACCGGAATGGGGTTGGACATTGGCATGCTCGGCTTTGAATAATTTTTTTGCTCTTTCAATCGCTATATCTTCAATTTCGTCAATATACTCATTGCCGCTGTAATATCTTTTATGGGGATAACCTTCGGAATATTTATTAGATAAAGGCGTACCCATACAACGAAGAACTGCCGGACTGGCATAATTTTCCGAGGGAATTAAAACCAATCCTTCTCTTTGCCGTTGAATCTCTTTTTTAATCAGGTTGTAAATTTTTTTATCTTCCATATTTGATTAATGAAAAAATATCGTAATCTTTTAACTTCTTTTTTCCTTTTAAATTTGAAAGTTCAATTAAAAATGCCAAACCAACAACTTTTCCTTTTAATCTTTCTACTAATTTTATAGCCGCTTCAGCTGTACCGCCAGTAGCTAATAAATCATCAACAATTAAAACATTATCTCCTTTTTTAATAGCATCTTGATGAATCTCAAAGCCATCGACACTGTACTCTGTCTTAAAATCATATCGCAATGTTTTATAAGGAAGTTTACCCGGTTTTCTTAAGGGAATAAAACTACAGAAAAATCTTTCTGCCAAAATAGCGCCAAAGATAAATCCTCGCGATTCGGCTGAAGCAATAACATCAATTTTTTTATCTTTAAAGTAATTCTGAATTTCCAAAATAACATAATTTCTAATATAGGGGTCTTGAAGCAGAGGTGTAATATCGCGAAACAATATTCCCTTTTTAGGGAAATTTTTAATAACTCGTATCTTCTTTTTAATATCTTCAATTCTCATAGAGCGGCATTTTCTAAAGCATTTTTACAAAAACAATCTCTTTCTAATTTTATTTTCGGAATTGTTTCTTTTAAAAGATTTTTAAGATTTTTAGCGCTTTTTGCCATTGTTTTTAAAACTTTTTGAGCATCAACTGGTTTCTCTTTTCCGAGTCCAACATCATAATCGGTAATTATTGCTAAAGATAAATAACAAAGCTCTAATTCTCTGGCTAATTGGGCTTCGGGAACTAAAGTCATTCCAATAATATCAGCGAAATTTCTAAACATTTTTGATTCGGCTCGAGTAGAAAAACGCGGTCCTTCAATACAAATATAAGTAGCTCTAGCTTTAACAAGTATTTTTAACTTTTTTGCTTCTTGGTAAAATAATTTTCTTAAATAAGGACAAAATGGATCGGCAGTAGAAATATGGAAAACTCGCCCTTTATTGTAAAAACTGTAATTTCTTTTTTTTGTAAAATCAATAAATTGGTCAGGGATAACAATTTCTCCCGGTTTATAATTTTCCTTTAACGAACCAACAGCGCAAACACTGATAATTCTTTTAACGCCTATTTGAGCCAAAGCCCAGATATTGGCTTGATAATTTACTAAATGAGGAGGAATAATATGTTTTTTGCCATGCCTGGCTAAAAAGGCAATTTTTTCCCCAAAAAAATCCCCGAGCTCAATTAAAGAGGAAGGAGAACCAAAAGGAGTATCTACTTTCAAAGTTTTTACATTTGAACGCTCGTTTAAATCATAAATCCCGCTTCCTCCAATAACGGCTATCTTTGCTGTTTCTTTGGTTTTGGCATTATTGATTTTCATTGTTAAAATTGTTAAATTTATAATATATAAAATATATAATATGCAACTTCTTAAAAAAATTTTTCTAATTTCTTGTTTTACAATTGCTATGGCTTATCTTGAATCAATAATAGTCGTTTATCTTAGAGAAATGTCTGCTATTAATTATCTTATTTCTATTAAAAATTCTGAGCTTGCTCTTCGTCTCCCTTATTTTGCTTTAATAAAAAACCCTTTAGTGATTGTCCCGAATTTAAAAATTTTAAATATTGAAATTTTTCGGCAAGTCGCAACTATAATTATGTTATTTTCTCTGGCTTTGCTGGTCGGTAAAAAATTGAAAGAGAAATTGGCAGTTTTCTTATTCTCTTTTGGTTTGTGGGATATTTTTTATTATATCTTTTTATATCTTCTCTTAAAATGGCCTTCTTCTCTTTCCACCTTAGATGTTTTATTTTTAATCCCTCTTCCTTGGATAGCGCCGGTTTGGCTGCCAATAGAAATCTCTGTTTTAATGATTTTAATTGCTCTCTATTTATTTAAAGAAAAAAAAGGAAATGCCTCAACAAGTTAAATGGAAGAGTCCGATTACTTTTTCCCGCCTGCGCAGGCCGGCCCGTGGTTTTTGACAACTGTTAAAAATCTCGGTTGCTTCTTTTGTTTTTTTAATAATTAACTCTATATTTTTCTCTTTAATAAATTTTTGCGCTTCATTGGTAACTTCAGCTATTCCTGCTTCGCCAGTGCCTATAATAATAATTTTTGGATTTTCTTCCACTGCTCTTTTAATATCTTTTATATCAATAATATGGCTTTCTTCTCTTGACCAGGATAAAATTTTTCCATTAGAATGCGCCTCAACGTCATAATGATAGGTCTTTCCATTAATAGTTATGGAACCAAAATGGTAGGACTCAATCATATTATTTCTTTTTATTTTTTCTAATATATTGTAACCGAGCAGCTAAATTCCAAAACCGGGGAATTTGTTTTTGCCTTACTTTTTTTAAGATAAACGAAGTTGGAGTTCGATAAGTTGTTTTTCCTTTTACTGCTTGTTTTACTGAGTATTTTTTCATAAGCAGGGGCGGAGGGAATCGAACCCCCGACTGGAATTTTGGAGATTCCCATGATACCGCTTCACCACGCCCCCGAAATGTATTATTTCTTTCCTTCTTTATGTATTGTATGTTTCCGGCAATGTTTGCAGTATTTTTTCAACTCTAACTTTCCTTCGGTGTTTTTTGTTTTACCAGTATAGTAATTAATTTCTTTGCACACCGAGCACTGAAGTTTTATAAATGGTTTTTTCTTTTTTGCCATAAATTTTGTATTGAGCCTGAGCGCAGATTTGCACTGCGGACCTCGTCTTTACCAAAGACGTGCTCTGCTACCTGAGCTACCCAGGCATTGGTTCGTTCCCAACTTGTGGGTAGGGAGGGATTTGAACCCCCGAAGACCTATCGGTCGCGAGTTTTACAGACTCGTGCGTTTGACCACTCCGCCACCTACCCAAAATGAACTATTTCCCTTCGAGCAAGTTCTTTCGGCAGCTCTCCTCTTGCCGCCGAAATAAAACTCAAATCTCAAAACTATTTTACCAAAAAATAAATTTTATTCAATGACCTTTTGATGTTTTTTACGCCACTCTTCGATTTTTTTGTGGTTGCCAGACAAAAGAATTTTGGGAACTCGCCAAGAAACTCTTTTTTTAGAATTAAAAACTTCTGGCCGGGTATATTGAGGATATTCTATAAAACCTTTCTCCTTAGTAATTCTTTCCTTTAAAAGTTCTGATTTTCCAATAACACCGGGAATTAACCGTGTGATTGTTTCAATTACAATTAAAGCTGGCAGGTCACCGCCCATTAGAACATAATCCCCTATTGAAATTTCCTCATCAGCAATATATTTTGCCACTCTTTCATCCACTCCTTCATACCTGCCACAGATTAAAATAATGCGATCTAATTTTGAAAACTGATAAGCAATTTTCTGATTAAACTTTTTCCCCCTTGGTGTAAACAATATAATTTTTGATTTTTTATCTGTAATTTTGAATTTTGAATTTTGAATTTTGAATTTAGTCAAGCTGGAAACAGCTTTAAATATAGGTTCCAGCTTGACGACCATCCCCCTTCCCCCACCAAAGGGTTTATCATCAACCGTTTTATGTTTATCAACAGCAAAATCTCTAAGATTGATAACATTAATCTTTACAATTTTTTTCTCTTGGGCTTTTTTAAGAATAGAATGATTAAGATAAAACTCAAAAAATTCCGGGAATAAAGTAATAATGTCAAAAGTCATATTATTATTAAATAAAAAAAAGAAAGCGGCGCTATTTGTATAGTAACACCGCTTTCCTTAAAAGACAATTTATTAGAAGGTTTAAAGGTCTAAATCTTCTAATTTCTCAGAACTCCCTTTGGCAGAAACTCTTCCGCCTTCTGGTTCCTCAATTTTTAAATTCACTCGAGCGTGATTTTTGAGGCCAACAATTCTTAAAAGAGTTCTAAGTGCCTTTACTGTAGAACCTCCCTTTCCGATGATTTGACCCATATCGGCTGGGTTTAATTTCAAGGAAAGCAAAACTCCCATTTCGTCTACCTTCCTATCAATTTTTACATCGCTAGGATTATCCACTAAGGCCTTAATTACATATTCGAGAAATTCCTTATCGGAAGTTTCTTTTACCATAATTCTTAATCTTAACAAGATATACTTTGGATAGCGACCTTTCTTTAGATTCTCTCGTTCGGTAAAACTTAGAGAATCAATTAATTTTAGTTTACTCCTTTTTTAAAAAATGTCAACTAAAAAGGGCAAACAAAGAATCTATTTGCCCTTAGAAACAAATTTATTATATTCCATCATATCCCACGTATAATAACGTGGGATTAAAAATATTGTGTAATTTCTTTATCTGATAATCCTTGTCATACCCCCTCATTCCGAGACTCCTACAGAGTTCTAACTCTGCCTCTTTTTTGTTATTTGCCTAGACTATCACGATTTCTTTTCGTGACGTCGTTGGTGTAATAACACAAAGCTTGTATTTCCATCTCAGTGATGCGTGATTTTCAGATGCAGGGTTTTCAAACAATTTCAGTTGTTTCATTTTATTTACCTCCTTTTTAAAGTACTTACTATTATATTTTAACCTATCTTTTCTTTTTTGTCAATATAGAAAAATCTTTATTCAACTTTTTCTTCTTTTGGCTTTTCTTCCACGGGCTTTTCTGGAGCGGTTAGTTTTTCTTCTACGGGTTTCTCTTTCTCCTTTTGAACGCTCGCTTCGCTCGCCCACTGTCCAGTTCAGCTCCTTTCAGTCGCGAACTGGCCGCGACCTGCGGGTCGCCTCGCTTCGCTCGCCCACTGTCCAGTTCAGCTCCTTTCAGTCGCGAACTGGCCGCGACCTGCGGGTCGCCTCGCTTCGCTCGCCCACTGTCCAGTTCAGCTCCTTTCAGTCGCGAACTGGCCGCGACCTGCGGGTCGCCTCGCTTCGCTCGCCCACTGGGAAATTCAGTTCGCTCCGCTCACGAATTTCCCGCCGCCTGCGGGCGGCCTCGCTTCGCTCGCTATAAACTTCGTTTTTGGTTTTTTGAAAACATTTATTTTCTTTCCCTCAATAATTTTTTCATCAACTAATAAATTATAAACTCGGGGCGATGGTTTAGCTCCCTTTGAAAGCCAATATTTAATTCTTTCTTGCTTAAAACCTCTCTCTTTTGTTAAAGGATTTAAAGAGCCTAAAGTTTCTAAAAAACGTCCGCCTCGAGGAGGATTTTTTTTATCAGTTACCACTATTTTAAAAAATGGTTGATTTTTTTTACCGACACGAAGTAAACGAATGACTAACATAAATTTAATTTTTGAACGATTACCAACCTTTTGCTTTCAAAGCGTTTTTTGCTGCCATTAATTCAGCTTCTTGTTTAGAAAAACCTTGTCCTTTAGCTATTAGTTCTTTTGCTAAAAAAACTCCCACCGCGAAAATTTTTGCATGGTCTGGCCCCTTTTCGGATAAAGCTTTATAAACAGGGGTAATTTTAAATATTTCCTGAGCTTTTTCCTGAAAAAGCGATTTAGAATCTTTAAAAGATCCTTTTTCTATAATCTGGGATAATTCTTTTATTAAATGTTTCTTGATAAAATCTTCGCATTTTTTAAATCCTTGGTCAAGAAAAATAGCTCCTAAAAACGCTTCAAAAGTATTAGCCAGAATAAGGCTTCGAGCTCTACCAACGTCTTCGGATTCACCTTTGGAAAGCAAAATAAAATCATTAAAACCGAGCTCTCGGCCAATCTTAGCTAATGTCTCGGCTCTAACTAAAGCTGCCCGGAAATTTGTTAATTCGCCTTCGGGACTCTTATAATTTAAAAAAAGATATTTTGCCACTGCTAATTCTAAAACCGAATCTCCTAAAAATTCAAGTCGCTCATTATGTTCTAAATAAAATTTTGGGTTCTCGTTTATATAAGAACGATGAACAAATGCTTGAATTAACAAATCTTTATTTTTGAACTTCAAACCTAATTTTTTTTCTAATTGAGAAAAATCCTTCATTTTGTTTTTTATATTTCTTTAATTTCGAACGAAGTGAGAAATCAAGGTTCTTGAGCCGAAGGCGAAAGGTTCTTATAAATTGTTCCTAAAACCCCATTTACAAATTTAAAAGAATTTCCTCCTCCAAAATTTTTAGCCAATTCAATTGCCTCATTTATGGCTACTTTTGGAGGAACTTCTTTCTTATCGCTATATAAAAGTTCATACAAGCCAATCCGTAGAACATTTCTATCAATAATACTTATTTGTTCAATTGGTCGTTCCGGCGCGGCAGTTTGAATAACCTTATCAATTTTTGAAAGATTTTTTAAGATTCCTTTTGATAATTTTTTCATAAATTCTTTTTCGTCTAAATCTTGCCCGAGATTCTTAATATTTATTTCGAGAATCTTATCTAATTTTTCTCCTTTCCTACCATAAAAATCCCATTCGTATAAACTTTGTAAAACAATTGAACGAGCAAGGTGTCGTGATGCCATATGCTTAAAATTTCTTTTTTGATAATTCTTCCAATGTTAAAGGTTTCTCTTTCCCTGCCCCTTTTTCTTTTTCTTTGATTTCTTTCTCTCTTTTTTTCTTTTCTTTTTTCTCCAATTTTTTTAAAACATTAATGACTTCAACTCCTTTATAAAAACCACAATAAGAACAAACGGTGTGGGGCCTAGCCGATTTACCGCATTTTGGACAGGTAACTAAAGTTGGAGTTTCTAAAAAAATATGTATTCTTCTTTTATTTCTTTTTGATTTTGTACCTCTATGTTTTGGGACACCCATATTCCTTCGCTTCGCTCAGTCAAATTCAAAAGTCAAATCTCAAAAGTCAAAAATGACGAACGAAGTATTTTTAAATATTACTTTTAAATATAGCAGATAAAGAAAATTATTTCAATAGTTTTAAATTTTTAACCGGTCTGAATGTTTTTCTATGTATTTTACAAGGACCATATTTTTTAAGCATTTTAAAATGGTATTTTGTTCCGTATCCTTTATGTTTATCAAAACCATATTGGGGATATTTCTGGTGATATCTTTTCATTATTTTATCCCTTCTCACCTTGGCAATTATGCTCGCTGCGGCGCAAGAGAAAACTTTTTCATCCCCTTTAATAATTAGTTTTAAGTTATAAGTTTTAAGTTTTAAGTTTTTAATATTATTACCGTCAATTATTAAAAAGATTTGGGATTTTGGGATTTTAATTTTAGATTTTAAATTTTGAAGCGCTTTTTCCATCGCTAGCTCCGCCGCATTTTTGATATTTATTCTATCAATTACCTTTTCCGAAACCCTCCCCATTCCCCATTCAATCCGAGGATGTTTTGTTAAGATTTGATACAACTCTTCTCGCTTTTTTGAAGACAATTTTTTTGAGTCCTTAATTTTTGGAATTTGGAATTTGGAATTTGGAATTTGCCGGACAGTGACAGCCGCGGCTGTCACTGGACCGGCTAAGGGGCCTCTTCCTACTTCATCTATACCCACAATAATTTTATTCAAAATTTTTTTCTTAGGCATATTTACTTATTAACTATACTATGTTGTTTGATTTTTAAAAATGGTATAATTTATTAATCATTATCATTATCTTTATTTTTATTTTTATTTTAACTTAAAAACGTGGAAGAAAAAAATAAAGAAGAAAATATTTTATCTCAAACTGAAATAGAAGAAGAACTACGATTAGCAGAAATAGAAAAAAGACCAGCTAATTTTAGGAGTAAAATCCTCTCTAGTTTAATATTGAATGAAAGAATAATTGAAACGCCGCTTGACCTGGAAACGGCAATAATTTTAGGCCCCATTTCTTTGGAAGGCGCTGTGATTAAAGGAGATTTAAATTTAACTTATGTAATAACTAAAGGGGTTCTTTATTTTGGTTCTGGCACCCTGGAGGGTAATTTAAAATTAGAAAATGCCAAAATAAATGGAGGGGTAAATTTAGTGGGGGCTAAAATAGGAGGATCGCTTTTCTCAAATGGATTAAATATAAATGGTTTTTTAAGTTTGGCTAAAATTCTAGTAAAAGGAAATTTAGATTTTCGAAATTTAAAAATTATGGATTTTTATCATGGGGGTTTAATCGTTAAAGGAGATCTTTATTTACGAGAAGCAAATATTAGTGGTTTAGTGAATTTAGAAAAATCATTTATTGAAGGGTCGGGTGATTTTCTTAATGCATTTATTGGCGGAGAATTGAATTTAAAAGAAACTGCTTTTGGGAATTTTTTAATTTTGAAGGGAACAAAAATTCGAGGAGAAACAATTTTAGAAGGAACAAAATATAAAGAACTAATCAAATAAATAAATGTATGGCGAAATTTACTCACTTACACGTTCATTCCCATTACAGTTTATTAGATGGTTTACCCAAAATTGATAAACTTTTGGATTATGTAAAAAATTTAGGAATGGATTCGGTTGCCTTAACTGACCACGGCGTTCTCTACGGCGCAATAGAATTTTATAAAAAAGCAATTGAACGAGGAATAAAACCTATTATAGGCGCAGAAATGTACCTTGCCTTTGAAGGAATGAAACAAAAACGACCCAATATTGATGATAGAAGATATCATTTAGTTCTTTTAGTAAAAAATGAAGAGGGTTATAAAAATTTAGTTAAACTTATAACTGCTTCTCATCTTGAAGGATTTTATTATAAACCGCGAATTGATGAGGAACTTTTAGCTCGGAGATGTAAGGGATTAATTGGATTATCAGCTTGCTTACAGGGAAAAATTCCCCGATTAATTTTAGCTAAAAAAATTGAGGAGGCAAAAAAACAAGCATTAAAATATCAAGAAATTTTTGGCAAAGATAATTTTTATTTGGAAATCCAAAACCATCCTAATCTTCCTGAACAAAAAAAAATAAACGATATTTTAATTGATTTTTCTAAAAAATTAAATATTCCGCTCATAGCCACAAATGATTGTCATTATCTAAAAAAAGAAGATGCTGAAACACAAGATATTTTAATGTTAATAAATACTGGAGCCGACATTAACGATCCAGAGAGATTAACGATGAAAGCTGACGATTTTTCGATGAAAAGTCAAGAGATAATGATAGAATCATTTAAAAATGTTCCTGAAGCAATAGAAAATACTCAAAAAATTACTGAGCTTTGCAATTTTAATTTTAAATTCGGAGAAATAAAACTTCCCCATTATCAACCTCCAGTAAATAAAACATCTGAAGAATATTTAAAAGAACTTTGTTATATAGGTTTGGAAAAAAGTAAAATTAAAAATGAAAAAGAGGCAATAAAAAGATTGGAATATGAACTCTCGGTTATTAACCAAACTAGTTTTGCTTCTTATTTTTTAGTTGTTTCTGATTTTGTTAACTGGGCGAAGGAAAATAGAATTGTGGTAGGTCCGGGTCGCGGGAGTGTCGGCGGTTCTTTAGTTGCCTATGTTTTAGGAATCACCGAAGTCAATCCATTGGAACATAATCTTTTGTTCGAAAGGTTTTTGAACCCAGAGAGAGTCTCAATGCCTGATATTGATCTTGATTTCACCGATAGAAGAAGAGGTGAAGTAATAAATTACATTGCTGAAAAATACGGACGTGATAAAGTTGCCCAAATTATTACTTTTGGGACAATGGCTGCCAGAGCAGTAGTTCGCGATGTTGGAAGAGCAATGGGATTACCTTATATTTTCTGCGATAAAATTGCCAAACTAATTCCTTCTGGTTGGACCTTAAATGAAACTCTTGAAAAAATCTCTGAATTTCGCCAACTTTATGACGTAGATGAAAAAGCTCGAAAATTAATTGATTTTGCAAAAAAATTAGAAGGTTGCGCTCGCCATGCTTCAACTCATGCTTGTGGAATAGTAATTTCAAAGGAACCGCTGGAGGAAATTGTTCCTTTACAGCATCCCACTCAGGATGATGAAACAATTGTTACCCAATATGAAATGCATGCCATAGAGGATTTAGGTCTTTTAAAAATCGATATTCTGGGATTAAAGAATTTAACAATAATTGAAGACACCTTAACGAGAATTTATTCTGTTCAAAATAAACAAATAAACATATCGAAAATTCCTTTTGACGATAAAAAAACTTATCAACTCCTTCAAAAAGGAGAGACAACTGGTGTATTCCAATTGGAAAGCGAGGGGATAAAAAGATATTTAAGAGAATTAAGGCCGACTGCTTTTGAAGATATAGTGGCTATGGTTGCTCTTTACCGACCGGGACCAATACAATTTATTCCAGAATATATTGCTCGAAAACATAAAAAGAAAAAAATAGAATATCTCCACCCAAAACTCAAACCAATTCTTGAAGAAACTCAGGGAATTTGTATTTTCCAAGAACAGTTAATGCGAGTAGCTCAAGATTTAGCCGGTTTTTCTCTCTCAGAAGCTGATATTTTACGAAAAGCAGTTGGTAAAAAAATAAAAGAACTTTTAATTTCTCAACAAGAAAATTTTATTCAGGGAATGATAAAAAACGGAATAAAAAAGGAAATTGCTTCTAAAATCTGGGAATGGATTTTGCCTTTTGCCAGTTATGGATTTAACAAAAGTCATAGTTTGGCTTATGCAATAATCGCCTATCAAACTGCTTATCTTAAAGCCTATTTCCCTATTGAATTTATGTCAGCTCTTTTAACTTCAGAAAAAGCGGATGTAGAGAGAATTTCGGTTTTAATTAATGAGTGTAAAAATATGGGAATTGAAGTTTTACCTCCTGATATAAATGAAAGTTTTAGAAATTTCTCGGTTGTGCCAAAGGAAAATAAAATTAGATTCGGTCTTCTAGCAATCAAAAATGTTGGCTCTAATATTGTTGAAGCAATAATCAAAGAAAGAAAAGAAAATGGTCCTTTTAAATCATTTTCTGATTTCATTTCGAGAATTAATTCAAAAGATTTAAATAAAAAATCGTTGGAAAGTTTAATAAAAGTAGGAGTTTTTGATAAATTTGAGGAACGAAACAAATTACTCTCTAATATTGAGAAGATTTTAGAGGATAATCGAGAATTACAAAGAAACAAAAATAATGGACAAAAAAATTTATTTGAAAAAATAACAAATTCCTCTCCTCCTTTTAATTTAAAATCTGCAGAGGCAGCTGACTTGCAGCAAAAAGTTTTATGGGAAAAAGAACTTTTGGGTCTTTATATTTCTTCTCATCCATTAGAAGGGTTTAAAAAGATTCTTGAAAGGAAAGCGCTGCCAATTAAAGAATTGAAAGAGTCAACTGCTAATTTTTCTAATTATAAAATTAGAATCGGGGGGATAATTTCTTCAATTAAAAAAATTTTAACTAAAAAGGGTCAACCAATGCTCTTTTTGAATTTAGAAGATTTAACTGATAGAATTGAGGTAGTGGTTTTCCCATCTGTTATCGAACGAAATCCTTCTCTTTTTATAGAAAATAAAATTGTTTTTATTAATGGAAAAGTCGAACCATGGCACGACCCGCCAAAAATGATCTGTGAAGACATTGAAGAAATAATTGAAAAATGAAACAGGAAACAATAAGGCATTCTTTAGCTCATTTATTAGCTTATGCAGTCTCTGAACTCTATCCAGGGATTAAATTTGGCATTGGACCAGCAATTAAAAATGGATTCTACTACGATTTTGACTTTAAAAATCCAATCTCAAATGAAGATCTGCCGAAGATTGAAAACAAAATGAAGGAGTTAATTAAACAAAATATCGTTTTTAAGAAAAAAAATGTTTCAAAAAATGAAGCGAAAAAAATATTTAAAAATCAACCATATAAATTAGAATTAATTAAAGAACTGCCGGGTAAAATTGTTTCAATTTATCAAAGCGGTGAGTTTCTTGATTTATGCAAAGGACCGCATATTAAATCAACTAAAGAAATTAATGCCGAAGCATTTAAATTAACAAAAACTGCTGGCGCCTATTGGAGAGGGAATGAAAAAAATCCAATGCTAACCAGAATTTATGGATTGGCTTTTGATACAAAAAAAGAATTAGAAGAATTTTTAAAAAAAGAGAAAGAAGCGGAAAAAAGAGACCATAGAATTTTAGGCCAAAAATTAGAACTTTTTATGTTTGATGAGGAAATTGGTGCCGGCTTGCCTTTATGGATGCCAAAAGGAGAAATTTTGCGTCACATTATTGAAGAATATCTGTATGAAGAACTGAAAAAAGCTGGCTATCAATGGGTAAGAACGCCTCATTTAGGAAATTTAAATTTATGGAAAACCTCGGGGCATTGGGAACTTTATCGAGAAAATATGTACTCCCCTATTGAAATTGAAAATGAAAAATATCTGATAAAACCAATGAATTGTCCTTTCCATGTAAAAATTTACCAATCAAAAATTATATCTTACAAAAACCTACCAATAAAATATGCTGAACTGGGAACGGTCTATCGCTATGAAAAATCAGGAGTCCTTCATGGGTTAACCAGAGTTCGTGGCTTTACCCAAGACGATGCCCATATCTTTTGTACTCCCGAACAATTAACAGAAGAAGTTGAAGAACTTCTTTGTCACGGCTTTAAAATATTTGAAACTTTTGGTTTTAAAGAGTTCAACATTTATCTTTCTACTAGGCCAGAAAAATATGCCGGGACAATCAAGGGATGGGAGAAAGCAACAAATGTTTTAAAATATGTGCTTAAGAAATTAAAAATAAAATATCAGGTTGATGCCGGCGGCGGCGTTTTTTACGGGCCAAAAATAGATATAAAAATAAAAGATAGTTTAGGAAGAGAATGGCAATGTACAACAATCCAGGTTGATTTTAATCTGCCAGAAAGGTTTAATATTACATTTATTAATAATAAAGGGAAAAAAGAAAAAGTTTATATGATCCACCGGGCGCTTTTAGGTTCAATGGAAAGATTTATTGGTGTTTTGCTTGAACATTATGCGGGCGCTTTACCGTTTTGGCTTTCTTCAGAACAAATTTGGCTCATTCCTGTTGGTTCCCAACATATAGAATATGCCAGAGAAGTTTCAGAAAAAATTCAAGGGTTGCAAATTCGTGATGTCATAAAAGATGAAAATGAAACTGTTTCTAAAAAAATCAGAGAGGGCGAAATTAAAAAAATCCCCTATCTTTTGGTAGTTGGCGATAAAGAAATGAAAAATAAAACAGTTAGAGTAAGGGAAAGAGGAAAAGGAGATATTGGCGAAATGGAATTAGAAAAATTCCTTAAAGGGTTAGAAATTTGACGTTGAGGTCCGACCTCGTAGGATTTGACAAATTTACAGATAGGTGTATAATATAGGTAGTCTATAATATTAATGTACATGTACCTTAATAAATAGAGAGGAGTAGTGGGTCAAAAACTTATATAATGAGAATCCCCTGCCGCCTGAAAAGGACTCCATGGTTATCAGCTGAAATTATCAGCTTAAATGCTGAAGTTACCAGTTAAAATAATCATGAAACCAGGAAACTCTATTGATATGAGCTATTTAAAAACTCTATTAATAGAGACTCTTGTGAGAAAAGTTTTCACTTACAAGATGGTCCTGCTACTCTTCTCTCTGTTTTACTTTAATAATGAGTAATTTTTAAAAAATACCCGATTTAAAAAAAACTGGGTATTTTTCTTTTTTTTCGAGTTTTCGAGATTTGTCAAACATTTGGTATAATAAATATAGAATTAAAATAATTAATTATGAAATAATATAGCGAGCGGTAGCGAGCGATTATTATGAAATAATATAGCGAGCGGTAGCGAGCGATTATTATGAAATAATATAGCGAGCGGTAGCGAGCGATTATTATGAAATAATATAGCG
>Ga0210051_1001077_pt1 | contig 27413 bp, 23 predicted proteins | sample CryGey092014_all_FD_185464 | JGI IMG/M metagenome (GOLD analysis project Ga0210051, IMG submission 185464) | Groundwater microbial communities from aquifer - Crystal Geyser CG23_combo_of_CG06-09_8/20/14_all (SPAdes) (version 2) | ecosystem: Environmental > Aquatic > Deep subsurface > Groundwater...
TATTGTATTCTTTATTTCAAAATAGTCAATACCACAGTTAAAGCAGTTTGCCTCTCTTCCCAGGTTGCGTGGGGAATGTGCATCCGAATTAGAGATAAGGGTAAATCTGTCAAGTGCAGAGATACGCCAGTTCATCGGTGGGTCTGATGAGAGCCCCGTCTCAAGGGCAAATATTTGGTCGGTATTCTCACCGAAACATTCTTCAATTCTATCAAATCCCGAGAACGCCCCAAAGAGTGAAAAATGGGGTGTCCATATGTGGGCAGGGACGACAAAGGCATCTTTAGATGCTTTTAAAATAATCTCTACCATATTTTCTGACGGTAGCGAGAGTATGGGTCTTCCATCAGAGCCAAGTTTACCATATTTGGAAAGGGCTTTAGACACCCTGTCTGCGTCGTCAAAGGATGGAACATACACAATATTATGTATCTTTCTTAACCTTCCGTTTTTTACATAAATGTTGCTTACCTCTGTTTCAAGGATGAAATATACATCGTCGCACAGGAATATTCCATCTGCGTAAGGAGTAAATGCAGATTTAAGTTCCTCCCTCCAGAGAGGATGGGTAAAGTCTCCTGTGGCGACAAGAGATAGTCCCTTTTCTTTTGCTCCCTTTGCTATATTTGAAGGAACCATCTCCTTTGAAGTTGCCCTCGAGTATTTAGAGTGTATGTGCAGATCAGCAAAAAACTGCATATATTACCTCCCGAACCTCCTTGAAAGTTCCTCTATACTCCATTTTATCATCGTGGGTCTGCCGTGTGGACAGAAGTAAGGATTCTCAGTTGCAAAGAGGTCGTCTATAATTGCATTCATTTCATCGGGAGTTAATTTGTCTTTTTGCTTAATTGCCCCTCTGCAGGCGAATATTCTGGCAACATCGGAAAATGGTTTTGCATCCCTTATCTCATAGAGTATCTGCTTGAACTCGTCTTCGGTGAGGTCTTTTAAGAGAGAAGATACACCGGTTATCCTTACGGTCCTCTCTCCGAACTCTTCTACTTCAAATCCAAACTTTGCAAGGATATCCCTGAGCTTCACAAAAATCTCGTATTCATTTGCGGAGAGAACCACTATCAGAGGAAACAGGAGTTTTTGCGAAGCGGGTTTATTTTTTATAATCTTTTCGTAAAGTATCCTCTCATGTGCAGCATGCTGGTCAATTATGAGAACACCAGTTTTCGTTTGTGCAAATATATATGAGTTGTGAAGTTGCCAGAATGCTGTTGGCTCCATCTCCCATGCGTAACCTCTCTCTCGCAGTTCTGCTTCTGTTCCTATGCCCACACTCTCTCTTACTGCCTTAAATATAATGCTGTATATGAGATTCTCGTCTGCAAATCTGACCTCTTCTTTTCTCGGGTGAACATTCACATCTACAAGGTTCTTATCCACAGACAGATTAAGAATAAATGATGGTGCCCTTTCTTTTGTTGGAATCCCATACGCATTTTTCACAGCGCTTCGGACAAGACCGCTCCTAACAGGCCTTTTATTGACAAATGTGTATTCCAGTCTTCCCCTCTCTTTCAGGTATTCTGGTAGAGATATATAACCTGAGAGATTTAAACCGTTTTTTTGATACTCCAGATGTATCATCTCGTTTGCCACTTCGTCTCCAAAAAGCTCCTTTATTCTCTCTTCCGGTGTGATTTTTTCAAGGTGCAAGGTCAGGCTTTGATTGTGAAAGAGAGAGAAAGATATTTCTGGGTATACAATGGCAATTCCTGTTATCATTGTCTTAATTTTTTCTGCCTCCAGGTAATCCGATTTCAGAAATTTTCTCCTTGCAGGCACATTGAAGAACAGATTCCTTACAGTTACAGTAGTCCCTCTCTCTCGCGGTCTCGGCATAACCTCTTCAACATTTCCAGCGCTTATTCTCAGATAGATACCCTCAGCTCCCTCTTTTTTCGTATGTATTTCCATTATTGATACCCTTGCAATGCTTGAGAGTGCTTCTCCTCTAAATCCAAGCGTGGCGAGAGTGCTTATATCTTCGATACTTCTTATCTTGCTCGTTGAATGGGAAAGAAAAGATAACTTTGCATCCTCTTCTGTCATTCCTTCGCCGTCATCTGCTACAGAGATAAAGTTCTTTCCGCCTCCAGTGAAGGATATGGATATCTTTTTTGCCCCCGCATCTATAGAATTCTCAACGAGTTCCTTGACGACGGATGCAGGCCTCTCTACGACCTCGCCGGCAGCAATCTTTTGTATGGTATCATTGTCAAGTAATACTATCATGGTAGATAACGGGTTATCAAGCTATCAGGCTATCAAGCTATCAGGCTATCAAGCTATCAGGCAATTAGGCTGTTAAAATCTTCAATTATCAATTAGCAATAAAAAATTAGCAATTGTCAATGGTCATTGGGTCATTAGATTATCGGGTCATTGGGTCATTGAGCTTTTTTGCACGAATTAAATTCGTGCCTACTTTATCTTTTTCCTTTAACCTTTATCTGTCAAAGTCAACCACATCGTTTAGTATTTCTTAAATGAGGTAGGGACGAGGACATCGTTTAGTTTTCTCTATTCCTATTATATCTGTATTCTCTTTTGTCTATAACCTTGCCATTGAGAAATAGTAATAGTTTCTGCTCTTTCACATTAATAGTGGCTTTAATATATTGATATACTGCTTCTCCGGGTACTGCGAACTTTTCTCCAAATATGGAGATAACTCTATTGCTTCTTACGAACCTAACTAAATGCACATAGCCTTGTCCTGGTCTCTCTTTCCTGTCTACCGACAGGTAGATAGGTCAGGAACTTGAAATCCTTCTGGCAATTTCTTTATGTTACCACCCGAGTCGAAAAGGGCTTGCATAGGAGTTTTTCCTCTTAAGCAACTATACCTATATCTTTTGTTATGTCGCTTTTCAAAATCGTTTAAGCTACGCAGTAGTTCGTCAGGATTGTTAAAATAGTATTTGTTTAGAAACATTTTCTTATAAGTCTGTTGAAATCTCTCAATATGCCCGTTTCTGCGAGGCTCTCTTATTGGTATGAATATTGGTTCAACGCCAAGATATAAACATAGTCTTATCACAGAACCAAATGCTCTTGGATATCTATTGCTCCCTGTAAAAGGAAGTTGGTTGTCCATCTGTAGATAGCGTGGTATACCTAATCTTCGCCATGATGATAACAATGTATCAACTACTGTATAGTCACATTGGTTCTTTGAAATGCTCAAGGCTACTCTATGAGTACCTATGTCCATAATATTGAGACCGTAGAAACGAAATCCTCCTTTTAGATATCGTGGACCAAGGAAGTCCATCTCGTGCAGTATGTTAGGCTTTCCATTGGGCTCTATCTTGGGATAAGGAATGTTCTTTGGCTTGTATCTGCCACTGCTTTTGCGAGATTCTATCTTGCCGTATCTGGCCAGTATCGCCTTTATAGTGCTTTCAGAAATGACCTTTTCATATCCCAAATCTTCCATTGCCCATTGAATTGCAAGAGCACCGCAAAATTCATTTGCACTTTTCAGCCTGTCTCTGATACTTAACACAGTCTTTTCAATTTCCATGGGTGTTTTATTTGGTATATTATGGGGAGCACAAGAGCGACTTTCACACCATTTAGGATTTGTAGGGTCATAACGCTTGACCCACTTAAAAAGCCATTGTTCTGTTCTTCCAAGATCTTTATAGATAGATTCTATGGGATCTCCAGACAGATAGCGTCTTACAGCCACTATTCGTTCCTCCTCTGGGGTTTTCATATAACCTCCTGTTTATAAGTTAATGGAAAACAAGAGGCCAATTATACCACATATTACCCAGAAAGGAACGAAAAATATCAAAGAGCTAAATTATAACAGAGTTTTTCTAACTAAACGATGTCCTTGGCCTTTTTGACATTAAGAGACTAAACGATGTTCCCAACTTTGCAACTAAACGATGTCCTTGGCCTTGTCATTTATCCTTTAACCTTGTTCATCAGTCTCTATGGTTTGAACTATCTTTGGTCGTAGGCGAATATTGTTCTTCTGCCTTTTATCTATCCACCTTAAAATGACAAACCATAAAATAAGTAAAAACAGTCCAATAAGACCTGATACGGCTTCACCGAGTAAACGATTGAAAACGAGGAATCCACCACACAGGAGTACTATCGGAATAAGAAATATAAAGGTTAAGGAGAGATAGAAACTTTTTTGTGGTATTTCCAATGTAACTTTATCACCTGTTTTTGCTCCTATTGTGTTCTCTGCCTGTACAATTCGCTTTTCCCCACCTGTACAGAATGCCTTTGCTGCACAGGTTTTACAACCACTTCCAGCCACTTCTACAAAGGCATTGGAATCCTCTGTCTTTATTACAGTTCCACTCTCCAGCATAATTTACCTTATTTCATTATACCACAATTTTTTCGAAAAATCAAGAGAAAAAATCCGTTTTTTCTAAACATCCCGCATAAAATTGTAGGGCAAGGCTTCAGCCTTGCTAAATACTTCTGCAAACCTAAAGGTTTGCCCTACCTAGTTTTCTCCGTCCGATGCTGTTTTTTGTAAGAACTTATCGTGGAATTTAAGATAAAAAACTTGCAATTTATCTAAAATTATGTTATAATGGAAAAAACATGAGTTCCTATATGGTTAAATAGTTCTCTTTTTTGATCATTATGTCTTGTGATTTGCCAAAATTTATAGTTGATTTTATGCTCGGCAAACTTGCCAGAAATTTGCGATTGTTGGGATTAGACACTGTATACGTCAGACATTTAAACAGAAAGGATATACTAACTCGTTCTCTTGAAGAGGAAAGAATTCTACTTACAAGATCTCACAATTTTCCTAAAAGAAGTAACATATATGTCATAGAGACAGATAACCCACTTGAACAGACAAAAGAGGTAGTTAAGGTATTCAAATTATCACCAAACCCCTTTACACGCTGTGCGGTATGTAACCTGTCCATTGAAAAGGTAAATAAAGAGGATGTAAAGGAGAAGGTGCCACCATTTGTATTTAAAACACAGAATGAGTTCGCTAGATGTGCGGGATGTGGAAGAATATACTGGAAAGGTACACATTATGAGAATATCAGAAAGATGATAGGCGAAATAATGGGGGGGTAATGGGGTGATGGGAAGGATAAGGGGAAAAGGATAAGTTAATTGGTTGATTAGTTAATTAGTTGATTAGCAAGTCAAAATTACATAGTATGTCTAAACTTAAAATACTCATACTAATTCTACCCTTCTTTCTGGGTTGCATAGGACTAGAAAAAAGAGAAGGGGTAAGGTTGGGAAGAATATCCACTGAACCTTGTGTAAGAATACTGCTTGGAGATGGAGGAGATATACAATCTGATGGGAATATATATATTCACAAAGGAAGCAAGGTATATAAACTTTCTTCAGGCACAATACAAGTCAAAGATGGAAAGATTTATAGAGATGGACAGAAGGTCTTTGATATAACATCGTCTATCAGGGTAACATTTGGAAACAAAAGTTTTGGGTATAATGGTCTTCTCTATTGGGGAGAAGTTATTCTTACGAACTCTCTGATAATAAACAAAATTCCAATTGAATCCTATCTGTACTCTGTTGTTGCCTGTGAGTTTGAATGTGGTGAAATTGAGGCTATAAAAGCGGGTGCCTGTGCAGCGAGGACATATACCCTGAGACATTTGAAACTTGATAATGATTACGACCTTGTAGCCACAGAAGCAGATCAGGTATACAGAGGAGTGAATTCCGAGACAAAAAATTCCAGATCTGTCTGTGATAAGACAAGAGGACTCGTCTGTGTATACAGAGGTAAATTGATAGATGCACGATACTCATCGACCTGTGGGGGAAGAACTGCAGATTCAAAGGATGTTTTTGGAAAAGGAGAACCATACCTGAGAAGTCGTTCCTGTAACTACTGCAAGATATCTCCCCACTACTCCTGGGCCTATAAATACTCAAAGCAAAATTTTCGCGAACTCGTACAGGATAGAATTAAATGCCTTAAAGGCAAAGACCCTGGTCAGGTAAGAGGAGTAAAGATAAAAAAAAGAGACAAATCGGGGAGGGTAAAAGAGGTTATTGTGGAGGCAAAGAATGGTAGATTTACAATAAATGGTGAAGATATCAGAAAATTGTTTGATTTAAAGAGTAGGTATTTTGATATCAAATCAAGAGGTGACCGAATATATATTGAAGGCAAGGGATGGGGACATGGGGTTGGGATGTGTTCATGGGGAGCAATAGGTATGGCAAAAAAAGGAAAAGGATTCAAGGAGATATTGCGATATTATTATCAGGAAACATCGGTAAAGAAATTGTATTAAGCGCTGACAGCAGATTATATCGATAACCCAAGTAGACCAGCGAATCCAAGAAATGCGAGTGATGTAAGGGAAGCGGTGATAAATGCTATAGGAGAACCCTTCAATGCATCGGGTACCGGGGCAAGGTCGATCTGCTCTCTCATCCCCGCCATAAGTAGAAGCGCAAGCCCAAATCCCATTGCGGTCCCAATAGAAAACACTGTTGCCTGAAGGAGTGTGTAGTCGTAATCTATAATCAGAAAGGTAATTCCAAGAATTGCACAATTGGTAGTTATAAGAGGCAGATAAATACCCAGTGCCTGATAAAGTGTTGGCACATTTTTCTTTAAAAAGAGTTCAATTAACTGCACAAGGGAAGCTATAACGAGTATGAATGCTGCTGTTCTTAAAAATATGAGGTCGAGAGGCACAAGTAGGTAGTGATATATGAAAAATGTTATCCAGGAGGCAAGCAGCATCACAAACAGCACCCCCATGGACATGCCCAGTGCAGTGTCTGTCCTTCTGGATACCCCGAAGTAGGGACATAACCCCAGAAAGCGCATAAGGACGATGTTATTTACCAGAAACGCCGATAGAAATATGAGAAAAGGAGACATCATAATTAATTTTCAATTGTCAATCGTCAATTATTACGCTTGACTGCCTTTAAGATGGTTCATTATTCCCATAAGGGACGCTATTACCAGAAATCCTCCGGGAGGAAGAATCATAAATATTACAGGATTGTTCTGGAATCCTTGAGGAAAGACATTAAACCCGAAGAAGGTTCCACTACCCAGGAGTTCTCTGATGCTTCCCATTATAAATATTGCAAGAGTAAATCCTATTCCAGAGCCTAAACCATCCAGAAGAGAGGCAAATACACCATTTTTATACGCAAATCCTTCTACTCTCCCAAGTATAATACAGTTAACAACAATAAGTGGCACAAATACCCCTAAATTTTTATACAGGTCTGGTATGAATGCGTACATATTATAATCAATGACAGTAACAAAAGTGGATATGATTACAATAAAGACAGGTATTCTGATGTTTTCGGGTATAAACTTTCTTATAGAGGATATAGTGATATTTGATAATGTAAGAACAAATATTACTGCTATACCCATCCCAAGCGAGTTAAATGCAGTTGTGGAGACCGCGAGAGTTGGACATAATCCTATCATTAAGACGAGGACGGGATTGTTCTTTAAAATTCCATTGGTGAAATTTCTTGATTGCATAGGAAAGTGTAAAACACGAATTAACAAATTACACGAATTTTTTTTATTTTTGAGATGTTTTTATACTATTTGTGTGCATTCGATTGGTTTGTGTAATTCGTGGTGTCTTTTTTCTTGACATGGGTGTATTATACAATAAAAACTCTAAAAAGTCAAGTGAAAAAATGTATTCCCGTATTTTTTTCTACAATCCATAACCATCCACCTCTCTGTAGGGATAGACCTTTAGGTCTGTCCGATTTGAGGAAAGTTGTAACAGTTTAACCACAAAGGCACAAAGAACACGAAGTTCACAAAGAAAAAATAGATAATAAATAAAATCTTAGTGTCTCTCTTGGTGTCTTCGTGTCTTAGTGGTGAAAAACCTAACCACAAAGGCACAAAGAGCACGAAGTTCACAAAGAAAAAATAGATAATAAATAAAATCTTAGTGTCTCTCTTGGTGTCTTCGTGTCTTAGTGGTGAAAAACCTAACCACAAAGGCACAAAGAGCACGAGGCTCACGTGAAAAAATAATTTAAAATAAATTGATGTTACTTATCGTTTATTAGTATGAATATGGAAAAGAGCGATGCTATTCTTATTGAAGTCCGAGCAGTTTGACCTGAAAGAGGAAGAAAGGGCTGCAAGAATAGAGAGGTTGGAGAAAGAGATAGTGGGCAACAGACTTAAGGATCTTCTGGGAGAGAGCAAGTATTTAGACTGGTAATCTGAGCCGAGAAGTTTATTTATAAATAATGGAACGCTGGATTTAAGGACCAATTATTTCCAGCGTTTCATTTTTTACAGAGATAAATTTTTCTTGACTTTTTTGTGTTTGTCGGTTATAATTCTCTCAGATATGCATATTCTCGACTACATATTTCTTCTTCGGCCCACTATACTCATCCCCGTATGGATATTTCTGCTCCTTGGATATTACAGGGCAGGTGGGGGAATGTTTCGTGTTACCCCTTCTTTCACACTTGGTTTTTTGATATACACTATGATTATGGGAGCTGTGTATATAGTAAATCAGATAACGGATATAGAAACCGATAGAATAAACAACAAACTATTTATTCTTCCAAAAGGACTTGTCTCTGTAAGGGCTGCATATGTAGAGATTGTTTGTCTCATTGGGGGTGCATTTGCCCTGTCATTTTTCTTTTCGCCTGTTTATAGAATATTTCTCATTCTCTCATTTGCACTTGGACTGTTGTATTCTGTGAGACCCGCAAAGTTCAAGGGAAGACCATTTCTTGATCTTCTGTCAAATGCATTTGGGTATGGCTTTTTAGGGTTTTCAGTGGGTTGGTTGTTTGTAAAAGATCTTTCCATTGATACATTGGTTTATTCAATTCCCTATATACTTGCAGTCGGTGGTGTATTTGTAAATACAACGATACCCGATATAAAGGGAGATAGGGAATCTGACGAAATAACAACAGGGGTCTATCTTGGAGAAAGAAAGGCATTGCTACTCGCTTTGATTCTTGTAATTGGTTCCCTTGTTTCGTCCATTGTGCTTTTAGATTTTATATGTCTTCCCTGTGCTGCAATTGCATCTTTGATCTTCTTGTGGGTATATAGAATGAAGAGCAAAACACGGGAAACTCCTTTGTCAGGAGAAAAAATTTCACCAAGCATAGAAGAAGAAAAAATCATTCTCCTCTCTGTGAGACTTTCTGCTCCTTTACTTGCCCTTGCAGTTTGTATTATTTATCCCTGGTTTCTTGCGTTGCTATTACTGGTATTTTTGTTTTCAAGATTCTATTATAAAAAGAGATTCAACCTCGTATATCCGAGTATTTAAAATAATTCTAAAATATGCGTTAACAACACCGAATTGTTATCAGTAAGGAGAGAGGGAGAATATGGGGAAAGGGAGCTTGTAGGGACAACCCTTGTGGTGTCCAATTCCCCGTGCTTCTAAAGTAAGTGTATCAGGATACCAGTGGATCAGCAGGCAGAATATCAGAAAAGACTGGTGGTCGGTAATCGGTTATCAGTAATCGGTAAATTTAAGAATGCAGACTATATTATTAGGCGGGAAGCCATTAATCCGATCACCGATGACCGGTCACTGTTTACTTGATCTGCTGGTGTTCTGATTTCCTACTGATATTCTGATTATCTGATACACTATTTAAAATAATCCTGAAGTCTATATTGAGTTATGTTGCTGTTTTGTCTCATACTTTCACTGGATTCTCTTCTCGTACAGGGTATTAAACTCAGTTACGAAGAGAGGTACGACGAGGCGGAGGCTGTTTTTTTTAAAGTACGTGATAAATATCCTGATGACCCTGCTCCGTATTTCTTTCTCTCTTCGCTATATGTGGCGTATACGACCGATTTCGGGACGGACTCCTTAGAGGACACATTTATTGCATATATTGATACTACCCTTGATAAGGCAACCTGTATACTGAAACGGCAAGAAGATGCTTGGGCGTATGTTTGGAAGGGAGGCGGACTTATAGACAGGGCATATTATAAGTATGAGAAAGGTGATATCTTAGAAATGCTGAAAGATGGTATAGAGGCTGTCCGTGAATTAAACATTGCGCTGGCAATAGATCCTTACCTATACGATGCATATACTGGTATTGGTATCTACGAGTATATATACTATAGGATAAAGAAGGCTATTCCATTTGTTGGAGATAATAACAGTTGGAGGGAAAGACTGGAAATTGCATCTGATTCTGCTCGTTTCCTGAGGACCGCGGCAAAGAACACCCTGGCACTTCTCTTAATAGAAGAGAGGGATTGGAATGAGGCAATCACGATATCACAGGAATTGCTGAAAGAATATCCGGATTCTCGCACATTCACCTGGACACTTGCAAAGGCATATTTTGGAAAGGAAGACTGGAGAAATGCAGAGGCGGTCTATAAAAGACTTATACATCTCATAAAGACTGGTCAGCCAGATGCTCCTTATCCTCTGGTATTTGCATTGGATAGACTTGCTGAGATATATTTTCTCGCTGGTGAATACGATAAATGCAGAATAGAGGCATCAAGGATACTTGACATCACAGAAGGATTAGGAAATAGATACGATGAATTCAGAAAAAGGGCAAAGAGATTTTTGACAAAATGACCTAATGACCAATGACTATTTACAATTGACGATTGACCCAACGACTCTATGACCCTACGACGCAATGACTTAATTACTTAATAACCCAATGACTCAATGACCCAACAACCCAATGACTCAATTCATGAGGGTAGCCATAGTTGAAGCAGAACTCGCCAGAGACGAAGGAGAGATTCCAGTCGGCGCAGTTGTTGTATTAAATGATAAAATAATAGGAAGGGGACATAATCGTGTAGAGGCATTAAATGACCCAACTGCCCATGCAGAGATTATAGCCATAACCAGCGCGTGCACTTTTCTATCAGACCAGAAACTGAAAGATGCAACTCTGTATGTTACCCTTGAACCCTGTCCTATGTGCGCAGGTGCCATTATGCTTTCAAGAATAAAGAAGTGTGTATACGGGGCGTCTGATCCTATTATGGGAAGTCTTAACAGTAGGTATAATATAAGAAGACCTGAATTGGAGGTTTTGGACGGTGTGTTTAGCGAGGAATGTTCAAAACTGCTCAAAGAATTTTTTAAAAAGAGAAGAAGGAAGATGATATACTTTAGCGGGCGCTCAAATCAATGAAGAAGTTCAAGAATATCAGGAGGAACATATTTATAGAAGCTAGGATATGTATACTCCCTTTCATAACTTGAGTAGATGAGTTCATAGTTTCCAACTCTACTCACATCAGAAAATATAAAGACCTTACCCCCTTCTCCGTAATACCACCAGACCTCACAGTCAGGATATCCCGGTTCTGCAGTATATCTTTTTATCTCATCAGGGCTTCCATAGATTATAGATATCCTGCCTTTATCCGATTCCTTCCCATACAGTCTTTCTGCTTCCTTTACCATATTAATATGTGAGAGTAGTGCATCCTCTCCTCTCTTTGTCCAGAATACCTGAAGGAAACCTTGTTTATCATCGGTCTTTTTATATCTCATGAGTTCATCGGGGGTCGCAATGTAATCTATAAAACTGTAGTATTCTGCCTCTTTGCCATGAAGGATAGAAAGTTTTTTTTCTCTGGCTATGAGATAAAATGGCTTGGATGTATATACTGTATCGTCGCCTTGAGATAATTGTATATTTACTGTATAACTGCCGGAAACCAGTCCTATGGTGTTTATACCCCCAATCTCCCTTGTGGATGAATATTCCGCAAGCGCCTTCTTTTCGGGATATTCTGTAATCATATTCCCCATAGTATCCATCAACCTGTATATCAGAGAGTATTCCTTCGGTGGTAAAAGCCCGTACAATTCTACATAAACATAGACTATATTCCTTGTTAATCCATATAATTTATCAGGATTTGGTATTATGTTGTAGGTTCCCTTTGTAAATTGACTTTCTGTATCCACCTTCGATATTTCAGATGCGAATTCTATATCACTTATGGATAAATTTCCGTGAAAATACGGCTGAACTTCAATCGGAGTTGTAACTCTTTCTTCATTATCCTTCTGCTTTGTAGTTATAGAAACCTCGTATTTGCCTTCAGAAAGGGGAATACAAAAGACATCAATTATAGTGAGCGCCCTTTTCTCAGCATCTTCCAAAGATGTGAGGAAAGATAACCTATCAAACTCATCCTGTGCTACTATATCTCCTTTCTGGTTCTTTATAGTTACATCTATCTTGAAATCAGCTCTTTTCATTCCCTCATAGTCAGCATAAGATAGCGATATATATGGTATGGCTATGTACAATTCGACAAGGGAAAGTGTATCATTTTGCCTGAAGGTCGCATAATCCAGAGATAGGGATATAAGTATGTAAGTCAAAAAGCAATGCATAGGCGATTATAACACTAATGCACACGAATGAAACAAATTGCACAAATCTTTTTATTTGTAAATCATTTGTGTTATTCGATAAATTCGTGTAATTCGTGTTTAAATTTTCCTTGACAAAGGGCGTGAAATATGTTATAATACAGACTAGCCGAAGTGGCGGAACTGGTAGACGCGCATGGTTCAGGACCATGTCCCGCTTGCGGGATGAGGGTTCGAGTCCCTCCTTCGGCACCATCCTGTCAAGGTCCCTCGTATTCTATCAAGCCGTTGTCAGTACCAAATAGTACAGAATTTTCACAGATAGAGATTGCGTATACAGCGCCTTTTATAGGACTGTTCTTTCCGTCAAATATCTCTCTCAAGGAGAGATTTCTGTCAAACCTTACAGCCCCTTTGGCTGTTCCAATCCATATTTCATCCCGTAAGACTTCGATTGCGTATATATTTGGGTCTGGAAGGTCAAAGGGATAGGTCAGTCTTTTTCCACCTTTTGTTACTATGCCCATTTTTGTGGCAAAGAACTCATCTCCACATATTACACTAACTCCTGTGGCAAGCATCCCTGTGCTGTCAGGAATGGGGATAAGGTCTTTTCCATAACTTACCCATACTCCATATGGCGTGGCAATAAGAATGCTGTCTCCTACGAGTTCAATATCATTTATTCGTACCCGCTCCATCCTGTTCTCTCTGACAACCACATCCTTAACAATCCTGGCAAGTCCCCAGTCGGTTCCAACCCACACTCCATTATTGTCTGCCTTAACATCTGTCACACTATTGCTGGGCAACCCATCAAACACAGTAAATGTCTTGAATTGATTGTCACATAACCTCACAACCCCTTCAGTAGTTGCGAACCAGACGGAGGAATCATCGGTAGTTATTGCCTTTACTTTTATTGAGTATAGCTCGTACTCCGACAGGTCAAAATAACTCCATCTGTTTTTTCCCCTTTCCCAGAGTGTTACAGCATCGTTATCCCCACCGATCCATATTTTTCCACCCTCTATATAGATGGCTTTTATCCTTCCATTGGGCACGCCAAGACAAAGATTTTCGCTATTGTGAGTATAAATGTCATATCTATAAAGCCCCATACCACTTGTACCCACCCAGAGGAAGCCCTCGTCAGAAATAACACAGGTCATGTCGTATATACGCAGACGCTTATCCTGAATAAAATATGGCGATAATAATGTAAAATCCTGCGGCTGATTTCTGGGTCTCCAATCAAAATTATTTCCCGAGGTTATCTTTTCAATTTTTTGAGTATTTCTATCAAATCTATAATATTTGTCTTTTATATGTATTAAAACTGCATCTTTTGTAAAAGCAATGTGCGAAGGTATACCCTGTATGGGTAGCGGATATTCGTCAATCTCTTTAAATGTGGAGTTGTACCTTGCAAGTGTTGATGTGGTAACAAACCAGGCATAATTTGAAAACTCGTCAACACCGATAACTCTTATATTATTCGGAAAAGTGGTTCTGGATCTTGGGATTTCCCAGTTCTCCCTTAACTTGTCGTATCTTATAATACCATCAGTCGATGCCACCCATATCCATCTTGTATCTACATCTATTGATCGAATATATCTATAATCTTTGTATTCTATCCATTCAAGGGGATCAAAGAAGGTAACTATACAAAAAAATAATACCATCTGTTTAATTGTATCACATTATTGGCAAAAAGTCAAGAAAAAAATTGGGACGCAGATTAACGCAGATTCTCACAGATAGGTATAAATCAAAAAGCCAAAATCTAAAATATGTTTATACTTTCATTATGATATCAAGAAAAAAATAAGCACGAATTATACGAAAAGCGCAAAAAATCATCCAGGAGAAAGGGAGCCCCATTTCTCCTTGTGGTTTTAGTGATGTCTAACAAGGAGAGAGAGAAAATAGGGAGAAATCTGGGATAAAAAACTTGACATAAGAAAAAAGATATGATATAATCCAACATAATATAGCCTTACAGTATTGTATTTCTATCCTTTAGCCATATGAATTTACTTCTATGCATATTGCTTCTTTCAGGTTTGCCACACCTCTCAAAGGCAAAAGACCCGAGGGGAAATGATATCTCAGGGGATGGAATGGTGGTGACTGTTGGGAGAGAATTGCCTGATCCAATAATAATTGAGCTTATTGACGACAACGGTGAGCCAGTTGAAGGAGTTCCTGTAGAGTTAAGGTTTATAAGTGTCCCCCCTCAGACAGAAGAAGAGTACGTGAGTACTATTCTGACCGATACAACAGATGTGAGAGGGTATGCGGTTTTCAAATTTTACGCAGGGAATGTAAAAGGCGAATACTGGCTTGAAGCCTCGTCTCCTATCTTACAAGACAGGGTAAAGGTCTCTTTCATTGCAATGAGACCGCATTTTGTCTTTTTTCTGGTGATTGGGCTTCTGGGAGGATTTGCCCTGTTTATGTATGGATTAAATTTCGGTAGTAAAGCACTTACCAGAGTAGCAGGTGGCAAATTGAGGGAATTCTTGTGGAAACTGACAAAAAATCCTCTTCTTGGTGTTATTGTTGGTGCGTTTATTACAATTCTCACCCAGTCAAGCTCTGCAACAACGGTTATGCTTGTATCCTTTGCGGAAGCAGGGCTTGTAAGCTTTATACAGACGCTCGGGGTTATTCTTGGAGCAGATATAGGAACTACTCTAACTGTACAACTCATTGCATTTAGGGTGTTTGAGGTGGCGCTTGTTATTATTGCTGTTGGTTTCTTTATGATGATATTCGGGAAACATAGACAGATTCATTATACAGGTAGGATTATATTTGCCTTTGGGCTTATATTTTATGGGATGAAGGTTATGACAGATGCGGTTTATCCCCTAACACTTATTCCGGGAGTGACCAGTAGTCTTATAGCAATGGGGGAACGACCGTTTCTTCTTCTTATTCTCTCAACAGTATTTACAGGTATAGTTCAATCGTCGGGTGCCACAATGGCAATTGTAATCTCATTTGCATTTGGTGGACTTATAGACATAGAAGGTACTATACCTATCATATTCGGTGCCAATATAGGAACTTGTGTAACTGCCCTGCTCGCATCTGTTGGTCGTGGCACAGAGGCAAAAAGGGTTGCGATGGCACATATAATGTTTAAAATTTTTATGGTTATTGTCTTTTTCCCATTTATACATCAATTTGCTAGCCTTATAGGAAATACATCGGCATCCCTGCCCAGACAGGTTGCAAATGCCCATACACTTTTTAATCTTTTTGCTGCCATATTATTTTTGCCACTTTTGGTCCCTTACTCCAAGTTAATAGCAAGGGTACTTCCTCCAAGAAAGGTTGGATTTGAGCCTCGTTACCTTGACTTGACCTTTCTTTCTTCTCCGGCGATTGCAGTTGGGCAAGCGTTGAGAGAAACATTGAGAATGGCAGATATTGTCCAGACAATGCTCACTGCTTCATTTAAGGTCTTTGAAACGAATGAAGAACTGGAGAGGTTGAAGGTGGTTAATAGTGACGATAATGTTGATGCTTTAGAAGAGAATATAACCTTATATTTAGTCCGTGTATCTGAGAGCGAAATATCTTTAGATTTATCTAAAAGGAGCGCGGCGCTACTCCATATAGTGGATGAACTTGAGCATATAGGGGATGTTATCTCAAAGAGTCTTATGGTCTATGCCAAGAAAAAGATAAAATCAGGATTTATTTTTTCAAGGGAGGGGTTTGCAGAGATAGAAGAATTCTTTAGATTCTCAGGAGAGACTCTTCGAATGGCGATAAACGCGCTTACCACATTTGACAATGGTCTTGCAACGAAGGTAGCAGAGAGAAGAGAAGAGGGTAGGATTTTATTATCAAAATACCATGATGCACATCTCGACCGACTGAGAAGGGGTTTTAAGGAGTCTGTAGAAACCAGCACTATTCATCTTGATCTTATTTCAGACCTTGAGCGTATAAATTCTCATGCATCAAACATTGGAGAACACATATTGCAGAGTAAGTAAAACGCCGGCATTTTCTTGTTTTTAATTTACAACTCACTCCTGTATATATCCTTCAAGTGATAATGAATGCATTATTGAAATCGCCTCTTTATACTCACCAATGCTTAATTTCCGGTTAATTTCAATATAATCTTTTGCGCGGTTGCAGGGAAAATACTGTCCCATCAGACTGATTTTTACATTGGGTGATACGCTTTCTAAGAACTGAAGTACACCCTTCGCGTTTTCAATGTGTGTTGGTAGCACAAGATGTCTCACAAGGATACCTTTGACTGCAATGCCATTGTCAACTATAAAGTCTCCTACTTGTGAATGCATCTCACATATTGCCTTTCTGTTTACATTAACATACCCCCTTACCCCTGAGTATTTAAAGGCAAGTTGCTCATCTGAATATTTTGCATCTGGAAGATATATATCCACAATACCACGCAGTAGCCTGAGGGTCTCGGGGGAATCGTAACCACCTGTATTATAGACTATCGGTATGGAAAGACCCCTTTCTATTGCAATCTCGAGCGAAGCGAGAATTTGTGGAACATAGTGGGTCGGAGTAACGAGGTTTATATTGTGTGCTCCCTCATGTTCGAGCGAAAGCATATATTCTGCCAGTTTTTCTATACTTGTCTCATTTCCAATTCTATACTGGGATATAGGATAGTTCTGACAGAATACGCAGGAAAGGCTACACCCTGTAAAGAATATAGTTCCAGACCCGCTTTTCCCTGATATTGGGGGTTCTTCGCCGAAGTGAAGGTTGTAACTTGAAATTGATGGGAGGAGCCCTCCGCCACAGACTCCCTTTTGGGTAAATCGGTCACTTTTGCATTTCCTACCGCAGAGGGTGCATCTTCTAAGGATGCTGTATCCTTCTTCTATTCTTTTGTGAAGTTCTTCCTTAAGGTTTAGATATCCAGGATAATTGACATTATTCATATCCTTCCAGTTTTACCATCTCTATTCCGCTTTTCTTAAGAAAGTCCTTTGCCTCTTTATCGGGGTAACCCTTTTTGTATACTACTTTCTTTATTCCCGAGTTTATTATCATTTTGGCGCATATAAAACAGGGATAGTTTGTGACATACATTATTGCTCCCTCCAACGATATTCCTGTTTTTGCTGCCTGTATTATGGCATTCTGTTCCGCATGCAAGCCTCTGCATAATTCGTGTCTTTCTCCAGAAGGCACTTTGAGTTTTTCACGCAGGCAGCCGACATCTTCACAGTGAGCAATACCTGTAGGTGCTCCGTTGTATCCAGTTGTAAGAATTCTTCTGTCCTTTACTACACACGCTCCCACATTTCTTCTGAGGCATGTGGACCTGGACGCCACAAGAGTTGCTATATCCATAAAATATTTATCCCAGGGAGGACGCATGTATAGAATTCACAAGTCCGAATTTCCAATTTCCAATAAAAATAATTTTGATATTTTCATTTTGCAGTAGCATTCAGGAATTCCTCGTAGTCTTTATATATCGGGAACGAGGAACAGAGATCACTTACTTCTTTTCTTATCTCTTCATATATTCCCTCGTTATCTATGTTCATAAGTACCTTATCTATAAATCTTACAATTCTTCTCATCTCGTCCTCTTTCATGCCCCTTGTAGTGAGCGCAGGAGTCCCCACTCTTATACCACTTGCTATGTTAGGTTTTTCCGGGTCATAGGGAATGGCATTTTTGTTTACTGTTATCCCTGCCCTGTCCAGTGCCTCTTCTGCATCAATACCCTTTATACCTTTTGGTCGCAGGTCCACGAGCATAAGGTGTGTATCGGTTCCTCCTGTAACGAGTCTATATCCGCATTTTGCAAATTCATCCGCCATTGCAGTTGCATTTGATAGTATCTGTTTCTGATAATCTTTAAATTCCTGTTTGAGTGCCTCGCCGAGACATACCGCCTTGCCTGCTATTGTATGCATATGCGGACCGCCGGACAATCTTGGAAACACCCATTTGTCAACTGCGTCTTTGTGTTCTTCTTTGCACATAATCATACCACTTCTTGGTCCTCTCAGGGTTTTATGTGTGGTGGTTGTGACTACATCAGCGTATGGTATAGGTGAGGGGTGAAGCCCTGTAGCAATCAGTCCTGCTATATGTGCTATATCTGCGACAAGATATGCACCAACATCGTTACATATCTCTCTGAATTTATCAAAGTAGAGCGTTCTTGGATACGCACTCGCTCCCGCCACAATAATCTTTGGTTTTTCTTCCCTTGCGAGGTCAAGAAGCATTTTGTAATCAATCATCTCGGTTTCCTTATCTACTTTATATCTTGCCACATTGAACCACTTTCCAGAGAAACTTACAGAGTGCCCGTGGGAGAGGTGACCTCCATGTGATAGTGTGAGTCCAAGCAGTTTATCCCCTGGTTCTGCAAGAGCAAAGTATGCTGCCATATTTGCCGGGACTCCTGAAAGTGGTTGAACATTTGCATGGTCACACCCGAAGAGTTTCTTTGCCCTCTCTACTGCAATCCTTTCAACAACATCTATCCACTCACATCCTCCATAGTATCTTGCTCCGGGATAGCCCTCAGCATATTTATTTGTAAGAACAGAGCCCATTGCCTCCAATACTGCAGGAGAGGTATAGTTTTCAGATGCAATGAGCTCAAGTTTTTCCTGTTGACGGTGTAACTCACCTATAATTGCGTCCCAGATCTCTTTATCTTCCGATTTAAGCCACATAACCCCCCTCAAGTTGTAGGCACAAATTCAATTTGTGCTGATTGGTATGGTTTGTTACTGCCCTTGCGGGAAACCATGCCTATAAGATTCATAATTTATCTAATTAATTATAAAACATTTAACACTAAACTTTATTTCTCTTCCCTACGGATCCGTATGGATATATTCTTTTCTCCATATGGATTCCGTGGATGATTCCTGTTAAAGTATCTTTTTAAAACAGGGAACTTAAGAGACCGAAAGAGAATTGTCTTTTTGTTGTTTTTTTATTTCTATCTCTTAAGTTCTCTTACAATCCCTGTTAAGTTATCTTTTCCAAACAAGGAACTTCTGCCTGCGGTAGGCAGGCAAAAGCTTGCTTTTGCAAATATGATAATGCATTGCTTGATTGGAAACCTACTTCGTCTGATGAATTCCGGTTAATAAATCATCCTATCTACCTATCGGTAGACAGGTTGAAATGTAACTTGTTGACATTCAATATAGATGGCTTTAACGACATCACGTAACTTTGGAACATTCTCTAAGATTATATGACATAATCCCAAAAATGTCAAGGAAAAAATAAAAATCAGACGCACCTGCCTGCCGCCTGCCTGCCGGCAGGCAGGGTAGGCAGGGATTAACGCAGAATAAAGATATAGTAATTAAGTTATTAAGTAATTAGGTTATTGACTATCTACATCATTAGACAATTGACCTTTCAATAACTTATTAACCTAATAACTCAATAACCTTAACATATCAGTGTAAATCAGCGTCAAGAAAAAAATGAGGCCAGATACAAATTTTCACATCAGTATAAACCTGGATTAAGAAAAAATGTGGTTGCCTTTCTACCCGTTGGTAAACAGGCAAGAGACAAGTAAGTATTTTCTTTAAATTCTCATGCTGATCTCTTCCAATCCCTGTTAAAGATGTATTCTCTAAAAAAAACTTGCATTTTCAGATTTTTTGTGTTATAATAAGTCCGCACTGATTTATACACTATAGGGTTGTATAAATTTCTTGAATAAACCACAAAGGACACAAAGTTCATAGAGGTACGATTGAAAGCAAACTTGTGGTGTCAGGAGGTAACTCCTGACACAGAACACTGTATGACAGAAACCTACCTGTCGTCAGACAGGAAAAAGCAATAAGGATAAATTTAGTGATAGATCTTTTATAATTACCCAAAATAAAGAGATATGAGGAAGCTTTGTGGTATTCGGCGGGAGGATAAAAATGTATGGGAGGCAAGAGTGTCTCTTGTTCCCTGTGATATAAGGGAACTTCTAAAGAAAGGAATAGAATTTTATATACAACCATCAGAGATCCGTGCATTTAGAGAGAAGGAGTTTGAAGAGGTTGAAGCACACATAGAGGAAGATCTTTCTCTATGTCCTGTTATATTTGGCGTTAAGGAGATGCCCGCGCAATTCTTTAAAAAAGAAAGAACATACATATTCTTTGCCCATGTCATAAAAGGACAAAAGTATAATATGCCAATGCTTAAAAGGATGATGGAACTTGGATGTAACCTGATAGATTACGAAAGAATTGTAGATGAGAATGGTAGACGACTTGTCTTTTTTGGGAGGTTTGCAGGACTTGCAGGAATACTTGATACACTCTGGGCATTTGGACAGAGACTCTCATTTGAGGGCATTAAGAATCCATTCAACGAGATAAAGAAAACTCACGAATACAGCAGTTTAAAGGAGATAAAGAGGGCAATCACAAATATCGGACATAAAATAGCAAGGAACGGACTTCCCCCGTCCATTAGTCCCTGTATTATTGGCATTGCAGGATATGGACATGTATCAAGGGGCGTACAGGAAATACTTGACCTCTTGCCAGCAAAAGAGGTCTCACCAGAAGAGACAGGAAATATAGCTGGTTCGGGTAAACAACTGTACAAGGTGGTTTTTAAGGAAGAAGATATGGTTGAGCCTGTCTGTGCAGATGATGTGTTTGAACTGAATGACTATTACAATCACCCTGAAAAATACAGGTCGAAATTTCACAAATACTTACCATATCTCTCAATACTGATGAACTGCATATATTGGACCCCAAAATACCCAAGACTTGTCACAAAGGGTGACATTAGGCGTCTCTTCACTGACAAAAACCCAAGATTAAAGGTTATAGGTGATATATCCTGTGACATTGAGGGGGCAATTGAGGCAACCTTACATACGACCGATCCGGGCATACCTGTCTTTACATATGACTCTCAAAGAGAAACCGCTATCCCTGGATTTAAAGGAAATGGGGTGGTTATAATGGTGATTGACAACCTTCCATGTGAACTTCCGAGGGAATCATCGGAGAGTTTCAGCAAGGTGGTAAAGAGATTTGTTCCAGCAATTGTATTGGCAGATTACAGGGTAAATCTTGACGAGATTGAACTTCCCGCTGAGATAAAGAGGGCGCTAATTCTTCACAAGGGGAAGTTGACTCCGGACTATAAGTACATTGAGCAATTTGTGGGAAAATAGTCATATTGGGCGATTAAGCTATCAAGCTATCAGGCTATCGGGAGATCGGATTATTGGGTAATTGAGTAATTTATCCTTTAACCTTTGTTCTTTTTCCTTTACTGTAATCTACAATCTTTGTGCTCTTTGTGTCCTTTGTGGTGAACAATCCCGTAGGGGCGAATTGCTATTTGCCTACAATCTGTATTCTCTTTGTGGTTAAATTTTAATCTTGGAGGGGGATATGAAAAATGCACTTGTATTTGGAGCAGGGCTTGTCGCCGGGCCTCTTGTAAAGTATCTGCTTGATAACGGGATAAGAGTTACAATCGCATCCAGAACACTGCGAAAGGCAGAGAAACTCGTAGGAGAGCATCAGAACGGAATAGCAAGAGAGTTTAATATAGAAAACGATGACCCTGTCCCGCTTATAAATGATGCGGATCTCGTTATAAGTCTTCTGCCATATGTCTATCACACAAAGATTGCAGAGATATGTATAAACTTGAAGAAAAATATGGTCACTACCTCTTATGTGAGCGAAAAGATGGGAATGCTGGATGAAGAAGCAAAAAAGACAGGTATAATAATATTAAACGAAGTCGGACTTGACCCCGGGATAGACCATATGTCTGCAATGGAAATAATAAACGGAGTAAAAGCAAAAGGTGGCAGGGTCAAAGGTTTCCATTCATACTGTGGTGGACTTCCCGCTCCTGAGGCAAATACAAATCCCTGGGGATATAAGTTTTCATGGAGTCCAAGGGGTGTTGTGCTTGCAGCAAAAAACAATGCAAGGTATCTAAAAAGTGGAGAAGAGATAAAGGTGCCAAATACTGAACTGTTCAAGCATTACTGGACAATAGATATAGAAAACCTTGGAAAATTTGAGGCATACCCAAACAGAGATTCCATCCCCTATATAGAAAAATACAGTATAACAGGAATAGAGGATATGTACAGAGGAACCCTGCGTAATATAGGATGGTGTGATACCTGGTATTGTATAAGAAAACTTGGACTTTTAAGCGAAGAGAAGAAGGATTTTCATCAAATGACATATAAGGAGTTTATGGCGTCACTCATCGGACATAAAAATATTTCATCTATTAAGGGTGCTCTTGCCAGATTTCTTGACATAAATGAGAACTCGGATATAATTAAAAGATTTGAGTGGCTTGGGCTTCTCAGTGACGAGAAAATTCCGGAGGATGAAATGTCACCTCAGGATATACTGGCAAACAAACTAAATGAGAAACTCCAGTATGAAGAAGGAGAGAGGGATATGATTATTTTAAGACATGAGTTCGATATAGAGTACAGGTCTCAAGGCGAGAAGATAATATCAACACTTGTGGATTATGGAATTCCCTATGGTTTTTCATCTATGTCAAGGACAGTCGGTCTGCCAGCAGCAATCTCGTCAAAGTTAATTCTGGATGGCAGTATAGACATAAAAGGTGTCCATATCCCTATCATAGAAGAGATATATAAGCCAGTGCTTAAAGAACTTAAGAAAGAAGGAATAAAATTTGAGGAAAAATATTTTGAACCACAGAGTTCACAGAGGTAATATTAAATATTTTAAACAACCTTGTAGGGACAGAGCTTACCCCTGTATGGTAACTTTTTGTTTGGGGTTTGATACTTGGAATTTTGTACTTGTTTGAATTTTGGTGTTTGGTATTTACTTTTTGATTTTACTACGGAGGATAAATGAAACCCATTAGACATCTTTCAGAGATAGCTGATGCATGCAAGGCAAGACCAAAACGCACGCTATCTGTTGCGTACGGTGAAGACCCGCATACTATCGGGGCAATTGCAAGGGCAGTTAATGAAAAGATGGTGGATGCGATAATAACAGGCAGTAAGGAGAGGATAGAAAAGGTTGCAAAGGATAAGGGAATTGATCCTTCCGTATTTACAATCATAGATATACCCGATGAGGTATCTGCTGCAAGAGAGGCAGTACGGCTGGTAAGGAGCGAGAAGGCACACTTTCTTATGAAAGGGTTATGTGGAACTTCTACATATATGAGGGCTATATTGAATAAAGAAGAAGGGCTGATGCAAGAGGGAGCATTACTCTCGCATGTTGCTGTAATAGAGGTGGCTACTTATCCAAAACTGCTCATACTCTCTGATGTTGCAGTATTACTTGCTCCGACCCTAAAGGAAAAGGCGAAGATGATAGAGTATTGCACAGATATAGCACACAGACTTGGTATTGAAACCCCTAAGGCAGCAATAATCTGCGCAGTTGAAAAGGTAAACCTGAAGATGCAAGCAACCCTTGATGCTGCAATTCTCTCAAAGATGGCAGATAGGGGACAGATAAAGGATGTGATAGTTGATGGGCCCCTTGCCCTTGATGTTGCTGTATCAAAGGAGTGTGCGGAGATTAAGCGTCTTGAAAGTGATGTGGCAGGCGATGCAGATATATTTATTCTGCCCGAGATAGAGACCGCAAATGTGTTCTATAAATCACTTATACAACTTGCGAACGGTAAACTTGCCGCAATCGTGACAGGGGCAATCTGTCCCTGTGTATTAACCTCGAGGGGAGATACTGACGAGTCAAAATTTTTTTCAATAGCACTTGCTGCCCTTATGTCGTAGAAAATAGTCATTGGGTCTTAGGGTCATTGAGTCATTAGGTCATTGGGTAATTAAAATCTTCAATTATCAATTAGTAATGCAAAATTAGCAATTAGCATTTGTCAATTATCTTTCAATCTTCAATCTTAAATCTCTTTGTGTTCTTTGTGACCTTTGTGGTAAACAATTTTCAATTGTCAATCGAAAATTAACAATCTTAGTGCCTTTGTGGTTATAAAAATATGCGCACAGTAGCACCCTTCTCTGGAGGACTGGATAGTATTTTATCTGTTAGACTTGTGCAATTACAGAATATAGATGTGTATGGAATTTACATCCTTACCCCGTTTAATCCTCATAGCATAGAGAGAGCAAAGAACGCCGCAGATTACCTCAAAATCCCACTCAAGATAATTCACACAGGAGATGATTATATAGATCTCGTTCTATCACCGAGGTATGGCTACGGTAAAAATATGAATCCCTGCATAGACTGCAAGATTTTTATGTATAGAAAGGCAAAAGACCACTGCAAAGAGATTGGAGCTGATTTTTTTATAACAGGTGAGGTAGTTGGAGAAAGACCGATGTCTCAGAATAAGGCCGTTCTCCTGCTTATGGAAAAGGATGCTGGATGTAAGGGAATGGTTCTAAGACCACTATCTGCAAAATTGCTTCCTCCAACAAAGGCAGAAGAAAATAAGATTATTGACAGAACGAGGTTGTGTAATATCAGCGGAAGGTCAAGGAAGCCTCATATGGAACTTGCAAATCTTCTTGGCATAGAGCTTATTCCTACTCCTGCTGGTGGTTGTCTTCTCACAGACCCTATATTTTCAATGAGGCTCAAGGAATCCATAGAACACAAAGAGACATCACCCCGGTTTATGAAACTCCTATCTGTAGGAAGACATTTCAGATTACCATCTGGAGAGAAACTTGTAGTAAACCGCACAGAAGAGGAGAAGAAAAAACTGAGCGAATTTGTAACCCCTGAAGATACTCTGTTTAAAGCTGGGAATATTATAGGTCTCCTGATAAATGGAGAAAACCTGGAACCAGCGGGAGCAGTAGTGGCAAGATATGCACATATGGATAAAGTGCATTATAAAAGAGGTGCAGAAGAAGGTTTTTGGGCGCCTGGGGAGGCGAGCAACACCCTTCTTTCCAGATACAGAGTAGAGTAGGTTCTTATTAAATAAATTGTTAGGTTTTAAATACCAAACCTGTGGAAATAATGATAATTTGTAGGCACAAATTCAATTTGTGCCAGCACTAAATCCTTGTTAATCTGTTACCCTGCTATCAGCGGGGCGTCCATTTTTTCCTTGACTTTTTAGAAAATATAGGGTATAATAACATCTGTGCCAAACAGTAGTTATCATACTGGTCTTAACTAAGGGGTGTTATGGATGAAGCCAAAATAAAAAGTATCATAGCGAAGATAAGACCTGCTCTTCAGAGAGATGGGGGAGATCTACAATTTGTCTCCCTTGATGGTGAAACGGTCAAGGTGAGATTGATGGGTGCCTGTGTGGGTTGTCCAATGGCGACTATTACAATGAAGAATACCGTTGAGAAGATGATAAAGCAGGAGATTCCTCAGGTCAAAAAAGTAGTTACAGTATAGGGGGTGTAGCTCAGATGGGAGAGCGCTAGAATCGCACTCTAGAGGTCAGGGGTTCGAATCCCCTCACCTCCAATTTTGTCTTGACACTGATTTACACTGATCTATTAGCCACGGATTTGTAGGCACACAAGAGACATAAGACCAAAGACCTTCATGACCCAACGACCCGATGACCCAATGACTAATGACCAGTGCCTAATAACCTAATTACCTAGCCCTGCCACGCTGTTGGCAGGGTGAATGGTTTTTTAGAAGATTAACTTTCTACGCTTAAAATCTTTAGCTGTTATGCCAAAACTTGCCCTCATAGCAATAGGTGGTAACTCTATTACAGATGCCAAGAATGGCATTCTCGTGAAGTTCGAGGTGCTCAAAACCACTATCCATTATATAGTTAATGTGATGGAGATGAGGTACGAGATTATTTTAACTCATGGCAATGGACCCCAGGTAGGGCTCATATTAGCGCGCTCTGATATGACTAGAGAATTTTTCCCACCTGTAAGCGTTGATTTTGCAACTGCTTATACTCAGAGTGAAATTGGTTACGCTTTACAGATAGCGTTTGAAAATGAACTAAAAAGGAGGAGAATAAAGAAGAATGTTGCTACTCTGATAACCAAGGTCGTGGTTGATAGGAATGACCCTGCATTCAAAAATCCCACAAAACCTATTGGTACATTTTATACTGAAGAAGATATGGAAGAAGCACGGAAAAGTTCTGGATGGATTATGAAGGAAGATGCAGGAAGAGGATACAGGAGAGTTATTCCGTCACCAATGCCAAAAGAGATCTTAGGACTATCTACGATAAAAATACTTGTAGAAAAGGGTATTATTGTGATTGCATCTGGTGGGGGAGGGATTCCCGTTATTGAAGAAGATGGTCGATATAAAGGAGTAGAGGGGGTAATTGACAAAGATTACTCATCGAGTCTTCTGGCACGAGGGGTTTCAGCTGATGTATTTCTTATATCAACTGCTACCCCAAAAGTATACCTGAATTTTGGCAAAAAGAACGAAAAGGCAATAGACTGTATGAACATAGATGAGGCAGAGAAATGGCTTAAAGAGGGACATTTTAAGGAAGGAAGTATGGCGCCGAAGATAAGAGCAGCAATTTCATTTACAAGAGATACCGGCAAGGCAACAATAATAACCTGTCCTACTGATATAGAGAGTGCCATTTGTGGGAATGCAGGAACGAGAATAGTGAAGAGATAGATGTTAGGTGAAAGGTGTCGGATGCCAGGAGAAGTACTATAGTCATTGAGTTATCAGGAAGGCGTTTGACCCATTCGCTGATTTTTATCTTGACAAAATAGCAATTTTGTGCTATAGTTATAATTAGCTGTAAAAAAGGTTAGACGGTCTGAGCCTTATATTGTTCAGCCTGGAGGCCTTATGACAACATATATACTTATGACAAAGCTCTCTTCTGAGGTCACGAAAAGAATGAAGGAGAGGGCTAAAATAGGGGAGCAATGGAGAAAGATTGTAAAAGAGAAGTGTCCAGAGGTAAAGTTCATATCGCACTATGCACTTCTCGGGCCATACGATTTTCTTGATATATACGAAGCGCCAAATGAGGAAGTAGCAG
>Ga0210051_1001079_pt1 | contig 27376 bp, 20 predicted proteins | sample CryGey092014_all_FD_185464 | JGI IMG/M metagenome (GOLD analysis project Ga0210051, IMG submission 185464) | Groundwater microbial communities from aquifer - Crystal Geyser CG23_combo_of_CG06-09_8/20/14_all (SPAdes) (version 2) | ecosystem: Environmental > Aquatic > Deep subsurface > Groundwater...
CTGAAAATGGGCGCTGTCCCCCTTTGTTGTCCCAAGAAATATGGGAAGTGTCCCTAAGTTGTCCCTAAGTTGTCCCTAAGTTTTCCCTGTGAAGGGATTTATGGAGAAGGTGAGGAAGGGGTAGCTCTCCATTCAATCTCCCAAAATCCGCCTATGATAGGTCGTTTCCTGTAATGGTTGATCTGGTAACATTCCACTCGTTGTAACTCTACGCTTTACCTGCTCTGCGTCAAACTCGATTTTCACGATGTAACTCTCTGACGCATCACCGCCAATCAGCATCAATATTGCTTCTTTCTGTCCGATCTTAACCTCTCCTGTATTCAAATCGGCCAAGTCACAAAATACCGAGCGCGGAACAAAAATTGATTTATCGTTCGCAGTGATGTTGATGCCATCGACAATGCTACATGGATATCTGCTATACGTGCAGCTTGAGCGGCTCACATCCGGTCTTTTATCACTTGGCTTCCCAATTTGCACTTCATGCGTTGTGATTTTCACATGGATATTGAGCTTCGTGGACTTGGCAACAATAATCGTTTCACCATTTGATGCTATTGGCGTTGGCTGTTGCACTGCGCCTGCGTATAAACCCGGCGGCAATAACAGCCACAAAAAAACGACAACGTAGAAAATCTTTTTCATGGTATCACCTGTAATCTATTATCTCCGCTGCCGCTTACTTGATTGCGGAGAGTGCGCGAACCGACGGGGCAACCACTGGAAGCGGTTTGATTTTGGGCCGGGTTGTCGCCATGAAAGAGGAAGCCACCGCGACCATACATGTTATTGCCAAGATCAGGCGTCAGTATCATAGAAGCTGGCAATTGAGTACCATTATTTGTGACGTTGTTCTGCTGTGGGCCTATTGTGTAACCACCTTGCGGAAGCGGACCTACGTTTGGTATGTTTTGCATGTCGGGATTATTGAGACCTGCACCAGCGCCAGCATACCCGGAGCCCACATTAGTTGTCGCACCTGTCTGATCATCGACATGACTCCAGTTCCCAGTTGACTGCTGATATATCCATGTTAGCCCGCGAGGATCAACCCAGTTGACCGGATTATTCCCCACTCTCACATAAAGATTCACATCTCCACCAGCCAACCCAATCGGGTCTTGACTAATATAACGATGCAGTTCGTAGCTGTAGTATCTGTTCCGCTCATAAAGCAGACCGGTTCCATCGTTTTCCCTTCCAGCAAACTGGAAGGGATTGTCTGATGCTTCGCCGCTGAGGGTGACATGCCCGAAGGGATCGTAGGAGTAAGTCGTCTTCACATTCCCACTCTCATCTGTAAGGACTATGACTGAACCCAATGCGTCTTGTTGGTAATATCTGATCATTCCGTCTGATTGGATTCGTGCAAGGGGTTCGTCAATATTCAAGGTTCCAATATAATTGGCTGAGACGATTCCGTTCTCAATCTCCTGAACAATGTCCGATCCGTCATAGAGGTATTGAATAGTCTTTCCATTCATGGTCTTCTCAATTCTTCTTCCCAATGCATCGTACTTAAATGAAGCCGTCAGCAATAAGCAATCAGACTTAAAGCCACTGAAAATGGGCGCTGTCCCCCTTTGTTGCCGAAAATGGGCGCTGTCCCCCTTTGTTGCCCCCCTTTGTTGCCCCTTTGTTGGATGCATTCTTGGAGAGAGAGAAGTTGAAGAAGGGGTGAGTCATCCTTTCTTTTTTTCTTCCTCTTGTTTCTCTAATTGCTTAGATAAGTCGAGAAAACCTTTTTGAGCGTCAACTATGTGGTTCTTAATGTGGTCAAAAGCCCAGTGGATATCTAAGACATGAGTTTGCATTGCATCATAATCCTTAGCCCTATGAGCTTCTTGTAGAGCAGGTATCAATTCAGAATATATTTCCTGAAAACTTTCATAACAGTCTTCTATACAAGTGTAAAGTGCACTTATTTCTAAATCGGTAAGATGACCCTTTAACCTTCCCTTTTGCGAATCAAGGAAAGCAGCCCATACAGATTTTATCTTTTCTAACTCCTGTTTCTTTTTAGTAGGCATAGCCTGGACTCAAAAACGGATCTAACCAATCAAACCAACTGTCGGTTTTCTTTTCAGTCTCCTCCTGTGATAGTTCTTCACACTTGCCGCTACCAGCTAAGCCAACGCCTCCGAAACCAGCGAGACCTCTTCTTTTAGCTTCTTCTTTAGCCAACCTTAGCTGCTCCTCGAAAAGTCTGAGTTCATGCTCGTGATGTCCTGAAGGAGGCTTTACTTTGTGTTTTTCTATATTCTTTGTGAGACTCTTTATAGCCTTCTGAAGTTCCTTATTGGAATATTTTAAAAGCTGCTTTATGAAGCCCGCATTCATCATCAACCCCAGAGGGTCCACAAAGTTCACCGGATTATTTCCCACCCTTACATAAAGATTCACATCTCCACCAGCCAACCCAATCGGGTCTTGACTAATATAACGATGCAGTTCGTAGCTGTAGTATCTGTTCCGCTCATAAAGCAGACCGGTTCCATCGTTTTCCCTTCCAGCAAACTGGAAGGGATTGTCTGATGCTTCGCCGCTGAGGGTGACATGCCCGAAGGGATCGTAGGAGTAAGTCGTCTTCACATTCCCACTCTCATCTGTAAGGACTATGACTGAACCCAATGCGTCTTGTTGGTAATATCTGATCATTCCGTCTGATTGGATTCGTGCAAGGGGTTCGTCAATATTCAAGGTTCCAATATAATTGGCTGAGACGATTCCGTTCTCAATCTCCTGAACAATGTCCGATCCGTCATAGAGGTATTGAATAGTCTTTCCATTCATGGTCTTCTCAATTCTTCTTCCCAATGCATCGTACTTAAATGAAGCCGTCAGCAATAAGCAATCAGACTTAAAGCCGTTGATTCCACTAAGCCTGTTTCTTGCATCCCAGATATACGTTGTCATGCCGCAAGAGTTTGTCACTGATGTCATGTTCCCATTCTCATCGTAGGTCATGGTATCGGCATCATGACTCATCATCTCATTGGCTTGGTTGTAGGTATTGCTTGCAACGGGATTGTTAAGCCCAGGCAGGACGTTGGCCCTGTCCATCCTTGAGCGAGCTCCATTTACATTATAGAGATAGTTCAAAACTTCGACCTCTATATTCAAGGAATTCAGGTGTTTTAGAGTGAGAAGACTGCTTGCGTCGTCGTAGGTATAGCTCGTTGTTATGCCGTTGGGATACGTCAAAGAAGTTCTCCTCCCAAGGGCATCATAGCCGAAATTAAAATTGAGAATTCCAAGTGCCGTGTTTGAAGTTGAAATGCTCTCAAGGCGGTTGTTTGCATCATAGAAATAGAGTACTTCCTCCTGCCCTGCTTCCTGCATCTTTGTCCGCCTTCCTAAAACATCATACTCATAGGAAATGCTCCCAAGAGGTGCGATCTCCTGGATTAATCTATCTACCGCCTGTCCTCCGCAGGCCGCGCACCCGGTGTTTGAATAGTTATATTCTATCGGCCCTGAAATGGAATCATTGATGAATCGCAAGTTTCCGACTGCATCATATGTATATGTCGTAAAACTTCCATCTGCATAATCCACCCTTTCTATCCTATTCTTACTGTCATAACTGAAGGTTCTTACCTGCCCCTTCCTGTCTATAAATGAAACGAGATTGTCATTCGCATCATATATATAAGTCTCAGACCTCCCTAACTGGTCCGTCATTGTAGCAACCTTGTCCCTCAAGTTGTACGTGTATGTTGTTGTCTGGCCTTTGGCATCCACTACGGTAAGAATATTTCCGTTTTCATCAAATGAAAAGCTGGTGATGTTCTGATTCGCATCAATTATTTCTTTGATTCTGCCGCTTATTAAATCATACTTAAATTTTGTCTCATTTTTTTGTGCATCTATGGCCCGAATGAGTCTTCCCAGGTTGTCAAATGCCATCTCAGATGTGTTTCCAAGAGGATCCGTTACTTTTATGAGGTTTCCGTATGTATCATACTCGAAGAAAATTGTTTTCAATATTGCGTTCGTTATGGATACCGGTTGCCCATATGTATTGTACGCTATAGTCGTTGTATTTGTGAGCGGGTCCGTAATCGAAGTAAGGTTTCCATTCCCATCATAGCCCAATATCGTCTCTCTTAGGAGTGCATCCCTCACTTTTGTCGGTTTGTTCATGATCAGATCATACTCATACGATGTTGTATTTCCGGCTGGATCGAGAACAGAAGTAATATTTCCATTTTCATCGTAGGTATAGGATGTCTTCCTTCCAAGTGCATCTGAGACAGTGAGTTGTTCATTCGTGCCGAATGCTCTATCATAAAGAGTCGTTTGTCCGAACGGATCTGTTCTCTCTACAACATAACCAGCATTATTAAACCGGTAGGAAGTTGTCTCCCCGTTTGCATCCGTTACTGCAGTCTCCGTTACTGTGCCCCCTGCTGCTTTGTAAGAAATATTGAATATCCCGCCATCTGCATGAATCTGTTTCCTGACCTTTCCTTTCGGGCCTGGATCGTATTCGTTTGTGACCTCGACTATACGTCTCTTATTCGTTATTGTCTTTAATCTGTTATCACTATCATACGTATAACTCTTTCTATACAAATCGGGATAATCTACAGACACCAATTTCCCATAACTGTCATAATTGTATCGCACAATTTGAGAATTGAAGGTTATGGAAGAAACGAATCGATAAATAACGCTGCCAATTTGTTTGCTTACTACGTCAAGTGCGAATTCATTTCCAAAGTTGTCTGAAACATTTGTAATGTATCCAAAACCATCTCTCACAATGTTTATCCATCTGCCATTTCTGTAATCTATCCTCACCAGCCTTCCTTCTCCATCAAAGCGATATGTTTCCCCATCTTTAAATCTTAAAGTCCTTGAATTGTCTGCTTCAATGAATGCCTTCGCACCCCTCAAGAAAGGGTAGATCGAATTCGTATAGCTTCCATCCCCATTCAAGGAAAAGATGTATCTGCCGCCTTGCGGAGTTATATAGGTGAGGGCACTCCCACTCCCCATGAGAAGATGGTCGTAGTTTATGCTGGTACCGCGCCCGAAAGGGCCGACAACTCCATTTCCTGAGTTATACAGCCTCTGAATGCGAAGACCAGCAGGAGAGATAAATCCTATGTCATCTTCGTTATAGACAAACATACCACTGTACGGATCAACAGGGTCTCCCACTTCATTGGGACATCCATCAGGCGGAGTCGGCTGTGGAGTATCCGGCAGGGGAAAGTCCGCAAAGCTGGCTCCACAGCAGAATTTCGGTATACCCACTCCGGGGTCAGGAGTAATTTGCTTTCCATCGTCGCCAACCGTCCCCCATCCGAAGGGTTTCCACTGATTTGAAGCCGGATCAGGTGTCGGTGACTCGTCATAATACCAGAGCTGTACACGCGTCCCCGGAGCGGCTTGAAAGGTATTCGGCATCTTTACGGGTATGGGCTGAGATGGCAGACCACCACCTGGCTTGAAGAAATAATACATATATATTTCTTTAACATAGACGCCATCAGGTGGTGATTTGATGGGCAAGCGGTCAACAGGAATTGGCTTTACAGATATCTTTTCGTTTGTTAGTCCGTCCCACCCTCTTATGACCACGCCAGCCGGGATCAACATTTCGTAGTGCGGAATTTCAGGGTCCATAACCAATGTATCCTGTGAAGGATCTATTACAGTGAAATTTTTCGTATTGACCTCATGCAGATAGACAGGATAGGGTAATTGATTATCCTGGCCGCCTGTGATCGTTACGGGTACCGGAATGGCGGATGGATAAACGATGCCATCATGGTTGGCAGATTCTCCATTAATCAGAAGTACCTGATCTTCAAGGGGCGGATCGAGAAATAAAAAATTACCCGCATCATCTGTCACGGCAGCTAATGGACCTAGAGTAAGGGTTACACCCTTAATAGGTTTTCCATCTTTTGTTGCGAGTATTTGCCCGGTCAGTGTTGTGGTGTCGGATGGTAAAGGATTGAGGAAAACGGTTGCTTCCCTTGTGACTTGTGCCGCTTTTATGATTGCTGTACCAAATATTGTTAATGCCGTTTCAGAGGGTAATGAGGCATTTACATTCACATTCAAGACCGAATTTTGATTGATGGAGATATAAGCTGGTTCAAAACGTGCTGTTAAACCGGCAACCGTCTCCGCGGATAATTCTACCAACCCTGAGAACCCGTTAGTGCCGAGACTGTCAAGAGACACCACAAAAGAGGCTCTCCCGCCCGACGGAATGGAGATGGATGCCGGAGTAACCGTGAGATTAAAGTCCTCCTGCGATAGAACAGTAAAAGGTTCACTACTGATGGCACTTCCCACTGTTGTGGTAACTCGGATCGTTCCCGTGGTTGCACCCAGAGGGACACTCGTGGTAATTGTAGAGGCTGTATAGCTTGAAATGATGGCGTTTGCGCCATTGAAACTCACCGTAAGGCCGCCAAGATCAAAGTTGGTGCCGGTAATCACGACTTTGGTTCCTGTTGTCCCCTCTACAGGGCTGAATCCCATAATAGTTGGCGTTGCTGCTACAGCCTCGACTGTTGTCTGGGCTGTATGGCTTCCCCCTCTTCCATCGAGCACGGTGAGCATTACCGTATAAACTCCAGGGTTTATATAGATATGCGACGGGTTAACTCCCGATCCGGTGCCGCCGTCTCCGAAGTTCCACGAATAGGTCAAGGGATCCCCGTCGGGATCGCTTGATTTCGATCCGTCAAACTGAAGGGGCACAGTCACAATCCCTTTATAAGGGCCGCCAGGATCGGCAATGGGGCTCTGATTCGTTTGGATTGCGGTTATGGTCACGATCTGTGAACGTATCGTGCCCGCAGCATCCGTCACTGTCAACATCGCATTATAATCCCCCGGCTGCTGATATGTATAGGTAAAGTCTTTTCGGGTCTCGTCTTCTAATCCGTCGCCATTCAGGTCCCATGAATACAGATAAGGCGTTCCCCCACCGGAGGCATTCGCAGAGAACCGGACATCTAACGGGATGTCTCCTATTGTTGGTGCTGCACCCAGAGTCGTTCTGAGAACTTCAAATTTCAGGGTACCATCAGCAGTAACACTGATAAAATATGGCAGGTCGGGAAGTACGGGGAAATTATTGATTTCTGTCCCAATGGGATGACCAACAAACCCTTGGCCGGCCTCATCCCAAAACCATACGGTCTCGGCATTTGGAACCGCGTCCGCTAACTTCTGCGCGGTTGTTATATGTGACATGTAGGAGGGTACAGTTATGGCATTAACGCTTGTGGTCAGTGTGCTGATTAAATCGAAGGCCACGGATTCTGGAATTGTTCCTGTCGCGATAAAGGTGGAATCCTGCGTTACGCTGACAAAATATGGATATCCGGGTGTTAAGGAGAAATTGTTTTCAACAGAACCGAGCTTATGAGTTACAAATCCCTGCGTCTGGGCATCCCAGTAGGACACAGACTCACAAGAGGGGATAGCCTGACAGAGTTCACCTGCATTTGTAAACCCTGAGCCTTCAAAGGGAATCGACACTCCATTAAAGCCGTGGACTAGATGGAATGTCTTCTCCACGGCAACCGATGAATCCGCCATGGTTAACAGCAAAACCATGCTGAATAAAAGAACACCTGCCACTTTGTATCTCACACTCATATAATCAGGCATTACTCCGTCTCCTTGACATCCTCCCTAGGCCTCCTGGACATTTTCATGCTTTCCTTGCTTAGGTCTACCTGAGTTCGATAAAGACGTCGTACCTGTCACCATTCTCCATGGTAACCATCAACTTCCATTTTCCGACGGGGAGAGATTTGGTGCTCAGGTTGTAGATGTATTGGTTCTCAATTGCATCATAGCGAAACTCATTGCCCGTATTGGCATCACCTGACGGCATTGCATAAATGGGGTCTCCGGCAGGCACATCTTCAAGGTATGCCTGAAGGGTCAAGCTGGCTGTTCCACCATAGACAACAGTGTTATTTATATCCTTTAATTGGAACTTCACAGGAATCGTCTTGTTGGCGTTAAAAACACTGCCGCCTTCATTTCCAATCGGTGGGAGAAAGCCCAGGAATTGATACGTAGGGGGGGTCACTTCGATCGAAACACTATGTGTCGTTCCCCAGTTGCCTGCAGTATCCTTCCCTCGCACATAAAGTATATGAATTGAACCTTCGGTCCATGAGGAGGTGGGGACAGAGGCCCTCACTTCCTCATAGGGGCCGTCATAAAGGCCGTCGACTGGTTCAACCGCTGTACCAAGTCCAGATCCAGTGTCAGTATCAATAAAATACTCGCCCACCTGAATATGGCTGTTGCCGCTATACGTATCATCAAGAACGGCTGTTAAGAAAATGCTATTTGTTCCCTCGGGGATGAAGGCAGAACTGGAACTGTCAACCATTGCATTTGACGTAATCGGCCCAACATTATCGCCAGGAGCCAGAATCAAATCCGGGATGAGTTGCTTCCCTGTACCGTCAAAGACGAAGTCAATATACCCTGACTCATTTAGGTCGGAATTCGAGAAAACTATCCTGACGTTTTCATCAATTACCCACGGCGTAACAAAATTGCCGGCCTCCGTCCAGAACCACCCGTCAAGAAGTGAGTTAATCGTATAACCGCACCCCACCGAAGTTTTCGCCAGGATCTCGCCAGGCCTCTCAGTCACATAGGCATACATTTCAAAACTCGATGCATCAGGAAGTGTTGTGTCTGAATTGCGAACCTTACCATACAAAATATGCGGAACACCTGTGGCGACCGCCACAGGACTCCACAAGAAGAAGGTTAAGCATGCAGTCATGATTGTGAGGAATCGCTTATTCTTCATGAGGGTCTCTTTCCAAGGTATCATAATACACCATATATAATTGTATTCAATTCATCTCACTCGTCAACGCTTTTACAAAGAACTGCTCTGCTCTCACCTTTTTACCGGACTCTGTAACATATATGACCTCTGTGCCTTTACCCATAACGGATGCAACCATTGCCTTGTCAATCCTTTCCCCCTCATAATACATGGCTGTCTGTATCGTAAACATATCCGTAACCGCAGCAAGTACACAACCGTATTCTGTAGAGAGGTCGATACTTATCGAAGCCGATGAAGATCCAAGTGTTCCGCTTAGAATTCCGGTCGCTGTGACAGAACTTCCGGATTGCGGGGTGGATATCAAAGTAATGGCAGTACCGACAGGGATATTACTCGCGCTGATCATTACGGTTACGGGATTCACTGTACCGGAGGGGAGGGTTACGTCCGGAGTGCCGTAGCTCCCTTGCGGAATGGCCGGTACAGGAAGCCCTCCTATATCTGTAATATTTAACTGAGGAGTATTGGCGACAAAAACGGTTGAGGGTGTGCTTAGTGAATAATGAGGCATTACGGTATAGTAGTCTCCTGTCCATTCCATGTTATTGGTCTCTATTTTGATCCTACCATGACCACCACTTCCGCTTTTTAGGTACACTCCTATACCATATTCCGCCTTTATCGTACCGTTACCTCTTACCGTGTCAGCAATGAGCCTTATTGCACCGCCACTTCCGCCCCCTCCAGCTCCCGGGTGATTGCCACTGCCATTATTACCTACACCCCCATTCGCTGTGATTGAACCTGTGATAGAGACTTTTATTGAAGATGCTATTAGAATAGCTCCTCCTCCACCCCCTCCCCCACCGCCATTATCGACACCCGTGCTAGGATTGGCAACACCAGCACCTCCTCCTCCGCCTGAACCGCCTACAATAGGTATTAATCTTGGAGTGCCGTAAGTATTCCCTCCTTCTCCCCCATATATATTCTCCTTGTCATCCCAAGGATCATCTTGTTTATAACCTTTGTAGCCATATCCTCCTCCACCACCGCCATAACCCGTATTCCACAAGACTCCATTTACATCCTGAGCATATATCTTGCCACCTTTACCGCCTCCTGGTCCGAGTCCATCTCCTCCAACAACAGCAGATCCCCCGTACCCGCCATCAAATCCGCCGGGGCCGCCTTGACCCGGGAATATGACTGAGCCATCACCCCCATTGACACTGACCGTCCCAGCAATAGTCACGTCACCAGTTGCAAGGATATAGACCGGAGTGTTTCTTGTATTCTTCTTGAACGTAACGGTAACTCCTGCCGGGATGTCCACGGTTGTAAAATTAAATATCCCGTTCTCGGGCAATTGCAAAACAGTATCCGCCGTCGGATTGAAGGCTCCGTCCAGGCCGGTGCTGCCGCTGTTAAAGGCCAACACATTGGGGGGAATGAAACTTATCATAGTGAAAACAAAGATTAATAGGTTATTTTTTGCATTCTTCATTCTCACACCTCCGTATTTTATTGTTTCTGTATTACTACACTCACAATATCTGAAATAATTTGCGAATCAAAAGAAAATGGCATCTCAACACTTACAAGTGGAGAAATCTTGTTTGATACAGTCGTTGAAAACGGCATCTGTACGCTGACAGGCAACGATTCAACCGAATCCCCACCGTCTGATGGAGATGTCGCAAAAGGAGGCGTAACCGATATACTTACCCCTGCACCGGCCACTCTTATTACGGCCACACCCTCGGACAAGGCAGTAACCTCAAACATGGCATGGCCACCAGATGGGATAATTACCTGAGATGGCGCACTCACGACTGATGGGGCGGAATTTTCAACGTTTAATGTATAGGATCTGTTTATGGGAGGATACACGGAAACATCAATCTCTCCGAGCTCATTAATTGTGAGCGTTAGATTCTCTGGGTTTAAGTCTGCAGTGGTGACATAATAATCTATCTCCGTTTCACCGTAATCTGTGGTCACAAAGAACTTGAAATCCCCGGTAGGAGTACTTGGAGGCAGATAGATTCTTGCTCTTATAAGATCATCCGTGGAAAAGAATTCTTTAATGATAATACCGCCATTAGATGTGAGGTCTTTGAGGGTTATAAGATTTTGACCTGAGATCACGATTTCTCTTTCGATTCCTCTAAAGAATATATCCGGATTGATAGAATTAAGTATAGGAGGTGCTTCCGATATTTGCTGAGTAACTATTGATTGGAGATTACCCACGCTGTCATAAATATATATAGCAGCCTTTCCATCATCTCTGATGGCCATTGAAAGCCTCCCGGTTTTATCGTAAATATACCTGATACCTTCACAATCAGCGATGCCGGGGGACATTGAAAGAAAGAGGATTATTAAGAGTAGAATCATCGAATAATAATGGTTCTTCAAGCGATCCTCCCTCCCTGTAACTATTTGTCAAGATGTATTAATTTTGAATAATATTCTCTATTGAGGCTTACAGATATATTTGCCAGTTACACGTAGTGGCGCTATTTCTATACAACATAAAATACCAGAAAGTGCTATAGATATATGCCATTATGTTTTTATAATGTCAACAAAAAAATACAGAAAAAATTTATTTAAATTCATCCGAATCTTCCTCAGACCCGAAACAGTTCGAATAATCCGTGCAGACTTCACAGTTCGGGGACTTACACAGGTTCATCCCTTCCCTCTCACAGAGTTGTTTGTAAAAAAACTTTTTCCACTTCATGTCACCGGTATTTTTCTCATAAAGGGTCCGAAAGCAGCGGGCCAGGAGATCGGAGAGGGCCGTTCGGTTCGGGAGCCCCATATCCTGCCAGAGGTGGTTCCCGCCCATGCACGCGGCCGCCACGGCCTGGGCCAGCCACAAAGTCTCCTCATTCCGGACCGTCCCGTGTTCAAATAACAGGGAGACAAGGTCCCTGTGCTCTTGATGGATTCGGAGCAACGGACCGGAGTCCCAAGCATTCCGCTCCCCTGCCTTTTGGAGGAGTCCTGGGAAATACCGGGCCATAAGCCTCTTGAAGGTCTCCATTCCCAAGAGGTCTTCAAGCGGCGGTATCCCACGGCATGGCTCACAACCGGACGCAATCACACCGGCCAAGGCTACGGCGGCCGGATTTCCAGGATCTCGTGCATAAGCAAGCAGTTGATCTGAATTCAGGGTTTTCATGCCGATTGTCAGCATCGCACTCCCCTTTCTCTAAGAGCCGTCACTCATGGCGATAACATTGTTTTACGCATGCCCTTGCGCAGGCGCCGCAGCCGATGCAGTCGTCTCTGTCGGCGATGAACATGACCTTGTTCCCCATGTCGTCGCCGAATTCGTCGTCGTCTTCGTCAAAGGGCTTGTCGATCAACTGCAGAACGTTTCTGCCGCAGACCTTGTAGCACCGCCCACATCCAATACATTTTTCCTGGTTGACCTCTCTAACGAAAGCAGGGATCCATTCTCTGCCTCCGCAGGTCATGTTCGCACTCATGATCTCGCCTCCTTCAGATAATGGCAGCATCGCCCCTCTCACCGGTCCGAACCCGCAAGGCGTCCCTAAGGGGGAGCACAAAGATCTTCCCGTCGCCGTACTTCCCGGACCGGTTGACCCGCATGATCGTCTCCACCACTTTCTCAATGGGCACCTCGGAGACCACAATGTCCAGCAGGTTTTTGGGGACCCAAAAGACCGGCTTGGTCAGGGTCGAGTCACCGGCCATGGACGACGGTGTCGGTGAGGTATAAATTTTGGATGCATACTCGATATCCTTGGGCATCTCGGGATCCACGTTCTCCATGATGCTGCCGCCCTGTTTTCCCCGCCCGTTCACGCTGTGGACGGTGACCGAAACCACGCCGATATCCGCCAGGGCCTGAAGCGTCTCCGTGAGTTTGTGCCGTCGTATGAGCGCCATGATCTCTTTCATAATCCTGTTTCTCCTGTTCGGACGGTGTAGGCCTCTTCCACATCCGAGACAAAAACTTTCCCGTCGCCGATAAAACCTGTCTTCGCTCTGTCCGAAATGATCTTCATCACATCTTCGACCTGGTCGTCCTCAACCACTATCATGAAAAATACTTTGGACAGCATGTCATAGTGAACGGGCCCGACCTGAAGCCCTTTCTGTTTTCCCCTTCCGAAGACATGCGCCTTTGTGAGGGCTGGAAAGCCTCCGCCTTCCAGCGCGAGGACCACATCATGTTCTTTCTCCGGCCTGATAATCGCCCGAATCATTTTCATTTTTCATCCCTCCTGTTGATCCTTCTCCAATGCTCTTCTCATCCATGGCGGCGGCGCATTCCGGATCGTTTCCATCAGCTTCACCGCTTCCTCCTCAATACGCATTCTTCCCTTGACCTTTACAGGCATAATCCCTTTCTTGACCAGTCTCGCCGCCGAGGGGCCTCCTATGCTGGTCATGTAGATGATGTCGCAGTCCGACAACTTTTCCACCTTGCCCTGGACGGCGTCATCATGAAGCGAACCCAGGCCGCGGGTCCCTTCCACCGACATATCCCTTCCACCGGAGAAGACGCGGTCATCAAGACTGCTATAACCGTTCTTTGTGAATTCGTAAATGACAAACCTGCCGGCACGCCCAAAATGCTCATCCACATAAATGCCGTCCGTGGTCGCAAAGGCTACCCTCATCACACACCTCCCATTAATCGGTTCCCTGCATCGTTTACCAGATTCAACGTCCCCCGATAACCAATCGTGACCCTGGTATTCGCGCCCAATTCTTCAACGATCGGGAACCCCATGGGATAGTGAATCATGCCGAGCCGGCGGGCGGCTTCGCGGCCGTGTGAGTTGGAGATCAGCAAATCGTATCCCTTGTTGATCGATCCGAAATCCCCCACCACAACCTCCTCGGCTCTGATGCGTTCCACGGATGGGCCGTGAGTCGGCACCACCGCCAGTACCGCCTTGGTTCCCATCTCACGCAGCCATTCCGTGGTGGCAAGGGCCAGATCCGCCTCCTGGGCTGCCACGATCCTCTTCCCGCCAAAGGCGAACTGGGCGTCTCTCATCCCATCCACCAATATCCGGCGCTCTCTCATAATTCGATCGGGAATCGGACGGCCGCTGAACGCCTCCAGAAAGGAGAATAAGCGGTCCGAACTCTGAAGTCCGCTCAGGCTCTCAAAGACCGTGAAGGGGATACGGCAGGTTCTTTCCAGCGCCTCCGCGGCCCGGACCGTGCTCAGCCCAATGGCCACGGTTATCTCCGATCCCCCCATGGAACGGATCGAAGAGAGAGAGGCGCCTCCCAAGGCTACCGATGAGAATTCCTCCCGGCTCCCATCCAATGCCGAAAGATCGGGTAGGAGGATAGGACTCAATCCAAAAAACTCGAACCACTCCCTGAGAACGGCCGCGTCGGCCGGGGTCAGATGGTGGCCCGCCAGAACATTGATCCGGCCTGAAACGGACCTACCCTGTACCGCTAATTCAGCCAGCCCGCAAAGCGCCTCCGAATACCCCTGTTCCAGACCTCCCTTATAGTCCGGCGTGGAGACATGGATGATCTCTATCTTCCGGCTGCGGTATTTGCCGATCACAGGGGAGATGTGGTCTCCCTTGACCTCGGAGAGTCCCGAGGTCAGCACCGCGATCAACTCCGGGGACTGTTTTTCTATGCTCTCCCGGATCACCTTATCCAGTTGCTCCTCGCTCCCCATGACCACATTTTCCACAAAGAGCTTGCTGCTCACCATGGCGATCGGCTCCCGGAAATGTTTGGTGAGGAGGACCTTGCCCAGGAAGCTGCACCCCTGGGCGCCATGCATCAGGGGCAGTGCCCCATGAACCCCTTGAAGGGCCATGACCGCGCCCACGGCCGGTGAGTGCTTGAGCGGATTGATCGTCACCGGCCTCTCCTCGGTTCTAACTCGGGACGGATTGAAAGCGGAGCTGCCGTGATAGAAAACAAAGGCCTCATGGATGCGCCGCGCCAGATTGACTAAGCCGTCATACCCCGCGTAGGGCGTGTGCCGTTCCTGGTTTACATCCACGAAGGGGATCCCCTCCTTGATCGCGAGATAAAGGTTACGCCCTCCGGCGATCAGCATGTCGGCGCCCTTCTCCTTGATCAAGCTCAGAATCTTTTTGGGGGTCATCGACTCATAGAGAGGCGCGTCCTCACCAAGGATCTCCTTCATCTTCTCTTCATCTTCCAACGTGGCCTTCTTGGTTCCCACGGCCACCACCTCGATCCCGATGTCCATGAGGGCGGAGATGATCGACCAGCTCTTGACTCCCCCGGAGTAGAGGATGGCCCTCTTTCCACGAAGTTCCTTGTACGGCGCCAGACGTTCTTTCAGAATCTCCTGCCTGCGGCCGATGAGCTTTTCAATCCTTTCTTGAAAAGGATGTCCGGTACTCTCTTCCAGATGTCCTGCGATCCCCCTCAGGGCACGGGACATTTCGGTGTCGCCGAAAAATGAGACTTCCAAATAGGGTATCCCGTAACGCCGTTCCATCTCCCGTGCCACATTGACCAGGGCCCGGCTGCAGACCAGAACGTTCAGCTTGGCCCGGTGGGCAAACCGGATCTCTTCAAAGGAGGCATTGCCCGTGATTCTCGATCGGATACGGATTCCCGCCTCATTCAAGAGGGGCTCCACGAGGAAAAGATCACCGGCGATGTTGTATTCGCCGATCAGGTTGATCTCACCCGGCATCCCCGCGGGAGGCTCGCCCGTGCCGATGACATATTCCAGCAGAACATCGCCGGCGATCCGGTTGCCGAGATTCTTGGGTCCCACGAAACCGGGGGCGTTCACAGGAATCACACGAATGGCGAGTTCCTCTTCGGACCGTTTGCAAACACCTTCGATATTCTCCCCTGTGAGTCCGGTGACGCAGGTGTTGTAAACAAAGATCGCCCCGGCCCTTGAGTCATGACGGGTCTCACGGATCGCCTTCAAGAGTTTCTCCTCGGAACCGTAAACAATATCCAGTTCATTCAGGTCAGTGGTGTAGGCCCGTTTATGGAGACTCCCCTTGTCGGAAAGCGTTCCTCTCGATTCCCAGGAGTTCCCGCAACAGGCGATGGGGCCATGCACCAGATGGGCCGCATCGGCGATGCACTGGAGCACGATCATGGCCCCGTCAAAGGCGCACGATTCTCCGCCGCGGCTTCTGCAGACACCCGCGCTGGAACCGCTTCTGCATGAATGTTCAAAGTATTTTTCGGTACGGATAGACATTTGCCCCTTCCCCCCTCACCCTAAACCCTCTCCCACCAGGGGAGAGGGAACAAGAGGGCTGCCACTCTTCCACCAAAGGCATTAAGATAAAAAATCTTTATTCTCTTCTCTGCGTTCTCTGCGGTGAAAAAGATTTTCTCACCTGCCTATCGCAAAAGCTCGAAATGTGCGTCATCGCTCTTGCGATCCACTTCCTCAATGAGGGCATTGACAATCCAGGTAATCAAATTGATCGCCCCACGGTATCCGAGAGTTGCATACCGGTGAAGGTTCACACGGTCCACAATGGGAAACCCGATTCTCACGTGAGGGACCCCGGCGTCACGGGCGGCATATTTCCCGTGCGAGTTCCCCAGGAGCATGTCCACGGGTTCGGTCACGAGAAGAGAACGCATGTGCCAGAGGTCCCGTCCGGCATGGATCTGGGCCTCTGAACCGTGAGGGGAACTCGCCAGGATGGTCTCCATGATCTTGGCCCATTTCTTGGTCCCATTGGTCGAAACGATGTGGACCGGTTCTGCACCCATCTCCATCAGGAATCCGACCAGGCCTATCATTAAGTCCGGATCGCCGAAGAGGGAGAACCGCCTCCCATGAAAGTATTGGTGCGCGTCCGTGGCCGCATCCACGGCAAGGCCCCGCTCCCACTCGATGGCTCCGGGAATGGGCTTTCCGGTGATCTCCGAGACCTTCATGAGGAAGGCATCAAAGGCGGAGATCCCGAGAGGATAATTAAAGGCCGCGGTCTCCTGACCGTATCGGACTTTGAAGGCATTCAGGGTTTTGATCGTCGCATGGGCCTGCATGGATAGGGTGGCCGCAGCATTCACCGAATCGGCCGCGTCGGCCAGGGTCGTCTTCCCTTTGTACATCTCATACTCCCCGGTGAGGGGAGAATCGAAGGCCTCGGAATTGTCGGCCAGTACCGTGCAATCCACTCCCATCAGGTCCATATACCGTTTCAACTCCCGGATGTTTTCCACATGGGGGTCGAAACCTGGGATGAGGTTGATCTTCCCATTGCGATCTCCTTCCTTGAAAGCGCCTTCCGACAGGGTCTCGATGATCCCAAGAAGCATGGAATCGTATCCTGTCAGGTGAGAACCGATGAAACTCGGCGTATGGGCAAAGCCTACCGGGAGATCTGCTGGGATCGATCCCGCGTCCCTTGCGTTCGATATAAAGGCCTTCAGGTCGTCGCCGATCACCTCGGACATGCAGGAGGTACACATGGCGATCATTCCCGGCTTATAGATTTCATAGGCATTCTTCAGCCCCTCGATCATGTTTGCCCGTCCTCCGAACACGGCCGCATCTTCGGTCATGGAATCGGAAACCGCCGGGAAGGGCTCCCGATAGTGGCGGGAGAGATTATTCCGGAAATAAGCCGCACATCCCTGGGAGCCGTGCTCGTAGGGAAGGGTTTTCTCAAAACCTGCGGCGCAAAAGAAAGCCCCCAGCGGCTGGCAGGCCTTGGTGGGGTTGATCACCAGTGACTTGCGTGCGAAGTTCAACTCCTTGTACTCTTGTGTATTGATCCATTCAGACGTTTCCATATTTATTGATCCTTATTTTAGGTTCATCTCCCATTTAGTGGGTAAGAAGGGGTCGAGGGTTCAAGGGGTCAAGGATTCAAGTGAAATGCTTAAACGCAAGCAAAAATCTCCAGAGAAAAACACTGGAACCCTTGAACCCAAGATGCCGTAGTGTAGTAGCCGTAGCAGAGGGCAATTATAGAAAAAAGCGGGGCACGCGAAGAGTAGCCCTATGACCCTCGGCTCTTTATGTTTTCAGTACTTCACTTGACCCCTGGAATCCTTGACCCCTTGAACCCTTATGTTTTCACCCAGTCTTTTGGAGATGATCCTTATTTTACAAGATCATTTTATTTTTCCCCAAGGTGTCCTGACCAGCTTCCACGTCGGGGAATTCACGGCCATGTCCATGTCCCGTGCAAAGATGGGAAACCCCTGATACCCGTGATAGGGTCCTGAGTAGTCCCAGGAATGCATCTGCCGGAAGGCAAACCCCATCTTCTGAAAAACATACTTCTCCTTGATCCCCGAACCCACCAGGTCGGGCCTCAATCTCTTCACCAACTCGTCAAATTCATACTGGGTGACGTCGTCGTAGATCACAGTTCCCTCTTTCACCTGCGGCATGGTCCGCTGATAGTCGTCGGCATGTCCGAATTCGTACCCTGTCCCGATCACCTCCATACCGAGATCCTCATAGGCGCCGATGACATGGCGGGGCCTCAAGCCTCCCACATAGAGCATGACCCTCTTTCTTTCCAACCGCGGCCGGTACTTCTCGATCACCGCGTCCATGCTCGGTCGGTATTCAGCGATGACCTCTTCAGCTTTCTTTCGGATCCTGTCGTCAAAGCGGTCGGCGATCGCGCGGATGGAGGCCTCGATCTTGGTGGGCCCGAAGAAGTTGTACTCCAGCCAGGGGATCCCGTAGGCCTCCTCCATGTGCCGGGCGATATAGTTCATGGAGCGGTAGCAATGGATCAGGTTCAGCTTCACCCTGTGGTTCAGCTTCATGGTCTCGATGGTTCCGTCCCCGGACCACATGGTGACCACCCGAAGCCCCATCTCCTCCAGGATCTTCCTGCTTGCCCAGGCGTCCCCGCCGATGTTGTAATCACCGACAACGGCCACGTCATAGGGCCCCGGGTCCGGGAGGGTCCCCCTGCCGAGCACATGGTCCCGGACGCTGTCGTTTGCAATGTGGTGCCCCAGGGACTGGCTGACCCCTCTAAACCCCTCGCACCGGACCGGGATGACCGGAATCGCGAGTTCCTCTTCCATCACCTTGGCCGATGCCTCGATGTCGTCTCCGATGAGACCTATGGGGCATTCGGACTGGATGCTGATCCCTTTTGCCTGAGGAAAGAGCATTTTGATCTCGCGGCCGATCTCTTCGAGCTTCTTGGCTCCGCCGTAAACGATGTCCTGCTCCTGAAAGTCGGAAGTAAACTGGAATGGAACGAAGTTGTCGACACCGGGCTTGCCTCGGGCAAGATTCCGGCGGGTGCTCCAGGAGTAATAGCCGCATCCCACGGGTCCGTGACTGAGGTGGACCACGTCCCGGATGGGACCCCAGACCACACCCTTGGAACCTGCGTAGGCACAGCCGCGGGCCGTCATGACCCCGGGAATGGACTTCACGTTCGACTTGATGGGGCAGCTCGATTCGCAACCCTCTTTTATTTCCGCCTCTTTCACGCGAAAATGCTGGGCCCGTTTCTTTCGTGTCTTCTCCGGGTAGGCCTTGAGCAGCTCCTCGATGAACTCCCGGGTCTCATTGATTGGCGCACTCATTTCATTCTCCCTCAGACCTGAACCGCCGCCTCTTCCTCGTCGGCATCCATAAAACCATACGTAATGAGAAGCTCTTCCAGTTCGTCCATGGTCATGGGCGTGGGGATGACAAAGTTTTTGTTCTCGGAAATCTTCCGTGCCAGTGTACGATATTCATCGGCTTGGCCGCATTCAGGCTCATGCTCGATGACCGTCTTTCTCTTGAGTTCTGCACGCTGAACCACGTTGTCCCTCGGCACAAAATGGATCATCTGAGTGCCCAGGCGTTGGGCCAGGGCATTGATCAGATCGTGTTCCCTGTCCACCTTGCGGGAGTTGCAGATCAGCCCACCGAGCCGGATGCCGCCGCTCACCGCGTACTTCACAATCCCCTTGCAGATATTATTAGCGGCGTACATGGCCATCATCTCACCGGAGGTGACAATGTAAATCTCCTGCGCTTTCTTTTCGCGCATGGGCATGGCGAATCCGCCGCAGACCACGTCTCCCAAAACATCGTAGAAGACGAAGTCCGTGTTGTCGCCATAGGCCCCGTTCTCTTCGAGAAAGTTGATAGCGGTGATCACCCCACGGCCCGCACACCCCACACCGGGTTCCGGCCCGCCCGATTCCACACAGCGCACACCTTTGAAACCGGTCATCATCACATCGGAAAGTTCGAGTTCTTCCACACTCCCCCGATCACGGGCCAGGTCCATGACCGTGGTCTGGGCCTTGGCATGCAGAATGAGCCGGGTGGAATCCGCCTTGGGATCGCAGCCCACGATCATCACTTGCTTGCCCACCTCAGCCAGGCCCGCCACCAGGTTCTGGGTTGTCGTTGATTTCCCGATGCCGCCTTTTCCGTAAATGGCTATCTGTCTCATCTTCATGCACCTCCATTGAAGGTTATGGCTCGTTGCACTTCATCATACGCCGACACAGTTGACTTAGGCTGTTTGTCATTGTCCGGCTTGACCGGACAATCCAGTTTGACTGGCTGGATTCCCCGATCAAGTCGGGGAATGACAAGGTGTCGTTGACTTATGACGTTATGTATAGCAAGGTCTGTGCCAAAACCCTATGGGGATCGAGATGACAACAACCCTCTGATGTAACTATTTATAAATACAGCGGCTATCCCAAATGTTTTTCTCACCTGCCGCTTGAGAGGCGGATTGACGACGTTCCTCTTGCTACATTTTTGTGCGACGGTATGACAATGCTTTACAATTGTGTAGATATCTTTTGAAAGGAAATAGTGGAGTATGGATCGACGGAAGGCACAAGCCCACCCTGATCACCTGCTAGATCAAATTGGGGTGGTTGCTCTAAAATTTTATTTCTTCAGATATTTCATCTGGATATTTGACTGAATCAAAGACTCAAGTTCCGCTCTCGGCGGCAGCGCCTTTTTCATTTCCGACGTGATGTATGCAATATCAGTTGAAATCGCCGCAAGTTCCTTGGCCTTTTTATCAAAGACAATCAGATAATTTTTCATGCCCTCAATATCTTTCTTACTCGAAATAGGCCCATGACCCGGAATAATGGCAGAAACATCCATTGTCATGATAAAGTCAAGCGCTTTCATCCAGCCTTCAATATCTCCATCTGCAATGAAGGGATGATAATTAGTGAACAAAATATCCCCTGTAAAAAGAATTTTCCTTCCAGGCAGATAAATCATAATGCTACCATCTGTGTGCGAAGAACCAGTATAGATAAGCTCTACTGTCTGACCGCCCAGATCGATTTCCATTCTAACAGTGAAGGTCAATCCAGGATATACAATCTTTGTACCCTTCATATCTTTTTCTGTAAATCCATACGCTTTTGAATTTTTAAGAGTGGCTTCGCTCTCTTTTTTCATTTTTTCCGCATCTTTTATCTGAGAAATTATTGTTGCCCCATGTTTCTTAAACTCCGAATTGCCGAATGTATGGTCGAGATGAGAATGTGTGTTGACAACGTACTTAATCGGCTTTTTAGAAACTCTACGTATATCTTTCAGGAATCTCTTTGCCTCTTTTGCGGACGTCAGTGTGTCGATGACAAGAATCCCATCCTCGCCGATAATAATCCCAGCATTTGCGCCGAAGCTGTTTAGCGGAGTAGCCCCTTTTACATCCACATATGAATAGACGTTATCCGCTATCTTTGTCAGTCCCTGAGCTGACGCATTCTTGCCGGTGAATATGGCAATAAAGGCTAACAATGCGACCAATACAAGGGACTGCCATCTTAATAAAAACACCTTTTTCATACTGTCCTCCTCCGTTGTTATTAAGGTGTGCATAGTAGTATTGCCGAGTGGAACCCCCTCACCTTTATCCTCTCCCCCATTCACGGGGGAGAGGGGAGGGTGAGGGGGCGCCCTGTGTGCACACTATTTCGAGACAATTAGTAATAGTCTCGAAATAGAAGTTCTATGCCTCTTGGTCCAGCACGTCCCGCACCTTGCGGGCCAGCATTCCCGGTGTCATCGGCTTCTGGAGAAATGCAATTCCGGGATCCAGTATGCCCTGATGGACGATAGCGTTGTCCGCATACCCGGACATGAAGATAACCTTCATTTTAGGGCGCCTTGCCCGCAATGCATCCGCCAGTTCCTTACCGTGCATACCGGGCAGGATCACGTCGGTTAACAGGAGACCAACGCTGCCTTTAAAGGTATTTCCGGCCTTCAGGGCCTCCTCCCCGCTGGATGCCCCGATGAGCTGATATCCCAGCGGTTGCAGCACGTCCAGAATCAGACTGAGGATGGAGGGCTCATCATCGACAACCATGATGGTTTCCGATCCACGCGGCATCTCCCCTGGTTCATCACGGCCCTGCTCTTTCACCTCAACCGCTTGCTGGACGGCGGGCAGATAGATCTTGAAGGTCGTGCCCTTGCCGGCCTCACTATAGACCCAGATGTATCCCGTATGCTGTTTCACGATCCCGTAGACCATGGACAGCCCCAGACCCGTCCCTCTCCCTTTCTCTTTTGTGGTGAAGAAGGGGTCGAAGATTTTCTCCTGCACCTCCTGGCTCATCCCCACACCGGTGTCGGTGACCGCCAGCATCACGTAAGGGCCGGGCTGCACACTTTCGTGGCGTTGGGCATAGTTCCGGTCCAGCCGGACGTCCGCTGTCTCGATCGTCAGGCAGCCTCCGTCCGGCATCGCGTCCCGGGCATTGATGACCAGATTCATCAGGATTTGTTCGACCTGACCGGCATCAGCCATGACATTCATGATCGGGGATGTCTTTAAATCCAGAACAATGTTCTCAGTGATCACACGCTGGAGCATCTTACCCATCTGCTCCACCACGGTGTTGAGGTTGACCACCTTCATATCAAGCACCTGCTTGCGGCTGAAGGCCAGGATCTGCCTGGTAAGCTCTGCCGCTTTCTCAGCGGAACTTTTGATGATGCCCAGGGTCTCCCTCAGAGGATGATCTTCCGGAAGATCAATCAGTGCCAGATCGCTGTAGCCGAGTATGCTGGTCAGCAGATTGTTGAAATCATGGGCAATGCCGCCCGCCAGTTGTCCGATAGACTCCATCTTCTGGGCATGGCGGAGCTGTTCCCCGATCCTCTTTATCTCGGTTATGTCCTGAATAAGACCATCATAGGCAATAAGACGGCCCTGTTCATCATGGTGCGGGACAGGTGTATTCCTCACCCAACGTACCAAGCCATCCCTGTGGATAATCCTGTGTTCAAGAGGCGACACAGCCTCATCTGAGAGCACCCTCTTGGCCTGTTCCATCACAGCTTTTTTGTCTTCTTCATAAACCATTCGATACCAGAGGGAGGGGTCAGCCTCGTATTCCTCTGATGCGTAGCCTGTCATAACACAACCGGGGCCATGCGATGTCGCTGCTGCCCTGCCATTTTCAATCTTTACAGTGTAAATATAGTTTGTTACTGATTCAACAAGATGTTTGTAACGCTTCTCGCTCTCCTGCAGCACCTCCTCTGCCTTCTTGCGCTCGGAAATGTCCTGACATGCAACAAGTATAATTATACCGCCGGTCTGATCCTTTGTGGTGCAGGCGATTTCTCTTACCCAGACAATATGACCCTCTTTATGAACCTTGCGAAGTTACCATCCATAAGCTCTGCCGGGATTTTGCAGAACCTCTCCGAACTGTTTCAGAAGAGCGGGCTTGTCCTCGTCATAGAAGATGTCAAGCACCGGTTTGCCTACCAACTCCTCAGGCTGATACCCCAACTCTCTTATCGCAAACTGGTTGAGTGAGACCACATTCCCGGAGGTATCCAGAGTAAAGTTCATGGTAGGGATATTATCGTAGAGGATTCTATACCGTTCTTCATTTTCTCTCAGGGCTTCCTCGACCCGCTTCCGCTCTGTTATGTCCTGTACAGTACCTATTCCTTTTACTGCCTCTCCTTCTTCGTTGAACTCCACCTCAGCCCTTTCTCTGACCCATTTGAGTTTTCCATCCACTATAATGCGATGTTCAATGTCATATGGCTCTTTATTGAGGGCAGCGGTCCACTTCCTGTCAACGTATTCCCTGTCGTCCGGATGGACTATGTCAAGTAACTTTTCATAGGTCAGCGGTGTTCCTTTAAGCACCCCGAACATACGGTAGGTTTCGTCAGACCAAAAGAGCTTATTTTTTGTTACATCCAGAAACCAACTGCCGATATGGGCAACTGCCTGTGCTTTATTAAGATTGGCTTCGCTCTCCCGCAGGGCCCCGGTTGACTCGTTCAACCTCTCTGCCATCACATTAAATCCCCTTGCCAGTTGCCCGATCTCATCCCCTGTTGCAGGGATGCTCAGCCGATAGTCAAGATTCCCGCCGGCGAGGGCCTCTACACCTTCTTGGAGTTCCCTTAGGGGTATTGCAAAGAGCCTCGACAGGAAAAGGGACAAGAAGATGCCGAAGACAATCAGTGTTGCAATACTCGCAGCCATGATTATCAAATGATGTCTCCATGCCCTGTCGGCAGCTTCTTCGACTTCCCTGTATTCCTCCCTGTCTATCTCACGCCATCTTCCAAGCTGCTCTACGGCGGGGTATGCCCACTTGTAGTCCATCTCTTCCATCAACCCTGCAGCAGTCCTGCTGCCAATAGGGTCATGGATTGCAAATAACCTTAAACTGATACCCTTTATATTCTCCCATGCCGTATTGACACTCTTCAGTATCTCTTCCTCTTCTTCAAGTTCGGCAGGATTGAGTCCCTTATGGGCTTTGAGGCGGGTCAGAATTTCATCAGCACTCCTTAGCTGATTTTCTAAATCTGCTGATGCCCGCTCAAACTCCTTTATATATCGCCTGTCTCCTGTGATAATGTAATCGTTTCCCGGCATCAATACCTTACCTATGGCAACCTGGAGGCCACCAAGGGTTTGTATCTCCTCGGATATCTCCTTAACTTTGTTAAAACTTTCATGGACCGCCCCTTGGATTGAGTAGTTGATGATCATAAAGATGAAAAGGGGGATGAGCATGACCAGAAAAGCAAGGATGAGTTTTGTCCGGATCTTAAAAGACATGGGCGACTCCTTTCAAGATTTCCATCTCCTCAACCATCGCTTTTAATCTTGACACCATTATAGGATGTCTTTTAAAACAGAATGCCGTCTATAAATGCATTCCGCCTTATCCGTATTACAGATAGTTCCTCACCGAAATAATCACTCCCAGTCCAGCCACTAACACGATCCAGATGAGAAGCAATGCTATGCTTATACTTCCCCATTTATTCATGGAAGGGGTTGCAACATACTCGCCTGCAACTCTGCCAGACTTATAGGCCACAGAAAGAAGATAGCCTATGATGGCGAGACCCATTACAAATGTTGCCAGGAATAAGGCGGTGCTGCCCCAGTCAATGTCCAATTTGTAGTCGAAAATGGAGTAATTGAAACGTCCGAGATACTTCATTCTCAAGGCCTCTCTCGTATAGGACATAGCGAAAATTGTCACGAAAGCTCCCAGTATACTCGGAATCGCATACCTGACGGGGTCTCTCCGGGCACTATAGAGGAAAACCAGCAATGCAATACCCAGGACTAGACCTACCAGAAAGAAAGGATTTGCTAAGAACTTAAACTCTCCAGGAAGACTCAGCAACCACCAGAAACCGACAACCGACTGCATGGCGGTAAAGAGGAACGCCGTCTTTGCGCCGATTCTGCCGACCCAGTCGAGGTATCCTTTGTCCATATCCTCTCTGTTCTTGAAATACCAGGCATAGAGCATCAGAAATATCCCCGTCATGGCAAAAGATGGAATAATGTAGTGTAAAAATCTTGGGAGTTGAAAGGCATGGAGGCTTGTGCCTGAGGTATTGACGGCATCTCCCTTAATATACCAGCCAAGCCACTTTTCCGGTTGGAGGAGCTGATACCCAAGGACATGCATGATGATGCCTGCCGACAAAAACAGAGCAAGTGCCAGCACACCGTAAAAAGTGAATCCTTTACCTTCTCTTTTCTCCCTTCCCAGATAAAAGACATAGGCAGAGCTGTAAGCCACCATCATGATGATGATGAAACCCATGACCCAGGCAGCAGAAAGGGTGTTGGATGCATACCAGAATGGGTCATACACGACCTGGACAAAGAGAAGGGGAGCTATGCCTAAGAGCATAGCCATAGAGACATTGACGGATACCGCCCTCGCCATTGATTTAGAAAGTTGCTTCCAGTTTTCTTCTTTCCTTAAATGCCCGTACACAGCGAGGGCTGATGTTCCGATAGTGAAATTCACAAACATAATGTGAAGGGCAAATGTGAGAACCATCAAAACCTGAAATACAAGAGGATAAAAAGGTATCCCCATTGGATCCTGTAAAGTTTTCAACATGGTTCCTGTTTCCATGACCGTCCTCCTTATTGTTTGTTAAGCGATACTAAATACGTTGCCAGGGCCTTTTTCTCCATTGCTGTCCCTGCAAAAGTCGGCATATAGGGGTATTCACCCAATCCATCCAGAAAGCCCTGAGCTGTTTCAACCTCTTGAAGACCAACCCTCTTTATCATCTTAGGTAACGGCCTTAATCCACTTTCATTGAGGGTATGACAGGATAAACACTCAATAAGGGCTATCATCTTTCCAGCCTGTAAGAGATTTGTCTCGTTTATATCCCTTAGACCTTGAGGCACAAATGGGGAGACCCTGAGAATCCCCCTTTCGTTTATAATCTTTGTCTCCGCACTCACGCCCTTCGCCGGAATATCCTTTCCAATTATCTGGTTTGAATACATATACTGGGAGATGATATATGGCTTCCTTATCATCTCCCTCATCCTTTCGGTTGAGAATATGCCGCCAAATAGAACTACTATCGCTAAGATGGCAGGGACAAGCCTAATTGTCAGTGGTTTTATGTTTGCGTATATAAAATACAGGACTAAGAGGCCTGCTGCACCCATCATCCCCATTTTCAGGGTCTTTGGTGCAAGGATGGCAATAAGTTCCTGTGGGTGTGCAGGCAGGGTCTTGAGATACCAGAGAAATAGGACGCTTCCAAGTATTATGCCTGCCAAACCCCACATGGATGCTGTCTTTGTGATGAATTTCCTCACCTCTTCATTCTTCAGCCTTGTTGCTGCTGCAATGGCATAGGCTGCTGAGATGCCAAACATCAGGGTAGTCCTCATGAAGAGCTGAGACCAGTATGTCTGGTTGAAGAAACCATCAAAGAAACTACCTGTCTGAGGCCATTTCCCTGGTGAAAGCATGAAGGAAAGGATACCAACAATGATGACCATGGTTGGCCATGAACCTATGGCAAATATCCATCCTATCTTTAAATGGGTCTTTCTGTCCACTTTGCCGAGAGTATAGGGTCTGCGACATAGTTGTAGGTAGAATTGACAAAAAGGGCAAAATGCCTTATAATCTGGTAGCTCATTAAACTACCAGACTATAAGGAGGGCATATGCCGGAATCTTTGTCAGAGCTGGAACGGAGACGGGATGGTCTTTGTGAGAGATTGAAAACACTTGGTGATTTCAGGCGAGGTAGTATCTCGGTCAATTATCGTAAATGCGG
>Ga0210051_1001081_pt1 | contig 27365 bp, 31 predicted proteins | sample CryGey092014_all_FD_185464 | JGI IMG/M metagenome (GOLD analysis project Ga0210051, IMG submission 185464) | Groundwater microbial communities from aquifer - Crystal Geyser CG23_combo_of_CG06-09_8/20/14_all (SPAdes) (version 2) | ecosystem: Environmental > Aquatic > Deep subsurface > Groundwater...
TTATCTTGAGATTGAGGAAATCTTCAAAAGCATTGCAAAAAAACTCAGCATGTCATGCGCAGAGCTTGACCTTTACATGTGGTATATGAAAACTGGTAAAGTGCTTAAATAAAGCCCTTTAAACTTCCTTCTTATGATTTTAAGCTGTTTTTATTTAATTAAAGCTTATAAGACTGTTATTCAACTTTTAAATCAACCGAAATTATCTAAAACGAAACCTATTTAAATGAGATAAGTTTTACGCTTTCCATTAAATCAACGAGGTAATAATAATGGCAAGAAATATAAGCATAATACCAAAGGCTCCTTTTGCAAGAATATTGCTTGATGCAGGCGCAAAAAGAGTTTCTGCAGAAGCAATTGACGCATTTACTGATGTTATAACAGACATTGCAGAAGAGATTTCAACAAAAGCAGCAAAGATTGCACAGCATTCAGGTAGGAAAACAGTTCATGAAGGGGATATAAAACTGGCTGTTAAGTAATAAACTTTTTCTTTTTTTCATAATCTTTTTATACTGCTCTAATTTCTTTTATTTTACGGGCAGGTAGTTCAGTCCGGTAGAATGCGCCCTTGGCTAGGGCGAGGCCCCGGGTTCAAATCCCGGTCTGTCCACTTTAAAACAATGGGGTGAAATATATGTCTGATGTTTATCATTCAAATGATGAAAATAAATTTTTGTTAAAGCTAAAGCAAGAACTAAGGGAAAAGTTTAAAGACTGCAATAAAATTGCAATCAAGATTCATTTTGGCGAGCCAGGAAATAAAACAGCTTTTAAGCCAGAAGATATTAAGCCAATAACAGAACTTTTAAAGAAGATTGGAATTGACTTTTTTCTTTTTGACTCGACTGTTAAGTATAACAGTCCAAGGAACAATGTTGAAGGATATAAAAAATCAGCAAAAAAACAGGGTTGGGAAGAACTTGGCGAGGTAAGAATAAGTAACAAGCATGTTGATGTAGAAGGCAAGTATATCCCTGTTTATGAAGTATGCAAGGAACTTGCAGACGCAGATGCCGTTTTGGTTGTAAGTCATTTCAAAGGACATTTATGCTGCGGCTTTGGCGGGGCAGTTAAAAATCTTGGAATGGGCGCTTTGACAAGTAAGAGCAAGGGAGATATACACTCAGGAGGAGAACCTGTCATGGTTGGAGAATGCACTGCCTGCGGTTTATGCGCAGATGCATGCCCTTTTGATGCAATCGAGATAAAAGAAAAGGCAGAAATTACTGGCTATTGTGCAGGATGTTCAAGATGCATAATCACATGCCCAAATAATGTTTTCAAGCCAAAGATAGCAAACTTGGATATATTGCTTGGAGAAGGTGCTGCAGCAGCACAGTCAAAATTTAAAAAGTTTTATTATATTTCTGTTCTTAAAAACATAACAAAGTGGTGTGACTGCGGAAAAAATCCAGGGGGAATTATAGCAAAAGACAATGGTTTTATGATGAGCAGTGATGGTGTTTCAATAGATATGGCAGCTCATGATGTTATAGAAAAGAGCGAAGGAAAAGATGTTTTTCTTCAGCACAACCTTAAAACAGGAAAAGAACACCTTGAAGCAGCCGCAGAATTTGGCATGGGTGAGAAAGAATACCACCTTAAGGAAATTTAGGAGGCAAAAATGGATGAATGCATATTTTGCAAGATAATTAAAGGTGAAATACCTTCAAACAAGGTTTATGAAAATAAAATTTTTTTTGCTTTTCTGGATATTGGACCTGTTAACAAAGGTCATGCATTGGTAATACCAAAAAAACATTATAAAAATCTGCTTGATATGCCAGAGGAAGAGCTAAAAGGATATATGGAAGCAATTCAAAAAGTTTCAAATGCAGTTAAGAAAGGAGTTAATGCAGACGGAATAAGCATTAACATGAGCAATGAAAAAGCGGCAGGCCAGGTCGTTATGCATGCACATATACATATTATTCCAAGGTTTAAGGATGATGGTTTAAAGCTTTGGCCACAGGGCAGATACAAAGAAGGAGAAGCAGAAGAAATCAAGAATAAAATCACAAGCAGTTTAAAATAATTTTGAGAGGTGAAGCAATGGCATGCGGATGTTGTGAAAAGAAAAAAGCAAAAAAGAAGGAATAAATTTTTGTGAATTAGTAATGGAAATACTTAAAAAGGAATAACAAATTCCAATTACTATGCCGCTGTAGCTCAGCCTGGTTAGAGCGCTACGCTCATATGTATTGAGCGATGAGAGCTTTGCTCGATGATTAACTCATCTAACTGAGGTACGTAGAGGTCACGGGCTCAAATCCCGCCAGCGGCACATTTTTCTTAATTACCAAAAGTTAGTTTGGGACTTTAATAAAAATTTATATTTTATAACATAGAAAAATTTATATATAAGTATCATACAAAGTATGATAAAGTAATACAAAGTAAGAAAAAGAGGCAATTAAAAATGGGAATAAAGGAAAAGATAGAAAAAATTATGGAAAGATACGAATTCGTAACAAAAATTAAAGAGAATGATAGCAGAAAATTAATAGGAACTTATAATGATATAAACCTTTATTATGATCCACAAAAAGAAGTTTTTGAATTAAACATTGATGGTAATTACTTCGCGCCTGAACCTGACCAAATAAGAGAAATAAAAGGAAAATATTTAATTATAATGTAAAACCATAAGCGCCGGGCCCAGGATTTGAACCTGGATGTCCTTGCGGACAACCGCTTTCGAGGCGGGCGCGTTAAACCAGATTCCGCCAACCCGGCACAAAACTTTTATCTGAAATCTGGGGCTAAAATTCCTATTGCTGTGATTATTGTTCCTATAGCTAACATATAAATCGGAAGTTTTTCTATAACACTGACTGTACCTGCCATTTCATAAGATTTTTCTCTTAAATTCTCATCAGCAGGCATTTCAGACACTACCATTCCAGTGATATCTGATGATGAATTAATCCCTAATTGAGACAGAATAACTATTCTTGTAATTCCTAACAGGCCCGAGCATAAAATCAGGAATATTCCTATTGTTAAAATGCTTTTGTTCATTTTGGTATTAGTTAATCTTAACTATATTTAAATTCTTTTATTATTTATCAGAAAGAGGACTGTTCATTTTAGAGAGTGAAACGAGAGTACAGAGTGGTTGAGGAGCGTTAGCGACGAAGAAGTAGAAAAGGCAAATTTTTTAAGTAATTTAATATTTTGATTTATAATATGTCCTTGAATATTGATAATATCGTAAGAAAGACTGGTATAATTAAGAAAAAAATGGAATCAAATCTTCCATTGATTAATTCTGAAATCGATACTATTATTATAAAAAAGGACAGAACCGTAAAAAGAATAGAACATTTATTAGATACACTATTAAATTATATACCTTTAGGGGTTGGTGAATCAGAATTTAAAAAATTAAATGGGTATTACAAATCATTTAATAAAAAAAATGCGGATATTTATAATGAGTTCTATCAAGGAATATAACAAACAACAAAGAGGAAATAGTAAAATTTAAATAAAACATAACTTATTTAATATATTACATTAAGGGTTTGGAATAAAATGGCATACACTAAAATTATACAGCAAGATGGTTATTTAAACTTGCGCCATCCAACCCTTTCTCCTGAAAAAATGTATACCCAATTCTTCAATTTTGTCAGGAATAAGCTGGATAAACTGGAAAAATCAGATAACTATATAAAAGGACCTAAGGCAGTATATTTTGTTATTTCAAAGGACAGATGGGAATCAAGATATTCAAAAGAAAAAGAAAGATTTAGTATTATGGTGGTAAGAAAAGCCCTGACAGCCCCTAACTATCTTAAATTAGATGATATTCTTAAACAATATGCAGACAAACTAAAAAAGTAATAAATTCTGGAAATAAAATGCCCGGTCCGGGACTTTCGACAGCTTTTGCAATTTTGGCTTTAATCTAACCCTCGCATTTTTGCGAGCGTTAGCGAGCGTGAGGGACTTCAATTGCTTTGCAATTGAATGTCGCTCCTGCGTGCCAGCTTAGCAAGAAGCTGGTTCGAACCCGGGTCCCGGCCTCGAGAGGGCCGGATGATTGGCCGGACTACACCAACCGGGCATACGCCAGGGCTGGGACTTCCAACAACTGTTGCGAGCGAAGCGAGCGCGGTGGGATTGAACTTTTAATTCAATGCCCGCCTTGCGTGCCAGCTTAGCAAAAAGCTGTTTTGAACCCAGACTCCCAAAAGGGACGAGATTTCCAGTCTCGCGCGGTACCGAATTGCGCCACCCTGGCAGCATTAAAAAGAAAATTATGTTCATTTATATAAGTTTTGAAAAAAAGAATTAGGAATCCATCATTTCTATCTCAATATTCAGACCTTCTGGGATAGGAACTCTCATAACAAGCCTTAAAGCACGCTCATCAACAGCAAGATCAATCAGTCTTTTGTGTATCCTCATCTCATATCTTTCCCAGCTAGCTTTTCCTTCGCCATCTGGGCTTTTCCTTGTGGTTACCTTAAGCTTCTTTGTTGGAAGAGGTATTGGACCTCTCATTTCAACTCCTGTTTTTTCAGCAATATTTTTTATGTATTTGCATACATCATTAATCTTGTTAATGTCAATACTTGCTAACTTTATTCTTGCTTTCTGCATTTTAATCTTCTCTTCGGCTTGTTTACTTCATGATAAAACCCAGTTCACCATGATATAAAAACAAAAAAATAAAAAAGAGTTTATTTCTTGTTTAACTCCTTCTTAACTAAATCAATGCACATTCCTGCTGCAACTGTCACTCCGCTATCCCTGATAGCAAATCTTGACATGTGTGGAATATCTTTTTGTTTTTCAATCACTATTGGCCGAACTGGTTTGACCTTAATTATTGCAGCATCTCCATTCTTTATAAAGTCTGGATTTTCTGCAATTGTTTCTCCTGTTGCTGCATTTAACTTTTTCAGAATAGCCATTATCTGGCAAGCAACCTGTGATGTATGTATGTGGAATACTGGTGTGTATCCTACAGTCATAACACTTGGATGATTCAACACAACAATCTGTGCTGTGAATTCACTTGCAACAGTTGGCGCATTATCAACATGTCCAAGAACATCTCCACGGGCAATATCTTTCTTTTCTATACCCCTTACATTAAATCCAACGTTATCTCCTGGGCCTGCCTGCTTAAGCTGCTCATGGTGCATCTCTATTGATTTAACTTCTCCGCTAATGCCTTTTCCTTCCCTTGCTGGAACAAATATAACCTTATCTCCAACTTTCATAATTCCTGTTTCAACTTTTCCTACTGGAACAACTCCAATCCCAGTTATGTTGTAAACATCCTGTATTGGGAGCCTTAACGAAAGGTTTGTTGGTTTTTCCGGTATATTAAACAAATCCAATGCAGCTAATAATGTTGGTCCTTTATACCATGGCATTTTATCTGTCTTCTTGACTACATTATCTCCTAGCAAAGAAGCAAGTGGTATAAAATTAACCTTGCTTGGGTCATATCCAACTGTTTTCAATAATGTTTCAACATCTGCTTTTATTTTTTTGAAGACATCCTCACTATAGTCCTTCATATCCATTTTGTTTATAGCAACAATAAGCTGCTGGACTCCAAGAGTCCTACACAAGAAAACATGTTCCTTTGTCTGTGCCATAATTCCATCATTAGCAGCAACAACTAATACAGCTGAATCTGCTTGTGATGCTCCAGTTATCATATTTTTGATAAAGTCCTTGTGGCCAGGTGCATCAATTATTGTAAAATAATATTTTTCTGTGTCAAACTTTTTATGAGCCAGATCAATTGTAACTCCCCTTTCTCTCTCTTCCTTTAGGTTGTCCATTACAAAGGCAAACTCAAAGCCTGCTTTGCCTAGTTCTTTTGCCTTGTCTTTCAGCTTTCTTAGCTCCTGCTCACTAACTGAGCCTGCGTCAAACAATAGCCTTCCTACTGTTGTTGATTTTCCATGATCTACATGTCCTACAAATACAAGATTCATATGTTCTTTTTCTTTAGCCATAATAATCCCTCCAATTGTTTTATGATTATGCTCTAAAAAGGTGTTTTTATTTCATATATAAAGGTTTCTATAATAAACTATTCCTCTATTTTAAGTCCTTTTCTATGCCTTATCTGATTTATTATCTTTTCCTGCAATTCATTTGGTAGTTTTTCAAATGACTGGTCAACAAGGAAATGATTTCCTCTGCCTCCTGTAGCAGACCTTAAGTCAGATGTCATTCCAAACATTTCTCCAACCGGCAATTTACCCTTTACAGTTATATGCTCTCCTTCCTGCTGCATATCAAGTAACTGGCCTCTTTTATTTGCAATAAGTTTGGATATTTCTCCCATATAATCTGCTGGCGCCTCAAACTGCAATGTCTGCAAAGGCTCGTAAATAACCGGGTTGGCAAGCATCATAGCCCCCCTTATACCTTCTCTGACAGCAGGATATACCTGTGCCGGACCTCTGTGTATAGCATCTTCGTGCAGCTTTACATCCATTAACATTACTTTTACATTAATGCATGGCTCTCTTGCCAATGGCCCTGCCGACATAACATCCTCAAACATATCCATTACCATCTCAATGATTTCCCCTATATGGACAATTCCACGGGTCATATCTATTAGCATATTGCCCTTGTAAATATCCCTTACTTTTCTTGCAACTTTGGCATCCATTCCCAATACCTGTAATTTATCCCAAAGGGCATTGTCTTTTTTCTTAATTCTCATTTCAGGAAGTTCTTTTTTCTTCATTGATTCTACAATTTCCTTTGACAATGGCTCTACTTTAAAGTAAAATTTATTGTGCTTGTTAGGACTTTTACCCTCTACTTCTGATGATTCTTTTATAATAGCTTCTCTGTAAACAACAATTGGCGGCGATGTTTTTACATCAACACCTTTCTCTGTCTTTATCCTGTTTTCAATAACCTCCAAGTGTAGTTCACCCATTCCGTGCATCAGGTGCTCTCCTGTCTCTTCATCAATCTCAATCTGTATAGTGGGATCCTCCTTGCTTACCCTTCTTAAAACTTCAATAAGTTTTGGTAGGTCTGATGCTCTCATTGCCTCAATAGCTTTTGTGACAACTGGCTCAAATATGTGAGTAATCTTCTCAAAAGGTTCTGTTGGCTCTGAGGTTATTGTTTCTCCAGGCATTGCCTTTACACCTGCTACTCCTACTATATTGCCTGCAAGAGCGTTATCAACAATTTCCCTTTTTGCTCCATTATAAATAAACACCTGCTGAATTCTGAGATTTTTCTTTTCCCTGTTAAGATAAACTTCCATCCCCTTTTTTATTGTTCCTGAAAATAATCTTCCGCAGGAAAGCTCCCCTGCCTGTGGATCAACAACAATCTTTGTAATAACAAAAAATAATGGCCCTTTTGGGTTGCATGATAAAAGTGATTTTCCATCCTCGCTTTCAAGGTCGCCAGGCCATATTTTTTTAATCCTGTATGCCTGTGCTTGTACTGGATTAGGAAGATGCTGGATAACTGCATCAAGAACAACCTCATTCAATGGAGCTTTCTCAGCGAGTGGCTTATGATCTCCATTGTTATAGGCATCAATTATTTCCTTAAAGCTGATTCCCTTCTTTTTCATATAATTTATAGATAGTGCCCAATTGTGGAAAGCGCTTCCAAAGCATACAGAGCCATCCATTACATTAACATTCCATTTGTTCTTGAATTCCTTGTCTGCTATTTCATTTATTAGCTTATTTACATGGTTTATTATGCCTACAAACCTTTCCTGCATTTGTTCTGGTTTCAGCTGTAACTCTTTTATCAGCCTGTCAACCTTATTTATGAATAAAATTGGCTTTACATTTTCCTTTAGTGCCTGTCTTAGAACAGTTTCTGTTTGGGGCATAACACCTTCAACAGCATCGCAAAGAACAATGCATCCATCAACAGCCCTCATTGCCCTTGTTACATCTCCGCTAAAATCTATGTGCCCAGGAGTATCCAATAAATTTATAAGATAATCTTTTCCATCAACAACATGAACCATAGAAACAGCTGCTGTGTCAATTGTTATTCCTCTTTCTTTTTCATCCTCATGAAAATCAAGAACGCACTGCTTTCCTGCAAGCTCTTTTGACATCATTCCTGCTCCAGCTAACAGGTTGTCGCTGAATGTTGTCTTGCCATGGTCTATATGCGCTGCTATAGCAATGTTTCTAATGAATTCAGGTTTGTCTGATGTCTTCATAACTCTCTCTACTATTTTATCTGTCATTTTATTCCTCACTTACCATAATGAAATATTTCATCTACTTTTTTATAATCATATAATTCATTTATACTAAACCAGAGAAGTATCTCTTTTTCTGCTTCTTCAGCATTAGCTGAAGCATGAATCATATTTTTTGTTGACATTTCCTTGCTATCTGCGTAATGGAAAGAATGATGTGTGAAATCTCCCCTTATTGTTCCAGGCATAGCCTTGCTTGGGTCTGTATCACCTGTTATTATCCTGACAACATTTACAGCATCAACACCTTCAATGACCATTGCTACAACAGGGCCTTCTGTTAAATAATCAAGGAGCATAGTTCTCACTTTTTCCCCTCTTCTCTTTGCAACATCTTCTGTATAATGCTTTGCAGCAAATTCTTTGTCTATACAAACCATCTTTAAGCCAATTATTTTAAGCCCTTTGTTCTCAAACCTTTTTATTACTTCACCAACAAGTCCCCTCATTACACCATCTGGCTTTATTAAAACAAGTGTTCTCTGTATCATTTTTTAGTTCCCTTTTTTATATCATGATATTCCTGAGTCCATTTTGTTGTTCTTGGCTTTCTCTTCAGCTTTAACATATTTTTCTCGCATTTTGACGAGCAAAAATACAGCATCTTACCAGTTTTCTGAACATATATTTTTCCAGTTCCCCTGTTAATATTTTGTTTGCAAAAGCTACATTTCACTTTCATCATCTCCTGCCTTTGTTAAGACTTCTTGCCTCAATCTCAGTTTCCCTGAGCATGAGGGTGTCTCCTATTCTCACAGGACCAATTACATTCCTTCTCAGGATTTTATTGACATCTCTCCCTTCTAAAACTTTGCACCTTACCTGGATAGCTTCTCCCCTAGTACCTGTCTTATCAATTATTTCTTCTACTGTTGCAGGAAAAGCATAGGAAAAATTAACTCCTGTTTTTTTTTCTGTTTCTTCTCTTTTAACTTGAGGTTTCTTATCTTGAGGTTTCATATAGGATCACCTTAATTATTCCTTTAATCTTTTTATTATTTCTTTGATTATGTTCTTTGCCTCTCCCTCTTCAACTATTGCAATGCTTGCTGTCCCAACACTAATGCCGGCTGCTGCGCCAAGCTCTTCTTTGCTGGGCACCTCAACACATAAAACATCCTTTTCTTTTGATAAAAGTGGTATGTGCATTGTGATTTCTGGAGGATTGACATTTTTTGCTATTGCAACAAGTTTTGCAGTTCCTTTTTCAATAGCCTTTGTTACCTCATTACTGCCTTTCTTTATCCTTCCAGTTGCCTTGGCAACCTCTATAGCCTCATAAATTTTGTCTATTACTTCCTTTGATATTTCAGCCATTTTATATTCCTCCTTGATTTGAAATGATTTTTAAGGATAACAAATTCAAGAATCTGCATACCTCATTCAAACCGCAAGCGGTTATCATCAATCATTGATTCTTAATTAGGAATTTTAATCCATTTATAAATTTTATGGTATTTTAAATATAAAAATACGCAAGATTTATATATTAAACTAGAATTTAACTAGATTAGAACAAATATTTACTATGAGGTGTAAAAATGGTAGAAGCAAGATGCATGAAATGCAAGAAACAAGTTGAAATAAAAAATCCACAAAATGTAGTTATGAAGAACGGCATGAAGGCTGTAAAAGGGGTATGCCCTCATTGCGGAACAAAGGTCTTCAGAATTGTTGGAAAAGCCTAATTTTATTTTTTATTTATTTTTATTTTGAAAAGCCTCAACTGACATAAAAAAATCTTTTTTTGTAAATTCAGACCACTGCTTGCCTGTTGAAACTATCATAGAATTCTTTGAATCCCAAAGCAAAAGCCCTGAAAACTCATTGTTATTCTCAATTATCAAGTCAGGGGATATAAAATAGGACGAATAAAGATTTTCCTTAATTAGCTGCTTATTTATTGATTCAGGATCAATTTTTTCTGATTTTATCTGCCTTGCAATAATTCTGCAGGCATCAACTATCTCTTCATGGCCATCATAATTAACACAGAAATTGAGGAAAAATCTGTCATAATCCTTTGTGGATTCTATTATTCCTTTTATTGGGTTTAAAACGCGCTCAGGAAGGTCATACCATTTTCCGAGAATAGATATCTTTACCTGGTCTGTATGAATCTTTTTGTAAGAAATAATCTCATTAAAGAGCTTAGCCAAATCATCCATTAAAAATGAAAAGTTTTCAGAGGTCTTTGCATCACTTGATAGCAAAAATATTGTCACAATAGGGATACTAAGCTTTGTTTGGATATCCACAATATTCTTTATTAGGTCACTTCTTTTATTGTATACCTCTTCAGTGCTTATATCTTTCAGCTCTTTTTCCATTGTAATCGCTATATGCTTTGGCATATCTGCCCTAGTTATATGTATTTTTTCTCTTGCTTTAAAGATATCAGCTATTTTTTTGAACATATGCTACTATATGATAAAGAGCTTTATAAAGCTTTTTGTTTAAAAAGAAGTTTTCTCACAAAGTTTAAATATAGGTCAATAGTTTTTTTATTTAAGATGTTTTTATTATCCAATATCACAGCCTTAATAAGCCTGATTATTGCAAGTATAACAGATATCAAAACAAGGGAAGTTCCGGATTGGCTTAACTATGGGCTCATTATTTTTGGACTTGGCTCAAGGCTTATTTATTCTGTTGCATTAGCTGACTTTAGTTTCTTCTTATATGGCCTGGCAGGATTTTTTGTATTTTTTGTGATAGCAAACATTATGTTCTATTCTGCACAGTGGGGAGGGGGCGACAGCAAGCTCCTGATGGGCCTTGGTGCAGTGATTGGCCTGAATTTTAATTTTAGTGGAATGCCATTTCTCCTTGTTTTTTGGATTAACATAATCCTAATAGGGGCAATATACGGGCTTTTCTGGAGCTTTGCAGTTGCATTCAAAAACAGGAAAAGATTTTTAAAAGACTTTAAAGCAAGAGCTAAGAAATCAGCTAAAATAAGAAGATTTCTGCTAATAATCTGCCTTGCTGCTATTTTATCTGCATTTTTTATTAATCCTATTGCAACAAGAGTCTTATTGGTTACCACTATTTTTTCAATTCTATTAATTTTTTACATATCAATATTTATTAAGTCAGTTGAAAAGGTATGCATGCTTAAGCTTATTGAGCCCGAAAAGCTTACAGAAGGGGACTGGATTGCAAGGGATGTTATTGTCAAGGGAAAAAGAATCTGCGGTCCAAAAGATTTAGGAATTGAAAAAAAGCAGATAGCACAATTAATTCAGCTAAAAAGAAAAGGCCTGATAAAAAAAATCTTAATAAAAGAGGGAATACCTTTTGTGCCAAGCTTTTTAATAGCATTTATTATAACCCTATGGTTTGGAAATTGGCTTTTATTATTCATTTAGGAATAAATTCTTATGATTTTTATGAAAAAGAGAAACTAATAAATATAAGCTTTAATTATTTGCTGTTATGGTTTACGAGCTTGATGAAATAAAAAAAATAAGGAAAAGGTTTGGATTAACTCAGACAGGCCTTGCCAACAGGGCAAATGTATCACAGTCACTGATTGCTAAGATAGAATCAAATAGGATTGACCCAACATTCACAAAAGTGAAAAGGATATTTGATGTTCTCGATGAATTAAAAAATAAGAATGAACTTAAAGCAGAGGATATCATGACAAAAAAACTAATCTATGTTAATGCTGATGATAATATAACAAGTGCAATAAACAAGATGAGAAAGCATGAGATATCACAGCTTCCTGTTTTTAATAAGAGTAATGTTGTTGGCCTTGTTTCAGAAAGCACTATTCTAGACTCAATATCAGGCAATAAATCAGAGAGAATAAAAACATTAACCATTAAAGATATTATGCAGGACTGCCCCCCTATTATTTCCAAAAAGACATCCACAAGCATTATTTCTGACCTATTGAAACAATACCCTATTGTGTTGGTGGCCGAAGAAGGAAAACCAAACGGTGTGATAACAAAATCAGATATGTTAAGAACACTCTACAAAGGTTAGTTATTTATTCTATAATGGTAACAAAACGAAAGATTTATAAATCATTAAATACACCTCCTAAATTAGTGAGGCTAAAATGAAAAAAAATCAAGATGAATACTATCACTCGTTAAATGCAAAAATACCTCTTGCTGATATGGTAATAAAAGAAGCATATAAAAATCAGATAAAGATTGTTGAAGATAAACAGAAAAGAATAGAGGAAGAAAAGGAAGAAATGGGTGTTGAACATATTTCTTTTATTAATACAGTACCTGCAAAAGGTGAGAGATTATTTAGACGCAAGGGTTTTGTTATTGGGCTTAATGAGATATATGTTAGTGAAGTAAGTAAACAACTATTTGACGGAGGAATTCTAAACGAAGAACAAAATAAGATTTATAGTTCTGTTAAGGTCTCTGAAAATCCTTGGGGTTATACATTTGGTTTTAGTGTGAAATTCCCAGAAAAAAAGAATAGCATAATTATTGATTCAAAAAAAGGAAAGAGCATTCCTATCAACTCAGAAAACTTAGAAAAAAAATTAAAAGAACAAGATCTAAATCCTTCTTTAGTAAAAGAATCTGAAACTAAATACAATGATGAAAAATTGGGAAAAGAATCAATCTATCAGGTTTTCTTTAATTATGCAATTTCTGAAGAAAAAATAGATAAATTTAGAGAAATGGGAGTAGAAGAAATTAAGGGCGACTTTAGAATAGGTATAAGAGAACCATTAGAAAAAGCGATTAATTACATTGTAAACTTTAAATTGAAATAAGCTTAAAACAGGTTTTTTAATTTTCCAAAATCATAAATCTTGTCAGCCACAACCAAAACTTCAAAGTTGCTTATATCCTGGTCAAGGAATGGGCTCAATAATTTCTCACTTAAAATATTAGTGCCTTCTGTTGCAAGGCAGAAAGAAGGTATGACAACCAATTTCTTATCATTCCATTTTCCCTTTAGGAAGCATTTAAATTTTTCAGTTCTTGCATCATCTCTTAATGATACTGCAGGGTGCTCGTGGCCGATCACAACTGTCTTTGCTTTTTTGAGGATGTTTTTATCTGGAATCTTGTTGCCATGAATTATTAAAACATCTCCGGCAAAATAATAATCAACAATACTTACCTTTTTTTTCTTTGCAATAGGTCCAAGAATTGTATCATGGTTTCCTTTTACAAGAATTATCTCCTTGCAATGCTTTGAAAGAAAATCCAACAACCTTAATGTTTCTTTCCATTCCTGCTCTGATATTGCTCCAAATTCATGCTTTATGTCGCCGTTGATTATTATTTTTAATTTTACTTTATCTTTTTTTAATCTTAAAAATATTTTCGTTAATCTTTTTATAATATCCTTGAACTGGAACCTTGGAACTAAAACACCTTTCTTGTTTAATGCTTCTTCATATCCAATATGAAAATCTGAAAAAATAAGAATCCCTTTATCCTTAATCAAAAGCCCTAAATCAACAATCTCTAAGTTTAATTCCATTTTATTCCATCTTATGCTTTAATCCAATCTTTGCCAGTGTCATCTGATGCATTCTTCTTAGGAACTCCATCTTGTCTTCCATTCTCATAACATCCAAATGCCCCTGCATAACAAGGTTAAGTGCAAATGGCGAAGGTATACTTGTTATTATCTGTTTTACCTTAATTTTTTTGTCTTCTATTTGGCTTAAAATAAGTTTTGCATTTTCAATATCCATCAGATCTTCCAGTACCTCCCTCCTTGCTTCTTTCAATATAGAAAAATTAGTTGATATCCTTTTTACAGCACTCATTAGTATCATTGACGAAACCTGCTGCCTTCCAACCCTCATTTTTCTGCCGCCATAATTTTTTAATATCATTAAAGACCTGGTTGCACAGTGCCTGAATCTTCTTTTCAGGACTTCTGTTTTATCAATCGCCATGTTAAGCACGAGATCTAATTTTTCAGATTTTAGAATTCTTAATGCTTTCAATCCGTTTATTCCTTTTTCAGATGCAAGGTAAAAACCATTGTCACTTATTCCTATCTCAACGTCCCTGTGCTGAACACGCGAAATTGCAAAAGCAACAGCTCTTGAAATAACATCATTTACTCTTCTTCCGTAAAGGCTGTGAAAAATGCAGTACTTTCTTTTATCATCACTGTATGATTCAATTAAAAGTTTTTTTATTGACGGAATCTCTGCATAAAAATACTGCTCCTGAAAATAGCTAAATATTGCATTGGCCGCATTATTGTCTACATAAAGATACTCATTGATAAATTTTATTATCTCTTCTTTGTTTTGTTTTTTCAGAAATTTTTCTTCCATATATCCCCTGAATCTTCCTATCTCCAACGCAAGGTCAAAACTTAAAGGCAGGCTTTCAGAAACCCATGAGGGAATTGTCGGCGGCCTGTTGACAGAAGAGCTTACATAAGCAACCATCCCCTTGGAGTATAAGAACTCGTATATGCTTCCCCCAAGCACAAAAACATCACCTTTCTTCATTTTTTCTAAAAAGGCCTCGTCTATCTTCCCTATTGCCTGCTCACCAACCTTTACAACAATGAAAGTTTCATCTGGTATTGTTCCGATGTTTGTCATATATGTAACCCTTGCAAGCTTTCCACGCCTTCCAATCATCCCTGTTTCCTCGTCGTGCCATATCTTTGCATATATGTGCCTGTCCTCAAGAGAAGTATATCTTCCGCAGAGATAATCTATAACCTCTCTGAATTCAGCTCTTTTTAGGTCATTAAAGCAATAACTGTTTTTTATTAATGAGAACAGCTCATTTATGTGTATTTTCTCTGCTATTGCAATGCCATAAATCTGCTGCGCAAGAACATCAAGGCAGTTTTTTGGAATATAAATTTTGTCAATTTTTTCTTCTATAGCAGATTTCAGCAAAACAGCGCATTCAACCAGATCATCCCTGCTAAGCACAATTATTCTCCCTTTGGATACGTCATGCAGCTTATGGCCTGAGCGGCCGCATCTCTGCAAGGCGCGTGCAACAGATTTTGGAGAGCCGAGAAGTATAACCAAATCAATATAGCCAATGTCTATTCCAAGCTCAAGTGAAGTGCTTGAAACAACTACTTTTAGTTTTCCCTCCCTTAATTGATTCTCAACATCATGCCTGTGGGCTTTTGATAAAGAGCCGTGATGAGCGCCTATATTTTCAGTATAATTTTTTGGAAAGCTCTCCTTAAGATGGTCAACAACCCTTTCAGTAGCGGCCCTTGTGTTTGTAAAAATAAGGGTTGTTTTATGCTCCTGTATTAATTTATCAATAAGACCATACATTGAATCTTGCATTTCCTCATGTGTTGTATTTATCAAATCAGAAACAGGGCTCAAGACTTTTAAGTCCATTTTTTTTATGAATTGGACATTAACAATTTTACAATCTCTTGGCTTTTCATTTTCAAAGCCAACAAGAAATTTTGCAACATCCTCTAAAGGGCTTATTGTTGCGCTTAAGCCCACCCTGCATATATGTTGTGAAATTCTTTGAAGCCTTTCCATGCTCAATGACAAGTGGACTCCCCTCTTGTTATCTGCCAATGCATGTATCTCATCAACAATGCACCAATCAACATTTCTTAATAATTCCCTGAATTTTATTGTTGATAACAGTATAGCTAATGATTCTGGTGTTGTTATAAGAATATGTGGCGGATTTTTAAGCATCTTTGACCGCTCTGATTGAGTTGTATCGCCTGTTCTTACAGCAACCCTGATTCCAAGTTTTTTTCCTGCAATTTCCTCTATCTGCTTTAATGGCTCTTTAAGGTTTACTTCAATATCATAATTTAATGCTTTTAGCGGCGAAACATAAACACAATATATCTTATCCTCTAAAATTCCTTTTTCAGCAGAATCAACCAACTCATTTAAAATTGATAAAAAAGCAGTCAGTGTTTTTGTTGCTCCTGTCGGGGCTGATATCAGCACATTAGAACGGGAATGAACTTCCATTATCCCATAAAGCTGGGGCAGGGAAAACTCCTTAAATCTAGAAAAGAACCACTTCTTTACAAGAGGATTCATTACATTAATTATTTCCTTTTCAGTGTTCGGCCTTTCCTTTACTTCAATCATGCTTGTAAAGAAATATTATACGCTTATAAAACTTATTAAAAATCATAAAAATCCACATAAAACTTCTACCAGCATCTAAAGACACTGGTTTGATAGAATTTTCTTTGACAGTGAATTTTTAGGATGCCAGAAATGCTTATTATCATACTAAAGTATGAAGTTTTCGCAAGCATTTCTGTGCATAATTAATTAAAAAAATAGAATTTACTTCCTTGCCTTTTCTATTTTGCCGTGTAACAGGCCATCCAAAGACTGGTCATTGACTTTCTTTACACACCATCTGACTCCGCCGATATCTCCCTTTGCACGGCCCATCTTTCCGCCAATGCACTCTATCATGACCTCATCATGCTCATCAACAAGCTTTGTTGCGCCATCGCCTGGAAGGAATGCAGTAACCTGCTTCCCATTCTTTATTAACTGTACCCTTACACATTTTCTCATAGCTGAGTTTGGCTGTTTTGCCTCAAGCTGAACTTTCTCAAGTACAATTCCTTTTGCCTGTGATGATCCTCCCAATGGATCTGATTTTTTCTTGAGGTTAAGAGTCCTACGGCTGTATTTCTTGCTATTCCACCTAAAGGTGTGTCTTCTCTTCTTTAATTTTTTTCCGGCATTTATTCCAGATGATTTATTTCCCATTTTCAGATAACCTTTATTTCTTTTATATCAAAATATCTTTTGACAGTTTCTTCATAATTTCTTAGGTTTTGCCCGTTTCTTCCTATTAAAAGGCCTTTTGTTTTTGTATCTGGCCCAACAATTGTAACAGTCTTATCATCAACTTTTATTTCCTTTCCAATTAAAGGACGGATGACATTTGCAATAAACATTTCAAGATAGGGGTTGAATTCTACTATTTTAATCTTTCTATTTAGTTTTTCTTTAATCTTCTTTACATTAACCCCATTTTTGCCAATTGCTTTTGCTATTTGGTTTTCTTCAACCACAAAAACCAGGAGTGAATTTTTATCAATAAAGCAGTCCTTTAGCCTTGCCTTTGTCAGTCCTTCAAAAAAAGACATGAACTTCATAAGATTTAGGTCATACTTTATCTTCATTGTTATTCCTTTAACACACCAAGCATAGATATAGAATATTGCTTTTTGCAGGTTACACCCAGCTCATCATTTGGCTGATTTAAAACTATAATTGGAATTATTAAGAGACTGGAATAATATTCCAGATCTTTCTTTGAAATTGCATCGCAGTTTGATGCAATATAAATTTTTTCAAGCTTATTAAGCTTTAAATTCTTCATTACAACCTTTGTTCCAATAATAATCTTCCTTGTTTTTAAATCTTTTTTTATATCGCTTAATAATTGTTTTTTAGCCATTTTAACTCCTCTTAACCTTTGTTACCAAGCCAGGCAATCCTGTTCCAACAGGAACTGGCTGATTGAGCATAACATTTTCAACAACTGAGCTGAGGTTATCAACCTCGCCAATAATGCTTGCATTAAAGATGTGTTTTATTGGTGTCTCAAAAGATGCTCTTGCAAGAACACTTGATTTTTCCTTTACAACACCATACCTTGTTACACCTTTTACTGTGCCTGTAGCACACATTGTATCAGCGACGAGCATAAGATGCCTTATGTCAACATTCAAGCCCTGGTTTTCTATAACCTTAAAAACCTCATTTATTATTACCTGCCTTGCTGCTTCCACACCAAGAACACTTGCTATTTCAAATACATTATTTGAGATAGTTCTTGTTTCATCAACAAAATCCAACTCTAAAATCTTTTTAAGATTTGTTCCTGCTGTTATTATTAAAAATTCATCGCCTTTCTTAATTGGCAGTACTTGTGTAATGCCTTTTATTCCCTGCACATAGATTTCCTTAATCTTCTCTTTTGTCTTAAACAGCTGGTTAAGCTCTTTTTCCTTTTCATTAAGTTTTAATGTAATAACATCTCCTTTTTTTGAAATAGCAAGTTCCTTAAAATTAGCCTTTATGCTTTTTTGAATTGCCGGGTAATCAATGTTAATCTCCTGCATCTTTTTTTCATCAAGCTTTATCTCAATTTTTGATTCAGCCACATCAACAACAAATTCAGAAACAATTTCCTTAAGTGTTGTTTCCTTTATTAATAAAGCAAGTTTCTTTATATCCTTGCCCTGATTATAAGGTTTTTTTAAATAAATTTCTGTCATTGGTGTGCTTATATTTTTTTTGCCATCCAGTATCTCAATAATTCTTGGAAGACCCATTGTAACATTCATCTCTGCAACACCTGCAAAGTGGAATGTATTCAAAGTCATCTGGGTTCCAGGCTCACCAATAGATTCTGCAGCAACAAGCCCCACAGACTCCCCTGGCTGAACTAGCATTTTATTATATTGTATCACTGTTTCTTCAAGGATTTTCTTCAACTTTGCCTCGCTTATTTTTTTAGGCAGTTTTTCTTTAAGGTCATTTATTACCTTTAAAGGCAGTTCTTCTTCATATTTTTTAAATAAATTATTCATCAAATTTCACCAATTATTCTATTATGGACTTAATTATATTTTTAACATTAAGTATTCCACCATCAGACTTTGAAACATCTATTCTATCCTCTCCATAATCAAACTGTATAATTTTTCTGCTTGAATCTCTGACAGTATTGTCATATTCAATTTTCAAATCTTGCAATGCATTTGCTAGCCTTCTGTATAAATATCCTGATTTGGGTGTTCTTAGTGCAGTATCCATAAGACTGTCTCTTCCAGTCATAGATGCAAAGAAGAATTCCCTTGGGTTTAGTCCTTTCTTGAACCCGTTTGCTATGAAACCATGTGCTTCAGGACCAAGATCTCCTTTTTTGAAGCATGATAATGTTCTTTCATTATAGCCCTTTTCTATTCTTTTGCCCCTCATAGCCTGCTGGCCAACACAGGCAGCCATTTGTGCAAGGTTAAGCAGATTTCCTCTTGCTCCCGAATCTGCCATTATCATCATATGTGTTTCCTTATTTGAATAATCAGAAACAATCTCTCCTGTTTCATTTCTTGCTTTGTTTAATAATTCCAATATCTTCAATTCAAGTGTTTCCTTTAATGTTCTGCCGGGGAATGCCTGCAATGTACCATCATGATATCCCTGGGTTAATATCTTAACATCTTCCCTTGCTTTTGTAAGAGTATCATTTATTTTGTTTATTGCTTCTTGTGGAAGGTCAGCATCTGATATTCCTATTGTAAACCCTCTTTTAATCAGGACTGATGTGCCTAGTCTGAATATTGCTTCTATTATTTTTATTGCCTCTGCTTCCCCATACTTTTTGTGTATGTTCCTCAGCATAAGACCTTTCCCCCCACCAATGTTCGCACTGTCTATAACACCTTCTACCAGTTTTCCATTCTTAATTATTACTGCCCCCCCAGATTTTGATTTTCCTATAAAATTAAAGTCAGGGGGTATCAGGATGCTGAATACATCTTTTCCACTTACAATCTCTTTTTTACTTAATGTAGAGAAGTCTGTTATTCCTGCAGATAACAAAATGTCAATAGCATCCCTTCTTGAATATTTGCCTTCTTTGGTAAGTAGGTAATTTCCTGAGATTGCATCTTGTATTGCTCCAATAATGCTTAATCCATATCTTGGAGAGATAAGCTGTGTTTGTACCATCATAAGGGTTTCAGCCTCTGCCCTTGCCTCTTCTGTCTGAGGGATATGCAAATTCATTTCATCTCCATCATAGTCTGCATTATATGAATGGGCAACTGTAGGATTAATTCTAAATGTTTTTCCTGGAAGAACTCTAACCTTATGGCACATCATAGACATTCTATGCAAAGATGGCTGCCTGTTGAATATTGCTATATCACCATCAATTAAATGCCTTTCAACTACATACCCTAAATTAATTTCTTCAATTAATTGTTCCCTTGTTTCATCAGTTATCTTCTTCTTCTTACCATCAGGTCTTGCTATGTAATTAGCCCCGGGATAATTGTTTGGGCCCCTTTCAACAAATCCTTTAAGATATTCTATATTCCATTCATTAACTCTTTCAGGGACACTAAGCTTCATTGCTATAACTTTTGGTACACCAACTTCATTTAAGCTGAGCATTGGATCGGGGCTTATGACTGTTCTTGCTGAAAAGTTAGTTCTTTTGCCAGCGAGGTTGTGTCTTATCCTGCCCTCTTTGCTTTTTATTCTCTCTGTTATTGTCTTTAATGGATCTCCTGAACGATGCCTTGCAGGCGGAAGCTGGGCAATGTTATTATCAAAGAATGTTGTAATGTGATATTGTAATAAATCCCATAAATCTTCTATGATAATCTCAGGTGCTCCTGCATTTATATTTTCAAACAGCCTTTGATTTATTCTAACAATATCTCCTAACTTATGAGTTAAATCATCCTCGCTCCTTTCACCACTTTCCAAGGTTATAGAAGGCCTCATTGTAACAGGGGGTATAGAAAGAATTGTCAAGACCATCCACTCCGGCCTTACTGCTTTGGGGTTTAAGCCAAATACTTCACAATCCTCATCAGTTACTTTTTCAAGTCGGGTTCTTACTTCTATAGGGGATATCCTTTTTTCATTCTCAAGAAAGGTTGTTGGTTTTTCCAAGGTAATTTTTTGTTGCCTGCTTTTGCAGTAAGGGCATTTATTTACTGTTTTAAGATTTTTGATTATGTCTTTAATTTTTATTCTCCTTTCTTCCGGGCTTGATTCATTTTCGATGATTTTCAATTCACCCATATAATCCTGGATTTTATTCTGTGGGATAAGTATTCTTCCGCACTCCCTGCATGTGCATCTCAATAAGTCATATATCACATTAATAAATTTGATGTGCATTACTGGTCTTGCTAAGGATATATAACCAAAGTGGCCAGAGCATTCCTTAAGTTTTGCACCGCATGTTTTGCATCTAAGCCCCGGATCTATAACACCTAACCTTGAGTCCATTAAGCCACCATCAACTGGATAGCCTTCCTCATCATAAAGCTCAGGAGTTACTATTTTAGCAGAAGCCATTTTCTTGATTATGCCCGGGCTCAAAATACTAAAAGCAATACTTTCAACCTTTTTAAAAACTGCAATTTCGTTATCTTCCATTTTTAGTATTTATTTTTTAATATTAGTTTTGGATGTACTGTTAATGATTTTAGCTCATCAAGCAACAACTTGAAAGCATAACTTATTTCAATAAAATTTATTTCTGCATTGTCGCCGCAAACCTGGCAGTATAGCCTGTTCTTAAATGTATCGTGTACTGCCACCATTCCGCACTCTTCACAAATTGGAACTATTGTTCTGTCTGCATCAAACCTTTCCTTTAACAATAGGGATGCACCATGGGCAACAAATGTATCTTTTTCCATTTCTCCCAAACGCAGGCCACCTTCTTTTGCCCTGCCTTCTGTTGGCTGCCTTGTCAAAAGTTGTATTGGTCCCCTGGCTCTGGCATGTATCTTATTAGCAACCATGTGCTTTAATTTCATATAATAAATATTTCCGATGTAAATCTTTGCTTCCAGCTGCTCTCCTGTGGTGCCATTATACATTGTTTCAACACCATTCTCCCTGAATCCTAATGATAACAGTTCTTTTCTTAGCATTGCTTCTGGCTCAACATCAAATAATGTTCCGTCTATATACCTTGAGGATAATGCGCCAACCTTTCCACCAACCAACTCTATAAGATGTGAGATAGTCATTCTTGATGGGATACCATGAGGGGAGAATAAGAGATCCGGCGTAATTCCAGATGCTGTGAAAGGCATGTCTGCCTGGTCAACTATCAGTCCAATAACACCTTTCTGCCCGTGCCTTGATGTAAATTTATCACCTATTTCTGGAATTTTCTGATCTCTTATTTTTACCTGAATCAACTTGTTTCCTTCACTGTTTTCTGTTATTAAAACAAAATCAATAATTCCTTCTTCTCCATGCTTTAATGCTTTGGAGCTTTCACGCCTGCTGCTTGGTGCAAAATTGTATTGGTCCATAGAGCTTAAAAATCTTGGTGGGCTTGTTTTGCCGATGATAACATCCCCCTCTGCAACATTTGCTTCCTGGAAGATAATGCCATCTTTTTCCAATAATCTGTAATCCTTTTCACTCTTATATCCTTTTACATCTTTATCAGGTATTGATATTTCATCAGTCAGGCCGCCGGAGTATCTCAGCTCTTCAGCTATTAATGGCCTATAATATGTTGATCTTCCAAGTCCGCGATCAATTGAAGCCCTGTTTAAAACTACTGCATCATCAACATTATACCCTTTGTAGCTCATAATTGCAACTACCATATTTTGTCCTGAAGGATGATTATTATAATTAGAAATATCATGCATGACAGACTGAACTAACGGCATCTGTGGGTAATGCAATATATTAATGTCCATATCAATCCTTATTGGGAAATTTGTTGCATACATTCCAAGTGCCTGCTTCTGATTTTTAGAGCCAATGCTTATTCTTGCACCTGGGCTGAAATTTGCATAAGGCACTAATGAGGTGCATAAACCAACCATTGCCATTGGTGCAACCTCCAGGTGTGTATGCTCTTTTGTTAGTTCTTCTTTTGAGAATGCAACAAAGGCATTTTCCTCTTCAGCGGCGTCAATATATTCAATAACACCTTGCTTTACAAGGTCAGAGAATAAAATTTCATTATTTTGCAATTTTTTAATATGGTCTTCTGTTAAAAGGGGTTGTCCATTCTTTACAACAATCAATGGTCTCCTAAGCCTCCCCTTGTCATCATTCATTTGAATATTGCCTGCTTTTTTGTCATAATACACATTTAAATTATCTAAAACATTTCCTTTTATTCTTCCCTCTCTTATTTTATTAACAAAGTCGTCAGGATTTTCTACTGTTCCAATAAATTTTCCATTTAGATATGCTTCGCTCATTTTATTTTAATACCTTTAGGCCAAAGCCTTTTAATAATTTTATTGTTTCTTCCTCTTTAATAACAGGTGTAGGTGAAATACTTGAAAGTAATGCAAGATTTTTCTTAAGCCCTATATTTGTTCCTTCAGGGGTTTCAACAGTGCACAATCTTCCAAGATGAGTGCTATGAAGCTCTCTTGCCTCAAAATTTTCCTGTGTTGCTGACAATGGGCTTACAACTCTCTGCAAGTGCGACATCATATCAAGGAAATTAAGGCGTTGTATTCTCTGGCTTACACCCTTTCTTCCTCCAACCCAATGGCCAGTTGCCATTGATGAATAAATCCTTGATGTTAGCAGCTTTTCTCTTATAATAACCTTTACAGATGGGAATTTACCTCTTTTTACAATTCTTTGAAAATTATACAATAAATCATTTACTAATATGCCAAAATTAACTCTTATCAAATCTGCCAAAAGATCGCCACTCATTTTAATTTTTTTGTTCATGTAATGATCTTTATCATCAACGTTCATTTCTCCTCTTGAAACAAGTATAAACTTCTTTATTAGCTTGCATAAATTATGTGCTTTTTGAATCCTATCTTTTTTATCAATGCTTATATGCGGCATGAGGTATTTATCTATAATTTCCTGTGTTCTCTCAATCCTTATCTCTTTTGATTGTGTTATACCCGACTTTTTTGCAATATAATCAATTGCATCTTCCTGTGTTTTTATGTCAACACACTCATACAGATTTATAAACATTTCATCATAGTTCTCTTCTGAAACAGCCCTCATTATTTCTTCATCTTTCATGAGTCCCAATGCTTTTATTGCAATAACAATAGGTATTCTTTTGATTCTTGTAAAACTTAAATAGATTACTCCGTCTTTCATCCTCTCAATAGTATGAGGTATCTTGAAAGAGCCCCTTTCTGAAAAAAGCTTTCCAACATATTCACTTGGTCCTGTTTTTGTCTTTTCAACCAAGAACCTGTTTGCAGCAAGGTCTTCTATGTTAACAAGCACTTTCTCGCTTCCATTTATTATAAAATATCCGCCAGGGTCATCAGGGTCTTCTCCTTTCTCTATTAGTCCCTCTCTGTCTAGTTTATTAAGATGGCAGTATTTTGACCTAAGCATGATTGGAAGATTGCCGATCTGCACTTTATTCACAGACTCTCTTTTTTGCCCATTAACGTGAGCAGATACATCAACAAAAATAGGAGCAGCATATGTCATCTTCCTAAGCCTTGCTTCTGATGGGAATATATTTCTTTTTGAGCCGTCTGCTTCAATTATTGTTGGCTCTTCAATCCATATTCTATCAAACCTTATTTTATATGTATCAACATTAGGAGGGATAATGGTTGGCTCAACTTCTTTGTTTTCATCAATAATTTTTTGCAGCTCAAATTCAACAAAATTATCAAAAGACCCAATATTAGACCTGATAATGCTATTTTCCTGAAAGTATTTTTGTATCAATATTTTTGATGTTTTATTCATTTGCAACGACCCTATAATATATAGCTGTGCCTGCTGTTGGGCTATTTCTTATTATTTTTATAACATCACCTGATTTCAAACTCAGTTTTTCAATTGCAGAATCTGTTAGTGATATCTTTGGCAGGTCATTCAATGTAACCTTGTATTTTTCAAGCAATTCTTGAATTTCCTGTTTGGTTAATTTAGAATGTTCGGGGACAAGTATATGCTTTTTGATATCTATATTTTTCATCTTTATCCTCATTTTTGAATGTTATTATGGGCCGGACGAGATTCGGACTCGCGACCACCTGATTAAAAGTCAGATGCTCTACCAGGCTGAGCTACCGGCCCAAGTGCTAAAATCAGAATCAAATTCTGATTTAAGCAACGCCCTGGCCGGGATTTTCAGTATTATATGCCTTTGAACCCGAGTCGAAGCCTCGACAGGGCTTCATGATAGCCGAACTACACCACCAGGGCATTATAGTTCTTAATAAATGGTATAAGCTATTCTTAAATCTTAAAAAGCCTTATTTGGCCCGCAAAAGACTAAAGAAAGATTATCCCATCATCAGTTTCTGTCCTTTTTTCAATATATAAAGCTTTCGTAGAAAATTGATAACTTGTGTGTGTTATGATAAGATTTTAACGTTTTTCAAAGTCTTTAAATGTCTTAATTTTGATTAATATGCTCAATTAATTCCCTTGCCAATTGCTTTGTTGATGCACTTATAACTGCAATATGTTTATCTTGTCCGAATTTTAAATATTTTTTCTGTCCTAAGCTTGCCCCATCTAATGTTTCCATTATCCCTCCTGCCTTTGTAACCAACCCATAGGAAACTGCTATTTCTAAATTACCTTTCCTTGTACACTCCAATACTAAGTCTGCTTGACCAGATATCAAACTCAAGTAATGGTGTGCAGAGGAGTTTAAACAATCTATATTAAATCCTTGAAGTTTTTCAGAAAAAGTTTTTTTGTTGAAATCCCAACATTCATCAATATAAATCTTAATTTTTTTATCAAGTTTTGAATTATTTGAACAACTAACCGGCATTGTTTTTCCTTTAACTATTACAAGGCTTTTCTTGCCTTTAGAGACATAAAATAATCTTTTTGTAGAATGTTCAATAATTCCACTAAAGAGATAATCATCATATTTTGGGTTTAAGTTTGAGAAAATTCCAAACATAGTTCCATACATTCCCTTTTTTGCTTTTAATGCTCTTGTACCATCAATCCCATCAAGTACACCCAAATAGATTGGATTTTTTACAATATCTACTTCTCCGTGCTCTTCAGAAATTATCCTTATTGGAAGATTTGCTTCCCTTAATGTGTTAATAACTGCTTCTTCTGCTTCAATATCAACTCTTAGAGCAGTTTCTCCAAACTGATTTTTTTGAATTTCTTCTTCTTCCTTACCAGAAGCTTTGAGTTCTTCGTAAGTTTGATGTGCTTTATTTAATGCATCTATTGCTATTTTCTCCAATTGGTTTGTAACCATATATTCTTAATATTTAAACTATTATATAAAGATTTTGAATAGAGAAATATATTATTGGTACGCTTTGTTACTTATTAAGGGAAATCACAACAATTTATATTTTTTTTGTTAATTCCTTTTATTTAAAATAGTGAAGAAATGAAAATAATGATAACAGAACGGCCAGAAAACGAAAGAGATAGAGAGATAGTAAAGTGTTTGGGAATAATATGCCCTGCATGTAACAAACAAATTTACTTCAAGCTTTCCATGCTTGATTATTGCAGTGCTTTATATTGTTTTTACTGCCATAATCGTTTTGATGCAGATGAAATTATAAAGTCAGTAGAAAGAGTTTAATTTAGTCCTTGCTCAATCTGTTTACAAAGTAGATAATCAAGCCGAATAAAAATACAAGTAGTGCAAAACCAATAACAGATCTTGATTCCATGTAATTAATTGTAGCACTAAAGGCAGTTATCACAACGCCAAAGAATAATCCAAAGATAATGCTTTTGTCAAATTTCATCAGCATGAACAAGGTAGCAATGATATTTACAATCATAATTACAATAAACTTCCAGCCGTCATATTTTGTTCTTTCAGAATCAAAAGAAATTTCACATTCACGTATCTTCCTATTATACTCGTCCAATTGCGTCTGGTTTATCTCTTTGTTCTCTGCTGCTATTACTGGATACTTATAGTCTATGTAACACTCGTTCACAGGTGCCTTAGGAAAGAAAGTGTTTACGGCCATAAAGACCATTGGTATGTAAATTAAGCAAATAGCAATTGCAAATACAATCTTTTTCCAGTCCATTTAAAGGCCAAGTATAACTGAGTATATAAAGGTTATTGTTTGGACCCTTGATGGTTTTGTTTAAAACATTTCTGAAAGGTAAGAAAAACATCCCCGCTGCCAGATTCGAACCAGCAACCTTCCGGTAACAGCTGTCTGCATTTCATACATTCTCACACGAGATAGTCGGGCAGAATCTACAGCCGAACGCTCTAACCGTTGAGCTAAGCGGGGATTTAAGAAGAGAAAATTATTTTATTTATATAGCTTTTGTTTTCAAACAGTATCTCCGAATGCAATTACAAAATTACATAATAAAATACTTGATTTCGCTAAAAACTTGGGGTTGGATACTAATTTATTTCTCTTTAGTTATTTTAACCCAACAAGTTCAACACTCTAAATA
>Ga0210051_1001083_pt1 | contig 27361 bp, 16 predicted proteins | sample CryGey092014_all_FD_185464 | JGI IMG/M metagenome (GOLD analysis project Ga0210051, IMG submission 185464) | Groundwater microbial communities from aquifer - Crystal Geyser CG23_combo_of_CG06-09_8/20/14_all (SPAdes) (version 2) | ecosystem: Environmental > Aquatic > Deep subsurface > Groundwater...
CTTGAGGCTCATTACGAAAGTCTCCAGAAGCAAATGCGTCTCACGCTCGTTGCTCTCGGCATCGCCGCATGAGGCGCTGCACAAACGCAAACATGTTGTCGTTCAAATGTCCAAAAGGGACTAATGGGACAAGTGCAAGTAACTCCCGGATGCTCTTCTCGGTAGTCCCGGGTCTCCCCAACTTGTTTCCAAAGGTAGGCATCCTCTTGGTGTCTGGATCTCGCAAAAAGCACAAAGTCAGAAACCTCTCATGCGGGTGGTAGGAATCTCATTCACTCCAAAACGAGAACAGCCGCGCGTTGCTCAACCGGAAGCGCAGACACACGGGACGGCCGAGGACTGAGTCCATCGTGAACCCGTCGGGGAAGGAGACGGTGGCGTCGCAGCAATCGGTGCGCAGCGGCAGAGAGACGGCGCCCGGGATGGGAGCGCCGTTCTCATCCAGCACTTCCACCTGTGCGGATCCAAAATCGCTCTTCAGGTTCAAGTGCAGGTCTCCTCGGGGCAGGAACAGCGGAACCGTCGTCAGACAGCCTCCATCGAAGCTGGACTCCATCGAGCAGAATCCGTCCCGCCGCAAGGTGGCGAGCCCGATTCCACCCCACCTTGGCCCATTGTCTCTGCCTTCATAGGGACTGTGCCGGCAGGTGCGGCCGCCGTAATAGAACCACAGCTCGTTCCCGCGCGCGACGGGCTGTCCCGCCACCGACTGGTTGTAGCGATCCCATTCCCCGACTCCGCCACACGGCAGGAAGACCTCCCGGTCGACGACCCGTTCCCATCCCCACCCGTCGCGGCTGCAGGCGAGCTGGATGTTGAGCAGTCCCTCGTGCTTCATGCCGTAGTACATCTGCGCCAGCCCGATGTAGATCCCCTCGTACGGGAAGGCGGCCAGTGTGTAGATGTCCGAACCGACAGGGTCTTCTTCATCCACGTGGAGAATCGTCACCAGCTGGGTCCACTGCTCGAAGTCCTCGCTCTCGGAGCGCGCGATGGCGCGTCCGTAGATGTAGTCGGGGTCACGGGCCTCAACTCCTGCCGCTCTGCAGCGGGTCCGCGCCCAGAGCACGAACTTGCCGCTGCGGGGGTCCTTGATGCAATGCGAGATATCCGCGCAGTTCTCCGGGTAGCGGATCGCCGGGCCCTGACGGGCCGTCCAGTGAATCCCGTCCGGCGAGGTGGCGGTGTGGTAGTCACGCTGCTCTCCCTGCCGGCAATGAAAGGTCATCTTGTATCGGCGGGCCGGATCGGGATCGTCGTCATCCTGCACCACGCTGTGCATCTCAATGTAGTTGGGATGGTTGGCAACGCCAAAGACCACGTTGTTGTCGCGGCTACCAAGTACTTCGGTGACCCCCAAGGGTGCGCGCTCCCAGCGCAGCCCGTCGCGGCTGGTCGCGTAGCACACCACATTGCCAGTTTCCGGGCCGAACGCCTGGTACCACATCTTGAATAGGTCTTCCGCTGGGTCGTGAAGCACCGTTCCGTAGAGCAGGACCATCTGCCCCTCCCACGGGTGTTCCGGCGTCAAGAGCGGGTTGGCGGCGTGCTTTGTGGGTTGGTGCAGGACGCGGCGGATGTTGTCTGCCGAGGTGACCAGCTCATCATCCAGGAACAACTGTCGTGTGCCAGACTGAATTTGGGGTGGATGGACTTGATCCATTGCTCGGTTGTCACCTCTGATGTTTGGTTGCGTTGGTGGAATCATCGCCCGCCTCCCGAACGGCTCATGGCGGGTCCCGATACCCTTTCGGCCCGATACGGGATGTGTCTATCTGCTTGAAGCCGAGACGCAACGCGGGTGAGTTAGGACGCAGGGAGTAGTTGTCCCGGGCCGAATCCACGAACAGCGGATCGGCGATGATGGAATCGACGTCGAAGCCCTTCTCCTGCCATTGTGGGAAAGCAAGCGGAGGGCCGCCGAAGCGGACTGTATAGGAATCTGCGTTGTTGGTGTTCTGCGCACCCACGTTGTAGTAGAGGTTGTGATTGGCCTCTTTGATGACTTTCACGCCAAATCCATGCGCCAAGATGGCCTGTCCTTCCGGGTTGGTCCAGTAACAGATGTTCCGGGTGACCACGTTGTTCTTGTCGCCCTGTCCATAGTTGGAGTAACAGATCTGGTAGTCTCGGCCGTTGACGAAGATGTTGTTATTGATCACGTTGTCGCCGCCGCCGTGGATGTTGACTCCGCCCAGAACGGTGCGGGCCACAATGTTGTTCTCCACGATCGTGCCACTGGATTGGTCGTCCAGATAGATGCCCCACGTGTAGGTTGGGGTGATGACCCCCACTTCCTCATCGTTTTCCTTGTGCTTCAGGCCGACCACGTCGGTGATGAGATTGTTGCGAATAATGTTGCCTCGACCGGACATCCAGCACTCGATGCCGCCGGTGTCGTTCGTCTCAAGGTTCAGAAAGCGAAGCTCGTTGTATTCGATGACGTTGTCGGCAGACCCGCTCTTCCAGGAAATGCCGTAGCGCGGCATGTGGTGGATGAGGTTGTGGGAAATTGTGTTGCCGCTGCTGGTTCGCATGTAGGTTCCCCCGACGTGGGCATAGTGGCAGCCGCCGTGGTGAATGGTGTTGCCGGAAACGAGGTTACCGGCGGGGCCGACCTCATTGGATCCCGCGCAGAACACGCCGCCTTCGCCCGGATAGGGGACATCGTTCTTGAGGACGCGATTCTCCTTGCTGTCCCCGGCGATCTTGACTGCGTATCCTCCGACGCAGATGAATCGGCAGTCGCGAATTGCGCAGTGGTTGGCGTTCTCCAGCCAGACCGCCGCGTCTTCCGGGTAGTACACGTTGGTGATGCGCGCAGTGTAGGAAGTATCGGCAAACGTGATCCCGCGAAACGTCACATGCTCCACAAACCGTTGCTTGGCGGCGTCACCCTTGAGGTGAATGGCGCGGTCGTGCGCGGAGAGAACGACTCCGTCCTTCTCGAAGCCTGTGGACTTGGCCATGAAATACAGGCGGCTTTCCGCGCGATCGAAGAACCATTCGCCGGGAGCATCGAGCGCCTCCCGGTAGCTCTCCAAGTAGTACCGGTTCCCGATCCGTATCTCCTGTTCCGAGCCTGGCGGATCAAGGTGGATTTCCGCCTTCGCCTCGTCCACACGGTGGATGCCGGCGCGGGCGCTCACCCAACCCCAGGCAGGGAACACGTAAGCCTCTGCGTCCTCGATCCCTGCCCACGATTTCACCTCGCCTAACATAAAGTTGAAATGGTCTTTGTGCGCTGGCAGGACGGACTCCTTGGTAATCTGGAGTTCGGGTCCATTAGCCTTGGCGAAATCCTCGCACTGACACAGCACCAAGTGCTTCCCTGCCGCGGGAGGCGATGGAATAATCCCCTCCGGCTTGTAGTCTGGGTCATCGGTCAGGATGAACGCGTCGAGATTCAAACCTCCCCCTTTGTTGTTCGTCCACCGAAGCAGATGCTTCCCTCGTTTGATGGGCAGCGTGGCACAGGTGTCCGACCACCCGAACTTGGTCCACCCGCCTGTGTCCGACAGGTTCTTCACCAACGTCGGTTCCCCTCCGTCGATGGTGAGTTGTGTCCGATCGTCCATCTTGTCTCTGCCGAACGGCTGGTTGAGAGCGCCGTAGAAGAACAGGAATCGGTAGTCTCCGTCAGCCGGGATGTCGATCTGCCATTCCAAGAAGTCCCCGCTGTTGTGGATACAGGCCACCGTCGTGCCAAACCCGCGACCCGAGTAGCCCGGGGGAAAGCGGGTGAAGAACCACCCACCAGTGTAGGGATTCTTTGGGTCGAAGTTGGGGGTTCGGGCGCGAATCTGTCGCTCTTCACCGATGCGCAGTTGACGCAAGTCGATGCCCTCGACTTTCTGCCGGGGAACATCCGCGACCCAGAGATTCCCCTTGACCTTCCTGAATCCTGACACCGGAATCCCTGCACTGACGACGGGACTCTCGTTGGGGTAGGCGCAATACTCGACCGGCGCCGACGCCGTGCCGCTGTCCTCCGGGGTCAGCACAAAAGGCTCCGGCAAGAAATACATCCCACCGCGCAGAACCACGCAGCACGGGATCTCTGGATTCTTCTCCCTGTAAGCGCGCACCGCGTCACGTGCGCGCGACAAACTGGCAAACGGTCCGTCCGTCCTGGACTTGTTGGGCGCCTCGAGCCTGCCCGACCATGCGTCGTTGCCCACTGGCGAGATGTAGAAGGTCATCGTCCCTAACTGGTCGTCAGCAAGTGTGTTCTGCCTCAGAGGCGAGAGCGCCGCGAAAGCTGCGGCCGCTGTGACCGCCCAGATCATTCTGTATCTTCCCATGTGATTCTGTTCCTCCCCGGTGCTTGTCCTGGTCGGAGGGGGTGTCGTAGTCCACAACCCCATCACGGTCATTTCTTCGGTGTCACCACCACCGCGGCGAAGTCGTCCACTTCCACTGGCACTTTGAGGAGGTCGCCCTCGACGACGCCCTTCGTCGCACGGCAGAGGCTTTCGAGATCGGTGCAGTGCAGCGGCCCCAGTGGTAGTCCCAATTGCTTGCGGTCGAGCTGCACCTCGACGGTGATCGGTCCACTGTAGTTGTTCGGCGAGTCGCGGACAATGATGATCAGCGCCTTGCCCGGTTTCGTGTAGGCGACCGCCCACAGCCGAGCCAGCTTGTCATCGCCGTTTGGCCAGTAGCCTCGTACCGCTTTGGCTGCCGGGTTCGGCGACCAGTAGGGATGGAACTTCACTTGCGGGTCCGTCAGGTCGAAGGCATCCAGCCAGAAGTAGCGCAATTCCTCCTGACCACTGGTGAAACCGCCCTGGGCGTGAATGTCGTGCGTCAGCAGCATGGCCCACAGCTTCCGCTGGTTCGACATCTTCAACGCTGCGGGAGAGTAAGCCGAGCAGGTCATGTCATGAAAACCGGGAACCGGGCCATACTGTCGGCACGCGAAGATGGTCTGGAACAGGTCGTTCCGGTAAGTCTGGAAGTAGTCGCCCTCCGGCGGGACGAGGTCCACCCATCCCAGAATTTCGCCGTCGTAGATGATGTCGCAGAATGACACGATGGGCAGCAGGATGCTGCTGGCTGTGTGGATGATGACGACGCCGTCCTTTGGTCGCGCTTTGTGGACGATCGCGTAGACGCGCCGGTGCAGCTCGCGTTGACTGAAGATCGGGTAGATCGGTCGGCGCACGCCTGTCTCGTCCACATAGCCCGAACCGGCCGCGGGGTTCATGGAGACGGGTGGCATCCAGTCGTCATAGTACAGACCGCGCATTCCGGTGAGTTGGAACAGCCTATGACAGTTGTAGATGTGCCATTGACCCCACGTTGAGTTCGTGTCCACGTATTGCTCGCACCAGCCGGGCGCGGTGCCGAGGTTGATCATCCGCGGAATGCGCTCCCACTCCGACTCGTACTTCTCCCATTCCGGCAGGCGCTTCTGAGGGTCCTTTTCCTCAAAGTGACGGAAGCCGCCAAAGTGCATGCTTGTGCCGTCAATCCTGTCCTTGAGCTGCTCGAGGGGGAAGCCCTCGCGCGGGATCAGGTCGCCCGGGGCGCGACACCACCAGCCGTCGAAGTAGTGGTAGCGAACAGAGGTGTGCTTCGCCGGGTCCAGGTAGCGGCGGCCGTTCAGCGTCCATCCCCGCCAGTCCACAGGTCTTGGGCGGACGGGGCCGGCGTGCAGCGCGAAGGTGAGGTGGAAGGGCTTGCTGATCTGCTTCGGTGCGCCGACCACGATGGTGCGAAGGACTCGCGCCTCGGGCGTCTCCAGTGTTTGCAGCGCCTCGAGATTTCCGCGCGGAAAGTAGTGCTCGTCCGATTCGGTCAACCACTGCAGGCAGACATCCGGCGTGCCGAGGGTGAGGACATTCGTGGTCTGCAGCGTCAACGGACTTTTCCAGTCTGCCGTCCACAACCCGGTGCGCCGGGTAGGGTGAAACAAGTTGACGCACTGCGCCGGAGCGAAAGCAAGCTCCATCCATAGCCGCTCGACTGGCGCCGGTGCGCCGCCGGAATCGAAGGTCATCTCGCACTTCATGAAGCCGTCGTATTCCACCGTCGTCCGACCGTTGACAATGAGGCCTCCCAGCCGGCCTTTTCCCTCGTAAACTGCGCGGGTCGGCGAAGAGGAGACGAGGCGGACCGTATCTACTTGCAGCGACTGAGTATTGCCGTCCACACTCAGGAACCAATTGACCGGCCGCGCCAGCATCGCTTGTCCCTGGTTTACCACCTGCGTTGGCAGGAAGGCGTTGTCGAACCGATACGTCCGGCCCCACAGCGTCACCGTCGGTCCCTGTGCCTTCAGCGGCTCGAAGCCTGGGAGCACAACGTCCTCGTTGCCGTAAGTGTTCGTCATCCACTCCTCCGGCGCCACGCGCTCCACCGTAGCCGCGGCGCTCCGCCGCATCTCCCGCGCGCCCTGCCGCGCGGTCACGAGGACCTCATACTTGCCCGGCGGCAGCGTCTTGAGGTCAAGGTAGCCGTAGTCCAGGCCGCCGGGAGTTAGCGAGAGAGGCGTCCTCAATCCCGTCGCTACGCCTCCCGGCTTCACAACCTCGGCCACGACCGTCGTACCCTCCGGCAGACGCGTCCCCGGATCGCAATCCACTCGCGCCTTCGCGCTGCTGGCGTAGTTGACGACCAGAATTCTTGGCTGGCCCTTCACGCCGCTTGTTAGCGCCTGGGCGAGCGGCCTCTCGTGGACCTCAGACGCTTCCTCCGCGCTCAAGGCGCGGTTGAAGATCGCCACTTCATCCAGTGCATAGGCGCCGTAAGGCTCCTTGCCGATCCTCATCTCCACCGCTTTCTGCGGAGCATCCTTTAGCAAGTGCTCGCCCGTGTGAAAGCCGTCGGCAAGCTCCGTCGGTCTTGAAGGCCGGCCCAAGGTGAATGTGCCACCGGGTTGAGAGAAGACAAAATCCTGATTGCATTCTGTGGCGACCAACTTGCCGTCGCAGAACATGCGAAGCTCGTGCTGCCTCCAAGTGAACACAATGTGTCTCCACGTGTGCGGCGCGCCAACCTCGGCACCGACCATCCCAACTTTGGCGCCGTTTTCCCATTTGCCTCCGTAGATGCCGATGGGCTGCCAGAGTCGCGCGAGGTTCAGCACCTGACTCTCACTCCGGAGCTGGAAATACGGGTTCCAGATCCGCTGTTCCGACGTCGTGTCCATTTCACATACCAAGAGCGATATGGCCCCCTGTGGCAGCGACATATTGCCCGCCGTGGCGAACCTCAGAAGGTCGCCCTTCGAGGCAAAACGCGCCGCCTGTCCCGCGTGTCCCGGAACAGATTCCACCTTCCCCTCCATCTTCGCGGTCCTGTCGCCAACGGCGAAATCAGCGTCGAAGGATTTGTCGAAGGATGCATGGAACAGGAGATCCTGTCGGTCGAGAGCGGAGACAGACGTGGCGAGGCCCGGGATAGCGACAATGCTGAGCGTGAGGACGCGGAGGGCGTTCATTGTGTGCTTGCTCCTCTCCGGACGCAACGCAGTCCGGGCAGCTTCTTCGGGAGCAATTATGGCATGAGTGCCGTTGACTCGACAACCTCGCTTCGAGCGGGGTGAGATCGGCACCGGTTTTGCATGACATCCACGGTCGTGGCAACGACGATATCCCTCGCAGGTGGCGCCACCATTCGTTCTCGTTGTTCGTCCCGGCTGAATCGAGATTTTATACACCGCAACCCCCCAGTCGGGTGGGTCGGGTTCTGTCAATATGTGGATGGTGGGCGCAACGAAAACGGCAGGCGCCCGTTTCGGCAGCTGAGGACTGTGTGAGTCGCAGTAACGTTGGGGACTCAAGGCGCAGCCTCTTTATCGTTTCACATCCTTCACCCTTCCGTGCGGGCGATGATCTCATCCTGAAGCGTCTTGCCCATCTGAGTGAAGTCGGCGCTGTAGCCGGCCACGCGAACCAGTAGTCCGCGGTAATCATCGGGGTGTTCCTGAGCAGCGCGAAGGGTCTCGGCGTCAATGACGTTGATCTGCAGTTGGCTTCCTCCAAGAGCGACAAAGGTGCGGATCATGGCCACGACGTCCTTGCGCGTTGCAGGAGTTGCGAAGTCCGCGGGACTCAGGCGCAAGGTGGATACGTTGCCGGCAATCAGGCGGGAGTGATCCAGGGAGCAGACGGAACGTATTGCCGCCGTTGGTCCACTCACCGTTTTCCCCTGTGAACCGACCAGGGAGTCTGCGAGTGTCTGCCCCTTCCTCCGTCCGTCGAGTGTCGGTCCCATCGTCAGGCCATAGGCAATGTGCATGTTCTCGCCCCCGGCGAGATGCCCCAGCACGAGTGCGCTGCGAAGAGGCGTCCGTCGCCGTTCGAGGGCCTCGGCCATCATGTCAATGACACGCGCGCCGAGGCCGTCCACTTCAGGGCGGCCGTTGCCGAACTTGGGCAGGCGGTCGAGCCACGCGAACAACGCCGGATCGTCGCGGTCGAGCCGCTCGAATGCCGCGGCCAACGTGGACCCATTCTCCGACGTTGCTTGCTGCGCGGCGAAGATCATGTCCGCGGCATTGGGCAGTCCCATGCCCTCCCAGTGGCCGAGATGCGTTTCGGCGCCACCGTGAATGATATCCCTGCACCGCTCAAGGCATGTGGGCATGAGCAGTGTGGCGGTGTAGCCAGTGTCCTTACGTTGTGCGTCGAGCCATTCGTTATTGTCGCGGCACGCCTGGGCAACCTCGTCAACGCGAGTCTCAATGGCCCGCCACATCCCCTCCGGCGCGCCGCCGTTGTGGCGCGCATAATCGCGCAGCGCTTCATCCACCAGCAACGCGAAGTTGATCCACCCGTTCGGCGCGCCCCAGTTTCCGCGTCCCGGAGAAACCACCTCCGTGCAGCCGCTGAGAGCGTAATCGCGCGCCACCTCCACCGGGATACCCACCCGAGTCAACCCTTCGATGATGGGCCGGTCACCGTAGAAGTTCGGCTCCGCCAGCCCCTCCCCCAGCATGGCCACCGCCAGGTCAAGAGGGTCTTCCGTCGTCTGTTCGTGACAGCGGAGGTACACGGTGGGCCGCAGCAGGCGGACGTTGCGGATGGCGGAGAGGAAAAGACATGTCAGGTCGTTCGTCGCATCAGTTCCGTCGGGCAGCATCCCGCCCAGGGTCATGGTCTGCACGGAGCTGACGTTGACAACTCCCTGCATCACATCCCCGTGCAGCTTGATGAGCAGGCACTCGATCAACTCCTGCGCGCACACAGGGGTGATGCGACCGGCGGCCAGGTCCGCCGCGTAAAAGTCATTCAGGTAAACGTCCACTCGACCCGTTGCATCCCCTGCGACCATGTAAGCGAACCAGAGGGATTGTACGGCCTCGTGGAAGGTCTGTGCCGGGTACGCCGGAACCCGCTCGCAGATGCGCGCAATTTCCCGAAGTTCGCGCGCCCGCTCGGGAGACGCCGACTCCACCAACCGCTGGCATTCACGCGCGTACGTCTTCGCGTGCGCGACCATCGCCTCATGCCCCATCGCGAAGGCGAGACAGAAGTCGCGTTCATCGTCTTGTTTGGTTTCCGCGAGGGCGCGCGCCCGTCGCGCCATTTCCACGGAACCGGTGCGCAGGAAACCGGCGTAATCCACCACCTTATGGTTGAGCGACCCCTGCGGAGAAATGAGTCCGCGTTTTGCCATGGCCTGGATGTCGGGCCGGTCGGGAGGTGCGTTCCGGGCGTATCCGTCCACATAGGAAGCATTCCCGTCCGGCACCCATCCCCATGCGCTGTCTTCTTCGCTGCGCAGCCGGGCACCGACGATGAGCTCTCCCTCGCGTATCACCGGCGTCAGGCGCGGATGGACATGGGAGAATGTATACGCCTCCCCCATGAAACGAGACATCCCCTCCGGCGCCTGGTACTGCTCGTAGAGCCTCGCCTGTTCCGCGTAGGCAGTGTACTTGCGCCGCACGGCATCCAGCGCAAGCGCGTGAGTGCGCCGCGTTATTCCGCGCAACATGGGGTGATCGTTCTCTCGCCGCGGCGCGGCGACACAGGAATTGGGTAGCATATCGGTTGTCTTCGAGAACACAGAAGCCTCCTTCAACCGGTCACCCGCAGTCGCATTCGTGGTGGCGACGCACGGAGTCATGCGACTCGTCGGCCAGTTGCGATGATTTCCTCTAACAGGGTGGCAGGTTCGACGTCCGCGAACTCTTCAGGCGAGACAGGGTAAGCGTGGATCGACTGTCGCATGCTCGCTCGGGCCCGACTCAGAAGACGGCGACGCTCCAAATCCCCAAGGTCCCCGAAATCTGGCGACAAAATCAGAATATCAATGTCGCTGTCATCCCGGGCCTCACCGCGAACGTGTGAACCGAACAGGATAGCCTGTCGAACCTCAACTCCCAATCGTTTCAAGTGCTCGCAGAACTCTCGGATGGCGCTTGCAGTTTCAGATCCCGCCGAATCCATGCGATTACCTCCCTGGTTTTCACCAAGTATTCTCTCGCAACGTGTTCAGGGTATTGCACAACCAGTTTGGCAGGTCCTCAGGATAAGGAGTGACGACACTGACATCGTTAATCTCGGCCAGAAAGTGCAGATCATCTCGCGAAGGGTTGAGCTGCGCGCGATGCAGGAGGGATAAGAGATCGTGCGTTAGGGGAGGCAGCTTTTGGGTCTCCTCACTGACAACAGCTTTAAGTGCCTTCTCCAGAGACAGGTGACACATGAAGATCACATAAATGTATCGCCCCGTGTTGAGCATGTGCTCCGCGGTGCCGATGTCATAGTCAACCTGCGCCAGCCAATTTGCGGTTGCTTTGAGCATTTCCTTTTTCACGCCACTTAGTCTACAAGTGGAACTATATCCAGATTAGCAGGTTAAGTCAAATCCTTGCGTCTCATACCTGCAATTCCAGCATAAGAACAATCCAGGCATGAGATGCCCACGATTTCATATCGGGGGAGCATCACGATCTCGCTATAAGTCCATCGTATCCTCCTCCGGAAGTAAGAAGAAAACCCACATGTAGGTTGGTTGTAATACTCCCCCTATATGAAATCGTGGGCGTCTCGTCTTCTGCTGGAATTGCGGGTCTCGTATCTACTCACGGGGTGTAAGTCAGATTTGTGAGAATCCACCCCAGCCGGAACCATAGGCGCCTGTAGCCTGAAACCCGACAGTAATTGTGTAACGGAGTTCGCGGTTCGTCGGTCCTGAATGAGTTCATGCAACAACCCCCATCCGGGGGAGAGGACGCGAACCCAAAGGGTTCGAGGGTGAGGGGGTGTTTTCACCCGTACCGAGTATACATGCGATGGTCTCCCTTGCCACGGTGCTGCTTCTCGACGAAGCCGAGCCGCGTCAGGCAGCGGGCGACATCTGCGGGGCGGTACTGAGGTGACTTTGCCAAAGCGTGGGACTCCTGTACGCGAAGATGGCCATGAGTGTCGGCTCGATGGTGACATCATCTCTTCTCGTCGCCTTGCAGTAGGACGAAATGGCGGGGATCAATCTGGTCTTGAAATACTGGTGATGTTCCTTGCAGGGCGACACGGATCGCATTTCCCGGTCATCTCGCAGGTGCAACCAGTATTCCGTTGCTGCCTCCGCGAGTTTCTCAATCTCCTCCCATTTAGTATCTCCGAAGCTCTCCAGGTTCAGTTCCTCAAGGGCAGCGGCAAAGCCCTCTTCTTCTTTCTTGAGGTAGACGGTAATTGGTGAATCCACGACGTGTCACTTCCTTCCAACTGACGGGTTGACTATAACAGGACGCGAGGGAAGGGGGAAAGAGTAGATCGTTGCCAACTCATCTAATACTTGGAGGACTGCTGTAGAGTCGCACAAGTCATCGCAGGACAAACATCAGCGCCACCAGCAGAATCCCCGCCCCCACGACGACTGTCACCACCGCGGAAGCCAGCGACCCGAAGGAATAGAGAGGTACGCCAAGAACACCAGAAGCGCGGTCAGGATGATGGCGACGCGGGTCGCGGCGATAGGGTTGGCGTGAAAGACTCCCCGGAATAGCTCGAACCAAACCCAGCGGCACGCGAGAAGAATCGCCATGGCCAGCAAACCAAAGATGATCCAGTCGTTGGGACCGACCCCTTCGCCCAGAGTCAGAGTGACCTTTCTGACCTGAAAGGGAGCGCCCGATTCTGGGGCAGCCACAATCTCTATCTCGTTGGATCCCTTGCAACACGCTTTGGCGATATCGTGTCCGGTGGAGGTGTATCTGTTAATGTGAACGGAAAGACAGGGCCTCTGTTGACAACAGTCGCCTGCGGTTGTTAGGATATTCGGCGTTTACGAAAGGGGCAGGCGGAAAATCTCCATGGTCGCTCCGCACTCTCCTTCGCTTGACGTTTGCACAACTTTGAGCCCAAGAAAGTTATTGCCGTGGGACTGCAAGCTCGTCATCTGCCAGTGCCAACAACCTACGATCCTTCCGAGGATCCTCCCGGCAGCATTGACCCGCTTGGGACACTCGGGGGTGCTGAGCGTATTGCCGAGGTGCTGTTCCCAGGGCTCACCGCCCGCATGTGGCGGCCTCGACTACTCACGTTTGCCGCGATGGCGTCGGTGGTAGCAGAGCGTCTTCCCCCACAGGCACAGGGCGTGCAGGAAAACGCCTGGCAGGCGGCTCGGTTGGGCTTTGAACGCCTGTTTGTGTCGGCTGTCGTGCGGCAGCAACTGAGCCAGCCGGCGGAGCGGGGGCGAGCGACGCGGAGGTTGCCGGGAAGTTCGCTTGCGCGTCGGGCGCTACGTGCCGGCGACGAGCCGCTTGGCCGCAGCAACTTCCTCAAGGGCCAGGCGGTCAACGGTCCCTACGGCGTCCTCGCCCGTCTCGCTCGGCACCTGAACATCGTGGATGAGGATGACCGTCTCGGTCGTAGCGGGGAGGAGTTGCTCCTCGCGTGGGCCGTGGATGAAGGACTGCCTGGGCTGCTCGACGAGGACAAAGGCGGGTCGCCAGGAAGGCAGTGGCTGGACCGCTTCGTCCAGACAACCGCCAGCCATGTTGCTGAGGCCCGATGGATGCGTCCCGGCTGGTCGGGTTGGCAGGACTTGGCGGGACGACTGCGTCCCGACAAGGTCGGCAGGGAGGAACGCCGCGTGCTTCGGAACCTACTGAATGGTGATGCCATCCGCGCCAGGTGCCTGGAACTTCTGTGTGAACCGCAGGTCGTGTCGCTGTTCCGCTCGGCCAGGGACAGTGGTGGGCGAGGCAATCAAGATCGCACCGTGTTGCTCGAAGGCATCCTTCCCTCGCTGTTTGTGGGCGAACATAAGGAAGACAGAGTCATCGAGCTGACCGTCCACTTGGCGGACGCATACGAAGAGGTGGCAAGTCTCCTGGAGGCAGCGTTCAATGGGCTGCTCTGGGGACTGACTCACCGTGGCGGCCAAGCGGAGCCTGCGGAACTCGAGGCGGACGTGCACCTGCTGCCGGTGTTCCGTTCGATCTGCCAGCAGTTGCCACCATCGGCACGCCGCCTCCAATACCTGGTCGTGAAGATTCCCAGCGTTCCTCAAGTGCAGGACCTGAATCCCATTCCGCCCCTGGACGGTCTGGCGTCTCAGGCGTTGAGCGCGGCGGAAAGCCCCGCGCGCCTGATCGAAACGGTGATCAGCCGGCACCGCGACGTCCAGAACCCGAAGCGGAAGGGGATGTGGATCGAGCTGGGCGAGCGCTGGACGCTGCTGCCGGGCTTCGGGTGGGCGGCAGACGCTCCACCTAAGCCGGAGGTCGTCTACCTGCACACGTTCCGCGTGCCGAACGCCTACAGCTTCCTGGGAGAGCTGGGCCTGGCAGGAATGGAGGTGCCCGATGGGGAGGCGTAGGAAAGACGAAGGGCAATACCTGTCCGACTACTGGAAGCCTCCGAGCGACACCCACTTGGAGGGCGGCGTCGGCGAACCCTGCGCCTGCCTGGGGACGACGTTCGAATTCGACGCCGGCTTCTTCGAGGCGGAGCTGCTGCCACGTTTCCTTGGCCTTCGCTTCGATCACACAGAGAACGAGCGCACATTCATCCTCGAGCGAGAGGATGCCCTGGCGAAGACCCGCGCCGCTGTGCTCGTGGACATCTCGAAGTTCGACCCCGGCCAGACGACCCTTCAGTGGGAGCAGCTTCCGATCCAGGTGCCGGGAGGCATCCAGCACGCGAAGTTGACGCTCCTCGTCTGGCAGCGCCTCATCCGGCTTATCGTTGCCTCGGCGAATCTTACACGCCAAGGCTACCGACGGAACCGCGAAGTGTTCGCCGCCCTGGACTTCTTCGACGGGGCGGACTCTGTGCCCCTGAAGCCCCTGGGCCATGTCCTCGACTTCACCGAGAACCTGTCCACCTGGTCGCGAGCGCTGCCCGCGGCAACAGAGCGCGTGCGCGGGACAGTTGACCTGGTGCGGTCGCAGATGCGAGGCTGGTTGAATGCGCCGCAGGACTTCACCCCGAGGGAGAGGCCACGGGTGAGCCTCATCGTTGGGCATCCGCACAGCGAAGAGGTCGCCGCTCGCTCCGTCCTGGACCAACTCCTTGGCCTTTGGCTTCCGCGCCGAGTGGTTCGCCTCACGGTGATGACCCCATTCGTGGGACAAGCGGAGCAGGGGAAAGACCCTGTCGTGTCGCGCGTGTGGAGTCTGCCGATGGCGCGGGATGCCGAAGGCTGGCTGGTTACTCCCGAGGAGCCAGCCGCCGAGGGGAGCGATCACCGCATCGTTCGCTTGCCAGAGCGCTTTGGCCAGGACTGGAAGAGGCGGTTCGGACGGGGAGATCGGGCCTACGTGCTCCCCGTGCCACGATATGTCGAGGGCGTGGACGATGGGAACCGCGATCTGCACGCCAAGGCCGTGCTCTTCCAGGGTGACCAGCACGAGCTCCTGATGATCGGGTCCAGCAATTTCACCCCGCACGGGATGGGTGTCGGTGTGTTCAACTGCGAAGCCAACCTTGCGTTCGAGGACTGGGCCAAAGCTAAGCAGGAGGGATTGGCACTGGCGGACCGTCTTGGGCTTCCCGTGCGGCGGGAGAGCGCGCTGGGCGTGGACGAGGTCGTCTGGCAACAGCCGGTCGAGTTGCCCGACGACGCCCCTTCGGGTAAGCCTCTGCTACCGGCGTTCTTCGCGTGGGCCTGTTACTCCCAAGTGACGGGCGAGATCAAGGTGGGCTTGGACCGAGACCAGTGGGAGCCGCCGCAGTGGACTGTTAGCCTTGCAGGGCAGTCAGTCGAGCAGGCTCCGCCGTTGTTCACGCGGGCCGCGGCGCCAGCAGAAGCGTCAACCCTATGCTTCACCCTGGACGAGAAAGCCCGCGGCGCTCACCTTGTCGCCCTTCACGTGGATTGGGAGGACAAGGATGGAGCGCGGCACGACAGCTTCCTCGCTATGTCCGTCGAAGACAGGGAAGCGGATCTCCTGCCGCCCGAGGAGTTCCGCAACTTGACGGTGGACAGCATCATCGAATGCCTGCTCAGCGGCAGAGACCCTGCCGAATGGCTTGAGCGGCAAGGCACACGCCGCCAAAGGACACCCAGCACTGACGCCGCCATCGAATCCCTGCGGGCGGTGGACACCTCGACCTACCTGCTGTATCGCGTTCGACGCTTTGGCCGCGCACTGGCAGCGATGGCGGAACGCCTCGGTAGAACCGCCCCGACGTCCGACGCCATCCGTTACCGGCTCCTCCGCGACCCGCTGGGGCCCGTTCACTTGGCAGAAGCCCTGTGCGGGGAGGAAGATGGGCGTAACGACGAGGCCACGCCGTTGGAGCTGGCCTATCGGCTCTATGTTCTCGCCGAGATGGTTCTGTGCCTTGGCCACATCGGGCGCCAGGTCCGGCGTGCGGTCGGGCGTGACGGCAAGTGGCTCATCCCGCTCTTCCAGGAAGCCGGGAAGAAGCTACACGCAGTAGTCCAGCGCTTGCGGGAGCGGGCGGGAACAACGCCCGAAGGTCTGCGGTCTTACCTCGAGGCAGCCTTTGCCGAGAACGTGCAGCTCCTGGGCGCCCGCGAGGAGGGATAGCGAATGCCAGTCGAGTGGACATTCCTTGAGAGCATCATCGAACTTGGCGGCGTCGCCAAGAAGCAGCTCGGCGCCGACGATGCTCGGCGCCAGGCAGAGACAGCGGCGAGCATCCTAGCGGACCTTCGCACCCGTCCGGGCGTGCTCCTGGCAGATGAGGTCGGGATGGGAAAAACCTACGTCGCGATGGCCGTTGCCGCCTCGGTCATCGTCGCGACGCGCCCAATGCACTGTCCAGTCGTAGTGATGGTGCCGCCGGGCTTACGGCAGAAGTGGCAGCGCGACTGGGATCAGTTCAAGGCACACTGCGTGCGGCCTGGCGCCCTGGAGTGGGTGCGGGATGAGTACGCCCACACCCCAACGGAGTTCTTCAAGCTACTGGACGACGATGTCCGGGAACGCGCCCACCTCATCTTCATCACGACAGGTTGTTTCTCCCGTGGTCTGTACGACCCATGGGTTAAGCTGGCGATGATCCGTCTTGCCCGTGGCCATACGAGACTCTCGGACACACGGAAGCGTCGGCTCTACCGTTGGGCAGCGGTCCTTGTCCGGCAGTTGTCCAACCGCAGGCTCACGGATGAGGTTGTCCGACGGCTGATGCATGCGGACGTGCTTCACTGGAAACGCATCTTGGTAGAGGAAGGGATTCTGACAGAAGCTGATGATCATCCTGTTCCAGACCTCCTACCCAAGGAAAACCATCGCATTGACTGGGAGTCCCTGTGCAATCTCATTCGACATGACCTGCCCAGTCGGCGGCCAGTACATGTCAAGAAATCGACTCGGAATGAGGTTCTCCAGAACTTCAATGACGCCTGCCGCTTGATCTACGAGCAGTGGCTGAACCTCGTTTGCTGGCGCTCTCCGCTCCTAATATTGGATGAGGCCCATCACGCCAAGAACGATTCCGCGCGCCTGGCCAGGCTCTTCCGCCAGGAGAGCGAGAGTGAGGTCGCGCTCCTGAAGGACAAGTTCGACCGCACGCTCTTCCTCACCGCCACTCCCTTCCAGCTTGGGCATCAGGAACTGATCCGCGTCCTCCGGAGCTTCGCGGCCGTGCGATGGTCTTCGAAGGAGGCGCCTGACGGGACGCGCGACGACTTCTCAGACAGGATGACCGAGCTTGAGCATGCGCTTGACCAGAACCGCCTGGCCGGCAGGCGCTTCGACCGGCTTTGGGGCAAGCTGCGTAGCGAGATGCTCGCCGTGGACCCTGGCGGCGAGAAAGACGAAACCGAGCTCGTTCACGAGTGGTGGGAACGGCTGAGAACAAGACCGTCGGATGCTTGGGAGCGAGAGCTCGTCCAAACCTACAAGGATTGCGCGGACACGAGGGAGCAAGCCGAGCAACTCCTCAGGCCATGGCTCATCCGTCACAACAGGTCGCCAAATCTGCCCTGCGAGGACGGGACGACGAATGTCCCGCGTCGGAGCGTGATGGTTGGCAAGGCCATTACTGCCCCTGAGGGCGCTCTTCCCGGTCAGGCTGTCGAGGGCCTGCCGATTGACGAACGTGCACTGCTCCCCTTCCTCATTACGGCCAGGGCGCAGGGCCAGCTAGCCCAGTGCCCGGGTACGAGGGCGTTTTTCGCCGAGGGCCTGGCCAGCTCGTACGAGGCGTTCCATCACACACGCGATGCTCGCCGCAAGGCGAAAGACTCTGACGACGGGCTTGACGCCGTGGAGGAGAGCGGAGCATGGGTGGTCCCGACGCGGTGGTACGAGGAGCAGATTGCCCGCCTTATCCCGTCCCGTGAAGACCCACGGACCGCGCGGTTGCAGCACCCCAAGATCTCGGCCACAGTGGAGAGAGCGGTCGACCTTTGGCTTCGAGGCGAGAAGGTCCTCGTCTTCTGCTTCTACATCCAGACAGCGCACGCGCTCTATGAGCACATTCGCGAGGAAGTGAACCAGAGGATCATCGACGTCGCAGGGGAGAAGCTCGGCCTCGATTCGCAGAAGCGCGGGGAGGAAATCCAGAGCTGGCTGGCCCGCATCACCCGGCGCTTGACCGATGAGGAAAGCCCATTCTATCGCGAGATGAAGACGCTGCTCGACGTGCCATTTGCGGAGCCGCGTTACACGATCTTGCAGCCTTACCAAGGGCAACTCCTGGGCGTTCTGATGGCATACTTCCGCTCGCCGTCATTCGTCGCGCGCTACCTGCCGCTTGACGACCCACTCGTCCGCGATGCCCTGGAGGAACGCGAGTCACGCCGTGAGGTCATCGCTCGGGGTGTGAGTGCTCTGCGGCACGCCGTCCTGGAGGAGAGGGATACCTCCAACCAGACCTGCATGGGTCGCGTGGCCCAGTTCCTCGACTTCGCCGTTGAACTCGCGGAGCGAGCCGAGCGCAGTCTGGCGCTCAAGGAGGACGAGGTCTCGGACGAGTCAGAAGATCCGCTGCGGGAGTACCTGTTCGCGGTCAGTGTCTACTCCAAGCCGAGGCGCGCAGAACATGCCGACGAGGACGACATCGAGGACGAAGCAGACGATGGCAGCTACCGCGTCATGCCATTGGTCCGCCTGGTCTACGGCGACACGAAGACGGAGATCCGGGACCGCTTGATGCTTGCGTTCAACAGCCCGCTGTTCCCCGAGGTCCTCGTCAGCAGTTCCGTGATGGGTGAGGGCGTGGATTTGCACCGCTTCTGCCGCTACGTCATCCACCACGACCTCTGCTGGAACCCGAGCACGCTGGAACAGCGGACGGGTCGTCTCGACCGCATCCGCTGCAAGGCGGAGGTCTGCCGGCGGCCCATCCTTGTCTACGAGCCGTTCATCGCCGGCAGCGCGGATGAGAAGATGTTCCGCGTCGTCCGTGACCGCGAGCGCTGGTTCCAGATCGTCATGGGTCAGAAGTTCGAGTTCGACGAGGCAAAGTCCGAAGCCCTCGCTAACCGGGTTCCTCTGCCAGAATCGCTTGCTCGCCAACTTACGTTCGACTTGAGTCGGTGGCGTTCCGGCGGCGTGCCGCAGATTCAGAGAGAGATACGGCCTGAACGGGACATAGATTCTTTATCTCCAACACATGCGCGTTCCGCGTAGATGTTTGTAGATGGTCAAGGGGGTTGGGATGCGAGTGCAAGAAGAGTCCCTTCCTGTCGTAAGTGTACGGCGGCCGCCATCAGGGAATAGCCGAGGGAAGTGACGCGATAGCGTCGGCAGCGAGGGATTTTTGCGATCAATCCGTGGACGCGCAGTCGTTGGAGTAGACGGCTGACACGGGCAGTGTGTCGGCAGATTGCGGCGGGATCGGAAGGCTTGTGCGGATAGATGTGACGGCGAATGTCTGCGTTGCGGAAACCTCTCACCGCGTGCTCGCCGCGGATCACGGTGGCGAAGAGTTCCGCGTCCTGGTGTGCGAGAGGATTGAAGCCCCCACCTTGCGCCCGTTAAACGTGGCCGGTTGACAGACTCGATCGAGGAGGTGGTAGGATTGGGCGGGGTCTTCTACGGCTGCCAATGCATCCAGATATCGCCGATTCGCCTGGAGGGAAACCTCCGCATAGCGATACAGATGCGCGACTCCCTTGGGCATGGGGAACCAGTCCGTGACGATGTGTCCCTTGCGCTTGCCGGTGCGGCGAACCTTGAACTCGTACGGATGATTGATCACTGTCTCGATGCGTAGTACGCTCCCAAACTTGTCGTACATTTTAATCCAGTTCTTTTTCATCCGATGCTTGATCCGGGCACCGGGAAGACGGTGTTTGTAATCGTTCACAAGTTCACCCTTGAAAAGCCCGTGTAGTTTTCTCCCAAGGAAGGTCATGACATCCTCGGCGCTGAAGCACACGACGGCGTGCCGCAGCAATTTCTGATACAGGCTGTGGAGAGCAGCGGGGTCTTGGAAGATCACATCGGTCGCATATTCGGCCTGGTCGGTCACCCAGTAGTATTGGCTTTCCGCCAGAATATTCTGGAGCAGAGGATTCACCTTGCGGGCAAAGGCGGTGAGGATGCGAGGCCAGTTCTTATTCACCATCTGGTCCGCAAACTTCTGTGCGCGTGGTGGACCTTCGATGGCGAGGAAGGCATTGTCCTGTCGGCAATACGCCACGCCATGCCGGTCCAGCTTGTGCGCCAGCCAGTCATGGCCGTTGAGACAGACCTGAATCTGGAACGGGAACCAACTCTGCACCCGCACGTGCATGAACCCGTATTCCCGGTCAAGGAAGTAGAAGTAGAAGTAGAAATGGAGGCACTTACACTTGGCGGATTTGAGAGTCGGTCGCCGCTTTCCGTAGCAGAGCTTAAACGACTGACACGGTTCTACGGCTGCCAAGACACAAACCAGACCTACGGTGAGGCCTTCCTTGCGCACAAGGTCCTGAACGAGGTCTTCCTTGCGCGTATAGCCTTCCAGGTAGATATACGGACGGTTCGCCTGCGCCGCGACTGCTTGAGCGTGCGTCTTGAGACGCTCGCTCTGTTGCGTCACGAAGGTTTTGAAATCCTTCAGTAAACACCCTCGCGCGTTGAGGTATCGTTCCATGGCATGCGGATAGCCCAAGGGTAAGTGACCATGAAAAACGACTCGATCAAAACAGGAAAGCACGCCCGTGATTTTGGATGCGTGCCGGCTCAAAAACTCTTGCATGGCGTTCTCCTGTCGATGGTGAGATTTCAATGGACTACCATTGTATCAGGAGAACGCCTCCATTTCTTGGTTGCGGCTCTGCCGCTGTAGGATGAACAGCGATAGGTGTTTCACTGATTGCTCCGACTATTTCCCGCTCACTCTAAAGCTCGCGTTCGCTGCTACGCCGGTGGCAATCTCCGTCGCCGTCACGCGGTAGGAGCCGGGCTGTTCGTTGAGACTGAGTGGGATGGTTGCTCGGAACGTGCCGGTGGAGAAGACGACTTTCTGTGTGTAGTGGGGCAGCAGTTTCCCGTCCGGCCCGAAGACATCGAAGCGCACGGCGAGACCGGTGCGCTTGCCGGGGCTGGGAGAAACCGTCGCAGTGACAGGAACTTGGGTTCCCTGGGTGTGGCTGGCTGAGTTCAGCTTGAGTGTCAGCCGCTCCGGTTTCACTGGCAGGCAGGCCAACACTTTGGCCTGCGACGGCTGCAAGGTGATCTTCAGCTCGGAGGCTTTGCCGAGGTACTTGCCCTCGCGCACGTCGTAGACATGCGCCGCGGCAGGCAGTTTCACCAGAATTTCGGATGAACCGGAGCTGTCCACTCCCGTCACTATCGCGCCTTCGGCCCCGGCGGCAGTTGACTTGGCGGCGGCCACGCCGCGCAGGAGGCACAGATACGTGGCGTCGCCATTGGTGAACTGCGACACCTCAATATCAGGGCGCAGTTGCGATGACGCGTCCGTCACTTCCGCAAACGGGCGAACGCCTGCCAACTCGGACAGCAGGTGTGAGACGCCCGCGGCGATGCCTTTCCCTTCCCCGGCCTCGCGCTTGTCGGCGTAGCCCTTCGCATAATCCCCAAGATACACGGCTTTCCCCTTGCCGAAAGCGTTGATGTTCATGCGTTCGAATTTGCCGAAGACATCGGTCAGCGCGCTCTGGTCACGTCGCTTTCCGTGTTCGTCCATCAGCGCGGGAGAGAAGTCGGCAATCAGCAGGCCGCCTTTCCTGACGAACTCCCGGATGCGGTTGACATCATCATCCGAGACGGCCTGCGCGTACGGAAGCAGCAGCACCCTGTACCGGTCGAGACCGCCCTTCTGCACCTCTTCCGGGGGGAGATAGCGATACTCGAATCCGCCGTCACGGAGAACGTAGTGGAAGTCCTGCAGCGACTTCTCCCAAGTGCTCTCCTTGAAACTGATGGTGGAGGCGTGGCGGCAGGCGTTGGAGTAGTAGACGGCGATGGGATGGATCGTTCGTTCCGATGAGACCAGCAGCTTACCGATCCCCGACTTGATTTCGGCGACTTCGTCACACGCCCACTGGAAGAAGGAGAGTGGAGAGTAGTCCGGCGCGTACGCCGCCGGGCCCCCGAGACCGCGGTTGCCTCCGCCAACCGTCCACCAGCCGACGGCAGTCATGCCTTCGAACAAACAATGCCACGGGGTGTAACGCACGAGTCCCTCGCTGGTGTTGGCGACGTAACTCCCGAACCAGATGCCGGTGATGGAGTCCTTCGGCAGGAAGCAGATCGTTTTCACTTCGGGCAGATGGTTGTAAGGGTTGAAGTACTTGAAGGTCTTGAGCATCTCGTACAAGTCGAACCCGGTGTACGAATGACTTGGATACACGGGACCTTCCATGCCGACACGCGCGACGGGGTCCACCGCCTGAATGGCTTTTGCGTAGTCGGCGTGCAGGTCGGCGAAGAGTTTGTCCATGTGCATCCTGTGATCGACCCACTGCGGATACCGTTTTTGCTTCCACGCGTCCGGCAGGGAGATACGCTTGATCTCCGTCCAGTCTTTGTAGTCGCTCCCCCATTCCTTGTTGAGAGCGTCCAGCGTTCCGTAGATTCCCTTCACATACTTCTGAAAGCTCTCCCGGCATTCGTCGCAGAAGCAGACCTCCTCCCCCGGCCAGGCAAGAGCGTTCTCATCGCCGAGGCTGTAGTAGGCCGGACCCAGAGGACCGAGGGCCGTCGCAAGGTCTTTCATGTGGACGATGCCAGACTCTTGCGCCCGTTCTTCCGGCGTGACCGAAAGGGTGCAGTTGCGGATGCAGGGTCCGTCCGGTCCCGCAACCGACTTTGTGTGCTCGTACCCACTCGAGACAAGGAACAGACGCGTCGCATACGGCGCCACTTGCAGATTCGCCCGGCAGGCTCTCTGCCCGATCTCCCGTGTCTGCTCGACGGTGTCCCACAGCGAGGAAGTATTGTAGAGAGTGTCTATGCCCGAACGAGCGAACTGGTTGAGGAATGTCACCGCGCTGCGGCTTGCGCCTTTGGCGCCGCCCCAGGCGAAGAACGAGAAATCGTCCACTTTGGTGGGATCGGTGGTGTTGATGTAGAAGGGTACTTCCCGCTGGTCGATGACACCGCTCTTCTCGCTGAGCGTAGCAACAAGCCTGTGCGCTTTGGTGAGCGGACGCGGGATTGGCAGGGCGAACCGCCCTTCTGTTCCGGCGACCGTCAGCCCCGCCGTCGCCACCAGCCTCCCGTGGTTGTCCACAGCGTCGACTCGGAGAGATCGCCCCGCGCCGAGAGATTGCGACAGGACAATGCGTCCGCTGATTGCTTCTCCTTTGGGGAGAGTATCTTTCACCAGTTCCACCTGCTGAATGCTCACCGGTGCAACAACCGAGAACGGAACGGAATACCAGTCGACGATCTTGCCGCCCGACTTCAGCGACAGGTTAAGCATCTTTTCTCCGCTCTTCATGAGCGGCGGAGGCAGTGTCGCGCTGTTGCCCGCGACTTTCAGTGTGCGACTCGCCTCCTGCCGTCCCTGTCGGTCGCGGACAGCGTATTCCAGTTCGCAGTTCGTTAGTGGGCCGGTGAGAGAAACCGTTACTTTGGCCGATGTCAGTTGTGCGCGGTCAATGGCGGTGGAGAGAAGAACGACGTTGGCGATCAGGGTTTGCGGTTGCCTGTTGGCTGCCGCGATACATGCTCTCGCCACCAGCGCCTGGCAATAGTCATAGTGGAGCAGGTCATCCGGCGCCGCGCCGGGAGTGAGGCACTCCAGCATCCCCTTGATCTCCGGGTTCTTCGGGTCGAGATCTCCAGGATACGTAACAGTCACAACTTGGCCTTTGCCGAGCTGTCCCTGGTGAATGGTCACACCGGTCAGCGCTGGAACGGATGAGATGGGTACCCCGCGCGCGATGATGGAACTGGCGTCGTTGTTCGCAAGCGCGCCTTTGAGTTCGTCGCTCAAGGCGGTGGGGTTGATGTAAACCAGTCCCGCTCCAGACTTCACTTTGTCCATGATGCGCGTCTGTACCGCCGCGGGGAACGCGCTCCACGGCATCTTGCCGATGATGATGACGTCGTACTCCGCATCCTCCGCAAGGCGTTTGTCCACCACTTGGCGGAACTGGGCCGGCTCGATCTCCAAATACGTTTCTCGATTGTAGCCGCGGTCGTAGGGACCGAACGAATCAAAACCCTCCGTCATCAGCGCCGCGAAGTCGATCTCCAGCCGCTGCGCCAATTCGATGGTCTCCCGCTGCGTCCCCGTGGGCGCGATCACAAGCACCTTGATCGGCCCGCCTGCGAGTGGATTCGCGAATGGCGTGTGCGGCGTCACCAGCGCGCGTGACAGCTTGTCGTAGGGCTGATCCGGCCCGAAATCCGCGCACTGGCCGACGGAACGCGCTGCGAGCAACCCACTGACAGCCATTGTGAAAGATAACACTCTCAATAGCGATGGTTTCATTTCCGGTCTCCTCTTCCCTGCGTCGCGGAGAGCGCAAGCAACACTTCCATCTCTTGAACGATGGCGTCACAGCATTTGCGAACCGACTGGGCCAGAACGTAGATATCCCTGAAGCTGTCGAGGTCGCCGGGCGCGAAGGCCGCGGATGTCGCGGCGAAATTCTTTCTCACCTGGTCCGCACGGCCAAGCTGCCTCTGAATCGCGGCGGAAAATCGGGGAACCTTCACGAGGTTCTGCGTGGTCGTTTCGCTGACCCACTTGCCGTGCGCGAGTTCGCTGTCGATGAAATCCTGCGGCCCGCCGAAGATGAGGCTGTTAAACTTGCCGGGGTTGTGGAAGTCGTACCCCACCCGTGCCCAGGTGCTGGAATTCTGCAGGCCACCCTCCCGGTTGCGGCAGAGGTTCAGCCCCCACACACTCCCTTCTCGAGGTTGCGCGTCGCAGAAGTCTTTCAGCGGGATGACCATCTCCATCGTCCACCCCTTGTCGCCGAGCCGGGTGGCCGCCTTCCAGTCTGGGTTCCAGGCGTCCTTGTCCTTCCTGTAAGAATCATACCGGGTCCCTGCGAGGTTGGCGGCCAACTGGTAGTAAGTGTACCGATCCCGCTGCGGGTCGAGGAACACCTCGATCTTGGAGCCGGGCGGCCAGGTGTCGTGATCGGCCTCTTCGACAATGACTGTGTCCATTGCCGGTTCGTCCGCGAGGACGGCGAGGTAGAGGTTTGTCGTATCATACGCGATCTTGAAGATGGTTTGGACATCCGCCGACCGTGAATTGTCGATATAGGCGGCGAGGTCCGTCATCGGCATTGCGCGCTGCCAGACCGACTCGGTCGCCTGTCCATCCACCGCAATCGCGTCCTCAGCCGGACATGCGAAGGCGAAGATGGAGGGGGCTGCTGCGACCGAACGGACTGGGACTCCAATGAGACCGATTGACAGGAGCAGTGGAATGCAGAACGAAAGGATGCGGTTCATTTCTGTTCCTTCACCAATTCAAAATCATCGAGATACAGATCTCCCACCGTCTCGATGCGCGCCCACACGGTCTTCAGGTTGGGTTTGTCGTCGGTGGTGAGAGTCTGCTCCACGAGGGTCCAGTCCGAAGCGTCCACCGGCATCTGATTCGGCACGGACTGACCGAAGTATTGGTTTCCCGCGTTCGTCAGGTGCAGGATCACCCGGAACTTGCCTTTGCCCTTCACGTAGACACGAGCCTTGAAGGCATCTCCTGTCGTTGCGTCGCTACGGGCATTGAGATAGATGCTGCCGTTGACGAGAATCGCGCGTTTTCCGGAGTGGACCTCCTTGCCGGCGTCGCCTTCCACGACTTGCAGCTTCTTGCATCCGGAGAACTGACTGAGCGCCGCAGGGAGCACGACCACCGGCGCGCCGTCGTTGCCGAGGTTGATCCCTTCCTTCACGATAGCGTTGTAGATGTACGGTTCGCACGCGACGACAACTTCTCTCACCTGCTCGAAGCTGGCATCTGTCAGAAGGTTGGCAGGTTTCGCTACCTCAGCACGCGCGGCTCTGGGTGCAGAAAGTATGCAGGCAAGTAGAAGCAGAAAAAGAGGTGTAGGCTTGTGCATGGTTCGCTTTACTCCTTCCGTGTGAGTGACAGAGCTGGAGCTCTATCCTACGGCCGTCTGGTCTCAAGCATCGCGACTACTACTCCAGACCTCTCGAAGATACTCCGCGGCGCGAATAGTCTCCGGTAGAGGTGGCGCGACACAGACTTCCAGCGACGCCCAGCCGGTATAGTCGTTCGCCTTGATGAGCCAGATGCACTCCGCAACTTCGCCCTCCCCAGCGCCAATCGGCGCACCTGCGAGTCGCTTGCCTGAAAGCGAACGCAGTCCCGTCGATGACGGGTCGTCGATGGTCACGACGTCTTTGAAGTGCACATGGACTATCCGGTCTTTGACCAAAGGAAAGCATGTTGTCGGCTTCTCGTCGGCGTACAGGAAGTTGCCGTTGTCAAAGGTGAGCTTCACATCGGGTCGCCCCGTATCCTCCAGCACCTGCAATACGTGATGGACGCTGCACGCAAACCTGGGGTCCATTCCGTAGTCCTCGATGGTGAGTGTCACGCCGGATCCTTCCGCTTCCGCGGCAGCCCGGGCGAGAAGCCCGGCAAGCGCTTTCCGACCCTCCTCGCAAGACATGCCTTCCGGTGGCAGACTCCCCGCGTGCAGAGCGATGCGGCAGTTGTGCTTCACACACCACTCCACCCCCCACGCCACACGATCCAGCGCGTCGCGACGTTTTGCCTCCGTTTCCCCGATCAGGTTCAGGCAGACGTCCGCGCAGGCGCACTCCATTCCGAGATCGGTCGCGGACCGATACAACGCCTCCCACCAATTCGGCTGGTCCTGGCGAAGGAGGGGCATAGGCTCCAGTCCTGTGATGCCTGCCGTGTGCAGTTTCTCTGCGAACTGCCCCGGATCCAGCGTACCCTCGTTGAGGGCCGCGTGGAAGGGAAAGAGCATGACGGATAGGTTGGGCTTGGACATGAGTATTGTCACTCTCCTGCTGTAGTTCTTCGGTCAATCATCTGCAATCGCCACAACTTTCTCGCCCGACTCGATGAGGCGGATCGCGCTTCGCAAAAGATTTCCGAGTCGCGCGCATCGCGCAAGCCGAGGTCCCGCAGGGGAGTTGCGGTTACTTCAAAGCTCCTTGTGATCCATTTTGCAATAGCAGGGGAGATCTGTGCGTCAATCCGGATTCTCATGCCGCCAACACCGCGTGGTGGAGTTTTCGGGTGGCGTATTTCATGGTGGCAATCAGATCCTCTCGCTCAAGGTCTGGCATCTCCTCAAGTATCTCACGGTCCGTCAGACCGGCTGCATAGAAGTCCATGATGTCTGTCACGCGAATGCGCATGCCGCGTATACAGGGACGCCCCCAGCATTGCTCAGGATTCGTAGTGCATCGTTTTTGAAGTTCCCCCACAAAAGGACGCCGGATCGCTTCAGCGTCCGGTAGCTCACACAGGCAGCTACACGATGGAGGCTACCCTCCTTTTCTCCCCTTTCAACCCGTGTTCGTGCCGAACACGGGTTGAAAGGGGAGAAAAGATGT